>Ga0182021_10012097_pt1 | contig 10256 bp, 12 predicted proteins | sample 612E3MmetaG_FD_120493 | JGI IMG/M metagenome (GOLD analysis project Ga0182021, IMG submission 120493) | Permafrost microbial communities from Stordalen Mire, Sweden - 612E3M metaG (Illumina Assembly) | ecosystem: Environmental > Terrestrial > Soil > Wetlands > Permafrost | place: Sweden... | reverse complement strand
GGGATTCATGGATGTGGCCGCTACAGCCGAGCAGCGGCTGGTTGTTCTCGATGAACTTCAAGAGCGTCGGAGAGCCGACCTGCTGCCCATCCCCAAGGATGTCGATGCCCAAGCTGGTCGGCGGCTGGTGGACCATCCAGATGCTGCGCTCCATCTCGCCGGGGCGGAGTTGTTCCTTGAGCCGGTTGAGTTCATCGCCGATGGACGGCTTGGCGGACAGGTACTCCAGCAGATTGGCCAGCGGGACGTAATTGCCCCGCGCATCCAGCGTCAGACCCTCGCCGCAGAACTGTTGAGCGCACGCGACGTAATCGCCATCAGGGGCGCACCAGTGCTTGTAGCCGAAGGGGTAGTCTCGCACCTTGTTCATGCCGCAGAAGACAAGGCCATCCTCCCGATGGATGCGACCGTTGAGGTTGACGCATAGACCCTCGGCCTGAAGTTGGTCCAACAGCGATTCCAGCACATGAGCGTCGTCGTTGCCCAGATAGGTGAGCAGCGTGACCGGCCTAAATTGCTTCAGGTCATGGAACATCCGGCGCATCTCGGCGAAAAACGCCTTCTGGTCCGCGAATGTGGTTTTGGGCAGCAGGTCGCCTGCGATGAGGACGAACCGGGGGCGCTCGGTTTCCACGGCGAAAACGAAGTCGTTCCATTTCGCAATCCGCTGGTGGAGGTCGCTGGTGATGAGCAGCTTCATCGGCTGGGCAGGGTCGCAGGATTGGGCGCGGCCCGCACGACGAAAAGGGCCGTCTGTCGTGACCTTGAGCACCCGCGCCAGCGCCAGAAGGGCATTCGGCGGTTCTGCCGGTGCCGCCAGCCATAATGGCCCATTCTCCGGGCGGCCTCCTGTTCTTCATGCCAGAAAAGATGGGCGACGAGCGGGCCAAGGACAAGTATGTGCTATTCTCTTAGCCCCGGCTCGCCTTACCTGCTAAGTTCACATGTGACCAAAGCCCGGCCCCTAATTGCCGTCGTGGATGATGACGACTCCATGTGCATCGCCCTGCGGCGGTTTCTGCGTGCGGCCAACCTCGACGCGGAAACGTTCCCTTCCGGTGCCAAGTTCCTCGAATCCCTGCAAACCCATCAGCCGGATTGCGTTGTCCTCGACCTGCACATGCCGGGCATCGACGGCTTCGCCGTTCAAGCGCAGCTCGTGGAAATGGGCATCGGGCTGCCGGTCGTTGTCATCACCGGGCGTGATTCCGCCGAAACCCGCGAGCGTGCGCTGGCCAGCGGTGCCTCGGCCTACCTTCCTAAGCCAGTGGATGGCCAGAAGCTACTGGGGGCCATCGCCGCCGCTATCGCGCCCCCACCGGACACCAAGCCGCCACCAGCAAAGAACCAGCCCGGTTGACGAAGAACGGGACATGAACCCAATACTCAGTCAGCCGGGGCGTCAAGGCCGAGGTTCTTGGCGTTGATGCACTCCAGTTCTTCGTTGGCCTCAACGTGGTCACCCAATTCGAGCCAGCCTTGCGCGGCCTGAAGGTGGAGGCTGTCGGACGGTCAGGTCATGTACCAGCCGCCATTCACGCTGATGGTCTGGCCGGTGATGTAGCCGTTGCAGGCGAGCATCACCACCACGTCCGCGACTTCCTCCACGGTTCCGAACCGGCCTAAAGGCACGCGGTCAGGTCGGGCCTTCGGGTTGCTGGTCATCATCTCCGTTTCAATCAGCGCCGGAGCAATCGCGTTTACCGTGATGCCTTCCTTGGCAAGCAGGGTGGCGTACGAGTGCGTCAAGCCAATGGCTCCGGCCTTGGAGGCAGCGTAATGCGGGCCGATGACACCACCGAGTTGCGCGGCCACAGAGGACAGGTTGATAATCCTGCCCCACTTGCGCTGGCGCATCCCCGGCAGAACCGCTTGGGTGACAAGAAACATCGACTTGAGGTTGACGGTCAGAATGTCGTCCCAGTCCTGTTCTGTGATTTCGCTTAGAGGCCGAGGCCGACTGATGCCAGCGTTGTTCACCAGAATGTCGATGCTGCCCAGCCCTTTCTCCACTGTCTCGACCAGCCGAGCAACCTCCGCAGCCTTCGAGACATCGGCTCTTACCGCCAGAGCGCGGCGGCCAACGGCCTCAACCTCGCCGCAGACGGCCCGCGCTTCAGCCTCCCGGCGGTTGAAGTTGACCGCCACATCCGCTCCGGCTTTGGCCAGCGCCAGCGCAACCGCCCGACCGATGCCACGGCTGCCGCCGGTGACAAGGGCTGTTTTCCCAGTCAGTTCGTTTTTCATGTTCCAAGAAGATTACGCCCGCGCCAGTATCATTGCGCCGGTCACGATGAGTGCGCCGTCGACGTAATGCTACCACTGGAGCTTTTCTCCCAGCACGACCGCCGCCAGCACAATGGCAAACACGACGCTCAGTTTGTCCACCGGCGCGACACGGGATGCCTGTCCCAGTTGAAGGGTGCGAAAATAGCACAGCCATGAGAGGCCGGTGGCGATGCCGGAAAGGGCCAGAAACAACAGCGTCCGGTTGGACAACTGGCGGAGCGACGCCGCCGGGCTGGTCGCCAAGGCGATGTCCCAAGTAAACACCAGAACCACGGTTGTCCGCACCGCCGTCGCCAGATTGGAATCCACTCCGGCAACGCCGATTTTGGCCAGAACGGCGGTGATTCCGGCGAAGAAGGCGGACAGCAAGGCCCACGTAATCCAGTTCATGGATGAGAGCCTGCTCGATTGAGTACGAGCGGTCAACCCGCCTTGACCATGCGGCGGAGGACTGCGCCGGGCCGGGTACACGGACACGGGCGGACACTATACGGCCCCGCGAACAGCAGGAGCTATGAGCTTGCGGCTGCGGCTGCAACCACTGCCCCTGAAGCTGCCGCTTCCTCGTCGCGGCGGCGTTTCTCAGCCAGCACCGGCGCATTACCGTCCCCCGGATTGTGTTCGGTCGCGATGGTGGCCAGCCCGGTGCCAAAGCCCTTGAGCGGGTTGTGCCACAGTCCGTTCCCGGTGAGCGGGTCGAGGCAGAAGATTTCGCTATGACAGGAGGCCAGAACGGCTCCGTCTTGCAGCACGACGTTTACGAAATCCGAACCCTTGAGACGCGTCGCCCACACCTGCTGGCCTGTGGCGCGATTCAGCGCGACGACCGACCCTTTGATGCCGACGAAGACCAATTCTGTAGTTTTCATATAAGTTCCTTTTTCATTTCAGCTACTTGCTCACGTTCAGTTCACTGATCTGCGAGTTGAGGGTCCAAAAGTCGTAAATCAGGCCAATACCGAATATCCCCAGCGTCAGCAGGTAAAGAATGCCGGTTCCCCACTTGCCCAGGTAAAACCGGTGGATTCCGAAGACGCCCAGAAAAGTAAGCAGAATCCAGGCGAGCGAATAATCCTTCGGGCCAGCGACATAGCGGCGGTCGGCTCGCCGTGCCATCGACGGAATCAGAAACAAGTCGATAATCCAGCCGATGAGAAACAAACCAGCCGTGAAGAACCAGATCGTGCCGGAAACGGGCTTGCCGTAGTAAAACCGGTGGGAGCCGGTGAAGCCAAAAATCCAGAGCACGTAGCCGATCACCTTGCTGTGGGTTTGCGCTGGCGTGTTCATAATCTGGCTGAAACTACGGGTGCGGGCCGAGTTGTTCAATTACAAGGACCATCAACTTTTATATCAACCGCCGCTCAATCGCCGAAGGGATGGACGCGGCCACTGGCCACTGCTCTTGCAACTTGCGGCTCAAATACGTGGGCCTCACAATATGCTCGTCAGCAGGTCGGGGCGGGCGTTGATCTTCCGGCTGCTGGAGTGTAGAAAGGGTACGTATGCCAGACCAATCAATCACACTGCCTTTCAAGGTGCCGGACCTCTTCGCTGGCTTCGCCGAAGGCAGGGGCTTGGCCAAAGCCAGCCCCTCGGAACTGGTTCTTGAATTTGTCGTCAAGGATACCGTGCTCGATCTATTCAAGAGCGGCATGAAGAAAATCCGCATACCCCGATCCGAAGTAGATGTCGTTCGACTCAAGCGGGGCTGGTTCGGAGCCAAAGTCCACATTCGGCTCAAGAGCATGAAGTGGCTGGCTGACTTGCCAGGCTGCGACAACGGGGAGGTTACTCTGCACGTCGCCCGCCGAGAACGTGACCAGGCGGCGGAATTTGTTCAGATGTTGCGGCAGGTTCCTTGATTGCACCGAAGTTCGCCAGCCGCCCTGCGGCAACCCGCGTTCGATGGCCAGGTCCAGGTAGGCGCGATCCGCGCCGGTCTGAGCACCTGAGATGGGCTTTTCAATGCCAGCCATAAAGTCCCGCCGACGGTTGCGCCGCCGCCAGGTTTTGTAAACGCTACATCTGATTCCGCGAGAAGCTGGTCCCTACCACCACGCCGACGACGGTCCCGATTAGCGCTCCGGCAATGAAATCCGATAACCAATGGATTGTCATGGAAACCCCGAGGCCGATATAGAAGGCGTAAGTGATTGCCAAATAGCCCAGCCACTTTTGTCTTGGAAAGAGCCTGAAGACTGTGACAGCCATTGCGAAAGCGACGGTCGTGTGCGAGGACGGCCAGCCCCAAAACACCCCGCCGCGCAGCAGGCCGAATCTGAAAACTTGGCTTAGGTCCGCGCCGACGCCGTGTGCTGGATGGGCGCGACCGGTAATCGCCTTGTATCCGGCAGCGATGATGCCGCCGATTACCTCGGCCTGGGTGATGGCCCAGCCAATCAGCCGGGTCCGGGCGCTCCGGGCGACGCCGCCCACCACAAGCAATGCGAGCGGTAGCACAATCGGCAGCAGTCCTCCGATGGGGACAGCGGGAAACAACCACGACCGGAGTATCGGAGAGCGGGTCCAGAGGAAATACTGCCAGTCCAAACCGGACGCAACCAAGGCGAGGGTGAGAATAATCGCAGCCAGGTGCCAGATGAGCATTCGGCCCTTGAAGCATTCGATGATGTTCCTGGGTAGTATCGAGAAAAACAGCTTCATTCGTATAATCGCCGCGTAGCGCCGTCTGCCCGCCTCGCCTGACCGACAGTAGTGGCGATGCGCAGGGCATTCAAATCCCCCGCTGCAACCGCGTCTCTCACTGGAGGTTAAACTCCGCCCTGCGCTTTCTTGGCATCCTCAGCGAAGCGGTGCAAAACGGCATCCCAATCCGGCAGGATTTCACAGGCTGGCATCATCTTGCCGCCGTAGCGCTTCTTCCGGTCAAAATAGACAATGGCGTAAAAGTCCTCCTTCTCGCCCTCGACATACCATGCGTCCGCGTCCTTGTTTACGGCGCTGACATACAGCTTCTTGCGGTGCAGTGGATGGCCTGGACCGAGCTGGCTCTTCAGAAAAGCGAGCATCTCGTCCACGTATTCCATCCACGTCATGCTCCAGGGCCACTCGATGTGGAGCGTCCGGTCGGCGGCTGGCGCAGTCTTGGCGGCGGCTTTCTCGGACTTCATTGTTTTGGGCTTCATGATTCTTCGTTGCTGAGTTGGGAAAGCGCTTTTCAATTCGTGCCTTCCATGCCCCGATGATGCCACTCAACGCGAACGGTCTGCTGCGGGGTCAGGGCGCATAGTCGGATGATTCGGTCGTCGGCAGGGTAGAGTGCGCGTTTGAGGTCCACCAGTTCCTGAATCATCGCCTCGCAGTCGGTGCTTTTCAATTCGCGCAGGCTCTTCGGGTTCTCGGCTTCCAACGCACGGAGAACCTTACGGTAATAGCCGACTTGATCGCCGCCGAAGGGGTCCACGGCTCTGTTCCAGGCGACGTGCGCCAGGAGCAGGGCGGAGGCAGCGCCCTCGCTGCTCGTAATCTCTGGCGGTTGGGCCAGCACCTGCTCGGCCAGAGCAAGAATCAGCTTGGACATTTTCTGCATTCTAGCCCGAGGGTAGAAATCCGCGCCGGAAGAGGCAAGGTCATCAATTGAACCTGGCAGTGGCGTTTACGATGACACCTGCAATCTAGCGTCACCCTACAACAGCGCAAGCTGGCTGCTGTTGGTTGCGCGGCCATTACGATAGCTGGCGGTAAAGTTTTCGATTTCCTCCAAATTAGACTGCATGGCGGCCCCCTCAAAGGCGGGCAGATCGGCCTCGGTGGAGGCCAGCAACCAAGCCGAGAATTCCTCCGGTTGCCCCCAGAAAAGCTGCTCCAGCAGCCGCCGGATTTCGGTCTCCCGTGCGCCGCAGGCAATCGTCACCGCCAACGCAAACCGGTTGTGCGCCCAGCCGTGAGGCAAGCGGCTGAACCCGGCTTGCGGATTTAGCGCCAGCCAGAGCAACCGCACCACCGAACCGAGCAACCGGGGCGCGTAGCCGCCCAAGGAACCGAATCGTTCCCAGCCCAAGAGCGGGATTTCCTGCATCGAGAACTGCGCGGCCTCCCCGCCAAACCGCCACGTCAGGAATTGCGCCTTGCCGGGCCAGACTCCGGCACGGTTGAACCTGGGTTTTAGCTCGCGGAGCAGTTTGGCTTCGCGGGCGAGCGCGGCAGGTTCAGTGCGGCAAAGGTCAAAATCAATCCGGGCGACTTCGCGCACCAGGCGCAAGTGTCGCCGGGGCATCTGCTCCGGGTTGGCAATGCGATAACTCCGCAGCCGCTGGCGCAGGTTCTTCGCCTTGCCCACGTAAAGGACCTCGCCGGTCGTGTCGCGCATGAGATAAACGCCGGGCTGGGCCGGGGCTTGGCGGAAGAACTGGCTTCCCAGCCGCTCGACGAGCGGCTGGGCGGGCGCAAACAACCATTGCTGACCGGCAGCCATTGCGCTGATTTCAACATGATTTGTCCATCACGGAAAGTCTCGCGTTGCAGGACAAGGTATCGGGTTTCTGCTGTGGTTATCCGGCCCGGAGCACCGCCACCGAAAAGCCGCGCTCACGCGGTTTCTACGGTCGGGGCGTGGCTTCGAGTGCCGGGTATGGCAGTGGTGGGTTTGCGCGACCGTTTTTCCGGCGGGAACAGGCTTTCGGTCGCAACCTTGAGCACCCGCGCCAGCACCAGAAGGGCGTTTGGGCAACCCGCCCCAGATGTCGAAATCAGGAGCCTGAACCGCGCCCGGCAGATTGTAAACAAAATGCTCAACTGCCGCCCCTGGCCGTCCAAGGCCAGCCGGTTCGGTTCGCCCTCGATCTGCAAATCGGGGCGGGCGCGGGCCTCCGGCAGGTAGGCCTCGGAAGCCAGGACGGTTTGGCAACTCAGGGTGTTCTTGATCCACAACACTCTGGCCTCGCGCGGTTCGTGGCGGCCGGAGGTCTGCAACGCCACCGCCAGCGCTTGGCGGTCGGTCGGGAAATGCAACGGCACGCGCGCGTTGGCCGGCATCAGCGAGGTGATAACGTTGACCGACGTGGCCTCCCAGTCCATCGCCGCCAGCAGGCGGTCGTGAACGAAGTCGGCCAAGCCGATGCCGGCGGCATTGCCGTAGCTGTCCAGGTGCAGGCCGCGGACATAAATCCGTTTGACGGGGCTGGGCCCGGGCAGGATAAAGCTGCCTTGGGTCTCGCGCCGAATCACGTTGGTGTCCAGCCCCGAGCCGCTGAGGTTCTTGCCCATTTCATCCACGATCAGCAGGTCCACATCCTCGAACGGCAGACAGGGCATCAGGCGACGCGCCTCGTTCAGGAGCTTCATTTCGTCCTGTTCCATCGAGGCCGCGGGGACGGCGACGACGCGAGCGGTTTGGTGCAGCGGGTTCTCGAGGATGCCGACGCCGAAGGGAAGTTTGCTGAGCCGGAGCACCTCGCGCGCGATTGGCAGCAGCGCCGGCGCGTGGCCCAGGCGGACGGTGGCCTGGTGAAATTGGTAGGCCCCCTTTTGTTTGCCCAAGCCGATTGCCGCCATCTTCATCAGCCCGCTCTCGATCGGTCCATGGAAATCAGTGTGTGGTTTGATGCGGTTGACCGGGACAATGGCGTCGGCGCCAGCGGCCTGCCGGTCCTGATAAACGACGAACTCTCCAGTGCGGCCCAGTTCAACCACCTTCATGCTGCTTTTCACCGGAACGCCGATTGCGCTCTCGGTGATTCCGTAATGGGCCAGCACGTCCATTTGGCCGGCGGCGGTGGCCCTGCCGTGGCTGCCCATGGCCGGCACAATGAACACCTCGGCCCCGAGCCGCTTTAGTTCCTCACACACCGTCCGCACAATCACGTCGTGATTGGTGATCCCGCGGCTGCCTGCCCCGACCGCCACGCTCATACCCCGCCGTATGAACTTCGCCGCCGGCAATGCTGCCAGCGCGTTGCGCGTCGCGTGGGCCGGGTCCGCCAGCGCCGGCGTATCGAAGAGTCGTGTGAGGCCGAAGAAGCGAGGCAGGAAATCATTCGTCGAAACCAGAATATCCCTGCGCGCAGCGCACCCAAGGCGAAAAGGGTGTGCAATCTGCCACGCTGTTTATACTTTCGGTTCAGGCCCTGAAAGATTGGGGGAGCCTCAGGATGGTAAGTCAAGCCGACATCCAGCGTGCGCTGGGTGGCGGTGCTGCAGGCCTGGACCGGCTTGGTGGAATTTTCACTTGCCGGTACTACTTGCTGGTTGGCACTGAGGGGGGTGCCGAGTATTCTCCCGACATGGCTTTCGGTAGTGATAAAGCAATCGTCGCCACCTTGGGGCGCCACTCGGCGTTCTGGCGGGCGAGCACGAGCCTGTGCCTGTTGTTCCTGGCGGCGGGCGTGGCGCGGGCGGCGGCCTGGAAATTAGTCTGGGCGGACGAGTTCGACAAACCGGGCTTGCCCGACCCCGTCAAGTGGGGATATGAAACCGGTTTTGTCCGCAACAACGAGGCCCAGTATTACACTCGCGAGCGCGCTGAGAATGCGCGCGTCGAAGACGGGATGCTGATCCTGGAGGCGCGGAAAGAACGCTACCAGAACCCGAACTATGACCCGAATAAGAAAGGCAAGGGCCGGCGCGGAGCGGAGTTTGCCGATTACACGTCAGCCAGCGTGACGACCCGAGGCAAGGCCAGTTGGACTTATGGCCGAATCGAGGTGCGCGCCAAGCTGCCCAAGGGCCGTGGCACCTGGCCGGCGATTTGGATGGTCGGGACCAACCGCCTGGCCGGCTGGCCGGCTTGCGGCGAGATTGATATCATGGAAGAAGTCGGCTATGACCCGGGCGTCATCCAGGCCCATATCCACACGACCAAGTACAATCACGTCAAGCAAACGAGCAAAGGGGACCGGCTCACCATTCCCGACGCGGCGGATGCCTTTCACGTCTATGCCGTCGAATGGGACGAGGACCACATGGACTTCTTTGTGGATGACCGGAAGTACTTCACCTACCAGAATGAAGGGTCCGGCACCGAGGCCTGGCCGTTCGACCACGACCAGTACCTCATCCTTAACCTGGCGATCGGCGGCTCCTGGGGCGGCGCCAAGGGCATTGACGACAGTATCTTTCCGCAGCGTTTCTATATTGATTACGTGAGGGTGTACCAAAAACCGTGAGTTCGTAGAGCGCACAGCCGAGTCGCACGCGCAGCTCAGCCGGAGATGGTTCTGCCCCTCCTGTCACCAGTTTAAGTAAATAATTAGGGCTTTGACAGCGGCTGGCACCGTATTATAAATGCCCATCATGCGGATCACACCAATAGAGCTATGAGAACGCAGCAAGCTTTGTCCGGCGGTTTGATGCTGGCAGCAATGGCTCTTGTTGGGCTGTCCGTGTGCCCCAGCCAGGCGCAACCAGCGAACGACATGTTCGCCAACCGCATTGTCATCACCGGCACAAATACTGCCGTCACCGGCAGTAACGTTGGCGCCACCAGGGAAACCGGCGAACCCTACCATGCCGGTGTGACTGGCGGCGCTTCGGTATGGTGGTCGTGGACGGCGCCATCCGTTGGCACGGTTACCATCAGCACAACTGGGAGCACCTTCGACACCGTGTTAGGCGTTTACAGTGGGTCGTCGGTCTCGGCCTTGACGGAACTGGCGAGCGACGACGACGATCCTGACACCGGCGCCTTGACCAGCAAGGTGGTCTTTGACGTGACGAGTAACCAGACCTGCCAAATCGCCGTGGACGGCTGGGGCGGCGCTTCAGGCAGCGTGCAGCTTTCGGTGCAACTGGGACCGCTGGTGCCTCCACAACCCGCACCGGCTTGGGTGCTGCCTGACCCGTATGGCGTCATGGTCAATTCGTCCGGTTACACCGGCAAGGTAGTGATCCTGGATTTCTGGGCGACTTGGTGCGGGCCGTGCAAAGCGGAGATGCCGGATTTGGTCGCCCTGCAGGACAAGTACCGTGCCGACGGTCTCGCCGTCGTCGGGGCCGATGTGTCCTGG
>Ga0182021_10012096_pt1 | contig 10257 bp, 14 predicted proteins | sample 612E3MmetaG_FD_120493 | JGI IMG/M metagenome (GOLD analysis project Ga0182021, IMG submission 120493) | Permafrost microbial communities from Stordalen Mire, Sweden - 612E3M metaG (Illumina Assembly) | ecosystem: Environmental > Terrestrial > Soil > Wetlands > Permafrost | place: Sweden... | reverse complement strand
TGTGTCGAGCAACGTGGGCCGCACGATTCACGCGGGCAGGCAATCGGTGGTGGATGTGCGCGCCTGCGTGGATTGGCTGGCGGATATGGGATACGGCCGGGTGGGCGTGCTGGGAACCAGCCTGGGCTCGTGCGTGGCGTTCATGGCGGCGGCGCACGACCCCAGAATCCACCTGGGGATCTTCAATCATGTCTCCATGCACTTTGCGGACGTGGTGTGGACCGGACTCTCCACCCAGAATGTGAGCCAGTCCTTCAGAGGCCACGTGACCCAGGAGGAGTTGCGCCGGTATTGGAGCGTGATCAGCCCGGCCAGCTACGTGAAGCGGTTCCAGGGACGGGATTTGAAGACGCTATTGATCTGGGCCAGCCACGACAGCACCTTTCTTCCGGTGTACTCGCGGCAGGTTTTGGACTGCTTTCGGGAGCTCGATTTGCCGCATAAAGTGTTCAATCTACCGTGCGGTCACTACACCACCGGACAGTTCCCGTTCAACCTGCTGGATGGCCTCGTTATGTGCCGGTTTGCGGCCCGGAATCTGTAACCTAAATACTGCATTATTTAATATATACAGGCAATCTTGGGTGGTGCTTTGGGGCTATGGAAAACCATATTGACAGGGCGGCAAAGCGCGTGCAAGGATATGGGTATCACTGAAAAAGGAGGTGGTCCAGCAAAATGGAAAGTAGCAATAGACCGCGAGAGGTGGCCGACTTCTGAAGTCGCGCCTCTAAAGCAGCCGATTCCGCTCAGTGGCGGGATCACGTTCCTGTGGACCGGTTGCCTCTTGCGCTGGTTGAAAGCCTCAGGTATCTCCAAGGCTGGCAGACCCCCGTGTGCCGAACGGCTCACGGGGGTTTGTGTTTCTGGTATACTGGAATTCTCGAAAGGACCCCCTGGTATCAAAATGAAGGCTGGAATTCACCCCGCTTACAACGAAATCAATGTCACCTGCGCGTGCTCCCACACCTTCAAGACGCGCTCGACCCACAAGGGCGACATGCGTGTGGAAATCTGCTCCGCGTGCCATCCGTTCTTCACCGGCCGCCAGAAGCTGATGGACACCGCCGGACGTATCGATCGCTTCGAAAAGAAGTACGCGGTCTCGCGCAGCGCCAAGAAGGCCGTTCAGCCGTCGGCGTAGAGCCTTACCAACCGCTTGAAAATCAAAAAGGCAGGCCCCTTGGCCTGCCTTTTTTGTTGGTTAGGAGTGCCGGATGGGGTCTACTGCTTCTTGCGCTGCTGGTCGTGCAGTTTGCGCTGGCGCTCGCGTTCGGCACGGTAGGCGTCGTATAGGGGGAGCTGGTCGGCACGCAGCAAGCCTCTGATGCTTTCCACCTGGTGGTGATGAATGGCTTCGCGATCCGGGTGCCACTTCTCATTCACGGCATCGTGCTCCAGTTTCATCTTCTCGTTCAGCTTCACGACTTCGTCACGGGTTCGATCCAGGACGCCATTGAGCGCAGCGATCTGCTGGGCGTCGAGTTTGACGGCTGCGGCAAAATCGGACACGTATTTCTTGCGCCACTCATCGGGACTAAGCTTCCTGGGAGGAATGCCCACCTCCTTACCGGACTGCACCGAACTGATGGAATAGAGCCGGTAGGTAAACGCCCCAAGAACTCCCCCGCTCAAGAAAACCAGGAGCAGGGAGAGCGCGGCGGAGAGTCTGGACTTAGGCATGACACCTCTTAACGGCTCGTCCGGTCGGCGGGCAGATCCAGGTTGGCCGGATTGACAAGATCGATGGAATCGGGTGTGTTGGCTTCGGCCAGAGCTTCCACATAGGTCTGGTTAAGGTCGACGGAACTGGACCGCGGGATCGCCATGTAGATCCCCAAGGCGAGGGACGCGGAAACCGCCGCGGTGGTCAAGGCGTTGGCCATGCGGCGGAAGGAGAAGGTGAATCGCTGGCGCGATTCGATACGCGCCCAGAGGTTGGGCATGAAGTTCGCGCCGGCTTCGGGCGCCTCACAGGCGTCGTGGTAGGCCCGGAACAGGGCATCGAGCTGTTGGTCGTCGCTGCCGTGCATGGAATTCATCATAGCTCTACTCACCACCTTACTTCACCGGTTCTATCCGGTTCCCTCTCTCTTTGCCGATCCGAACGCTTTCAGCACTCGCTGCCGGGCGCGAAACAATCGGACCTTGAGAGCATTCTCGTTGACTTTGTAGACCTTTTCAAGCTCTTTCAGTGAAAGGCCTTCCACTTCCTTCAACATCAGCAAAATGCGATCCGCCTCGGAAACCGCTCCAAGCAGCGAATCCACCGATTCGCGAACTTTCTTCTGGTGAATATCTTCTTTCTCGGCCTTCCCGCCCGCCATCGCATCGGCCAGCATCACCTGCTGCTCGCTCAGGTCGGACATGCGGAACTCCTGGCGGCGGCGCTGCTTCCGCAGGTAGTCGTAGGCCGCGTTCACCGTCAGACGGTACAGCCAAGGTTCAAAGACCTCTGGCGTCCGCAATTGATCGAGGGAAAAATAAAGCCGCAGAAAAACTTCCTGCGCGACATCCTCGACATCTTCCGGACGGGCGATCAAACGGGCGATCGTCCCCAGAATGCGCTTCCGGTAGGCCAGGACGATTTCGTTGAATGCGGCGGCGTCGCTTTTCTGCGCGCGCCGGATCAGTTCGAAATCAACCAGCATGCCGCACCACGGAAAGTGCCGGCACCCGGAAACAACATTCGCTCCGATTTATAAGGCGCACCAGCAAGTAGACAGGTTACAAGGCTTTGGGGGGAAACGCAAAACGGCGTTTGGGATTCCCCTGAGGGAGCGCGCCTGGCCCTATGGGGCCATGCCGGGCCGTACGCTCCCGCGATTGGTAGGATCATGTGGCTGCTACCATTATTCCAGATGGCATCCAAGATGACCACGAAACGCGCTCTCATCACGGGAATCACCGGTCAGGACGGATCCTATCTGGCGGAATGGCTGCTAGGGAAAGGCTATGAAGTGCATGGAATCGTGCGCCGCGTGGCGCTGGAGGATCCCGACCACCGGCTGTCCCGGCTCAAAGAGATCCGCGGGCGCTTGAAGCTGCATGCGGCATCGCTGGAAAGCTACGCCAGTATTCACCGTGTAGTCCACGAAGTGCAGCCCGGCGAGTGCTATCACCTGGCCGCTCAAAGTTTCGTAAATTATTCATTCGACGATGAATTTTCCACCCTCAACACCAATATCAACGGCACCCACTTCCTGCTCTCGGCGGTGAAAACCCTGGCGCCCGAATGCCGTTTCTATTTCGCCGGATCGAGCGAGATGTTCGGCATGGCGGAGACCGTCCCGCAGAACGAGAGCACGCGATTCCACCCCCGCTCCTCCTATGGGATCAGTAAGGTGGCTGGCTTCGACCTGACGCGCAACTACCGCGAGGCATACGGATTGTATGCCTGCAATGGGATCCTGTTCAATCACGAATCGCCGCGCCGCGGGTTTGAATTCGTGACCCGCAAGATCACGTCGGGGGTGGCACGCATTCTGGCGGGGAAGAGTACCGAGATCCAACTGGGGAACCTGGAAGCGCTACGCGACTGGGGGCATGCCCGCGAATACGTGCAAGCCATGTGGCTGATGCTGCAACAACCGCGGCCGGACGACTACGTGATAGCCACCGGGGAGTGCCACCCGGTACGCGAGTTCGTGGAGTTGGCGTTCTCGCATGTGGGCCTGGATTACACCAGGTACGTGACCGTGGACCCGGAGCTTTACCGCCCCGCCGAGGTCAATGTGCTCAAAGGCGACGCCAGCAAAGCGCAGCGGGTGCTGGGCTGGACCCACCGGGTGGAGTTCGCAGATCTGGTCCGGGAAATGGTGGACGAGGACTGCCGGGCGCTGGGGATCATATGAAGGTAATCCTGTTCGGAGCGACGGGGATGGTGGGGCAGGGTGTCCTGCGGGAATGCCTGGGCAGCGGTGAAGTGGAAGGCGTGCTTTCGATTGGGCGCCGCGCGAGCCGGCAACAGCACCCGAAACTGCGCCAGGTTGTGCACCAGGACTTCGCCGATTTCTTCGAGATCGAGGGGGAGCTCTCCGGGTATGATGCCTGCTTCTATTGTCTGGGCGTGTCTTCGCTGGGCATGAAAGAACGGGACTACCGGTGGGTGACTTACGAATTCGCCCTGGCGGCGGCGCAGACGCTGGTCCGGCTGAATCCGGGCATGACCTTCATCTACGTCTCGGGCGCCGGCACCGATAGTTCCGGCCGCAGCTCCACCATGTGGGCGCGGGTGAAGGGCGAGACGGAAAACGCGATTTTCGCACTGCCCTTTAAGGCGGCCTACGCGTTCCGGCCGGCTTACATCCAGCCGTTGGAGGGGATCGTGCCGGGAACGGTGTGGCTCCAAGCCCTCTATGCGGTGCTCGCTCCCCTGTACCCGGTGTGGAAGGCGCTGCTTCCAAACTACGTGACGACGACGGCGCAGGTGGGCCGCGCCATGATTCGCGTGGCCAGGGAAGGCGCCCCGAAGCGGGTGCTGGAAAACCGGGACATCAACGCGATGGGCGGAGGGGAAGGTTGAGCGCTATCTCGTGCTGCCGATCCAAGCCTTCCGCTGATCTCTCGCGCCACGGAAGACATGCGCGATTTCTACCCCCCGCCGCATTTTTCGGTAATAGATGAGATACCTTCCGGCTGGAAAGCATCTGGCGCCCGGTTTGATTTCATCACATGCCCGCCCGGACTCGGGATATTCTCCCAGCAGCCAGAAACGCTCTACAATCGCATCGATCAATCGGTCCGCAACATCCATGCTTGCCCGTTCCGCCCAATAAGCAAATATCTCGTCCAGGTCGTTCTCAGCCTCTTTCGAGACCCGGTAGCGCTTCATGCTCGTAGGGCTCTGTCGGCGAGCAGCTTCCTTCCGCGGGATTTGACCCCGGCGGCCAGGTTTCCAAGGCCCTCCCGCCCCACATAGTCGGCATACTCTCCGCGCTCGATCGCCGCAAAGCCGGCGTGTACCCGCTCGCGAATGGTGTCCTTGTCCGCATCGGTCAGTTCGTCGAGGATTTCGTCCGCCGCGATGCCGGCCAGCCTCGCCTCACGGGCTTCTTCCTCCTGCATGCGTCTGACGGCGGTGCGCACCACTTCGCTGATGTTGGTATAGCCGCCGGCCTTCACCTTGCCGCGGATGAATTTAGCCATCTGGGGCGAAATCGAAATGTTCATCTGTTCCACGGCCATATGGAAGGTCTCCTGTTGCTATTATCGCTCCATGGTAGGGCGACCGGCGCGGCTTGTCAATTGTTGACTACGACGCAAGGCGCCCCTACCATGGGGCGGCAACACAGGGTAATCCGGTGGCGCACTCTGGTAGCCTGAAGGTATGCAGTTTTCCGAGTCCATTTTCGCGGTGCGCTTTGGGATCACCCGGCAGGATCTTGAGGGCTATCTGGGTGAAGCGCTCTCACAGGGGGGCGATTACGCGGACCTCTACTTCGAATATCTGGCGACCAGTAACATCGGCATCGACGAATCCATGGTGAAAAGCGCGGCGCAGGGCGTTTCCATGGGAGTCGGCGTGCGCGTGATCTCCGGCGAGCGGACCGGGTACGCCTACAGCGACGATCTGGCGCCGGAAAAGATTCGCAAGGCGGCCAACGTGGCGGCGCACATCGCCGGCGCGCCGGCCAAGGTGGAGAAATTCGACCTCAACGAGGGGGGCAAGCACAATCTGTACCCGGTGCTGACGGCGCCCACTGAGACGGCCTTCAGCGTACGCGTGGACCTGGTGAAGCGCGCCGACCGGGCGGCGCGGGCCTACGATCCGCGCATCTTCCAGGTGCAGGCGGTCTACGCCGACAATTTGCGCCAGGTGTTGGTGGCTACCAGCGAAGGCCGGCTTTCGGTGGACCGGCAGCCGCTGGCGCGGCTCAGCGTGTCGGTGTTGGCGCGGCAGAACGGCGGCCCCCCGCAGCGCGGGCACGCGGGCGGCGGCGGACGCATGGAGCTGGACTACTTCCTGCACGAGAAAACGCCCGAGCACTTCGCCCGGGAAGCGGCGCGCGAAGCCATCGCCATGCTGGACGCGGTGGAAGCGCCGGCCGGCGAGATGACGGTGGTGCTGGGGCCGGGTTGGCCCGGTATTCTGCTGCATGAGGCGGTGGGCCATGGCTTAGAGGCGGATTTCAACCGCAAGGGCGTTTCCGCCTTCAGCGGGCGCATGGGACAGAAGGTGGCCAGCGAACTCTGCACTGTGGTGGACGATGGCACCATCGGCAGCCGCCGCGGATCGCTCAATGTGGACGATGAAGGGCAGCCCACCCGGCGCAACGTGCTGATCGAGAACGGCGTGCTGCGCGGCTACCTGCAGGACAAGCTCTCGAGCACGCTGCTAGGGGCGGCGGCGACGGGCAGCGGGCGGCGCGAAAGCTATGCACATATCCCCATGCCGCGGATGACGAATACCTTCATGATGGCCGGGGAGAGCGACCCGGCGGAGATCGTGCGCTCGGTGCCCAAGGGACTCTACTGCGCCAACTTCGGCGGTGGGCAGGTGGATATCACCAGCGGCAACTTCGTTTTCTCGGCGTCGGAGAGCTACCTCATCGAGGACGGCAAGCTGACGCGCCCGGTGCGTAACGCGACGCTGATCGGCAACGGGCCGGAAGCGCTGAAGTACGTCAGCATGGTGGGCAACGACCTGCGGCTGGATGAAGGCATCGGCACCTGCGGCAAGGACGGGCAAAGCGTGCCGGTGGGGGTGGGAATCCCGACCATCAAGATCGACAAAATGACCGTAGGAGGCACGGCGTGAGCGCCAATCACCTGCCGGAACTCGCACAGGACATCGTGAAGCGGGCGCGGGCGGCGGGCGCGAGCGACGCCGAGTGCACCATCGCCGAGGGCGAGGAGTTCGCGGCCAACGTACGCATGCGCGAGGTGGAGAACCTGAAGGAAGCCGGATCGCGCGGCGCGGGTCTGCGCATCATGATGGGGCGGCGCACGGGCGCCTCCTACACCAGCGATCTGTCCCATGAGGGGATCGCGCACCTGGTGAAATCGGCTATCGACCTGGCCGATATCACGACCGAAGATCCGCACGCCGGGTTGCCGGACTCCGACGAATTCGGCACGCTGGAAGGCGATCTGGGGATGTACTCGGCGGATGTCGCGGAGTTGGATACGGCGTTCAAGATCGGGATTGCCAAGCGCGCCGAGGACGCGGCGCTGACGAGCGATCCGCGGATCTCCAATTCCGAGGGTGCTTCGTTCGACAACTACGTAGGGCGGCACATTTTCGCCAATTCGCGCGAGTTCGCGGGCGAGTACCGGACCAGCTACTGCTCGCTGAGCACGTCGCCGGTGGCGCGCGATGGCGCGAGCATGGAACGCGACTACTGGTACACCATGGCGCGCGGGTTTTCCGGGCTGGAGTCTCCAGAGCACGTCGGCCGTACGGCGGCCGGGCGCGCGTTGCGGCGGCTGAATGCGGTCAAGGTGGCGACGCAAAGGGTGCCGGTGGTGTTCGAACCGCGCACGGCGCGGACGCTGCTGGACAACATTTTCGAAGCGGTCCACGGCATGTCGATCTATCGGCAGGAATCTTTCCTGGCGGGCAAACTCGGCGAGAAGGTGGCCAGCGGCGAGGTGACGGTGATCGACGACGGGACGCTGCCGGGTCTGTTCGGCACCTCCCCGTTCGACGATGAGGGCGTGGCCTCGCGGCGCACGGTGGTGATCGAGCGCGGCGTGCTGAAGAGCTACCTCATGAATACCTATGCGGCGCGCAAGCTGGGGATGAAGACCACGGGGAACGCGTCGCGCGGGTTGACGGGCAACGCCGGAATCGGGCACGGGAACTTTTTCCTGGAGAGGGGCGTCCAAACCCCGGAGCAGATTATTGCGGGGATCCCGAACGGATTCTATGTGACCGAGCTGATGGGGTTCGGCGTGAATGTGGTAACGGGCGATTACTCGCGGGGCGCGGCCGGGCTGTGGATCCGCGATGGAGAACTGGCGTTCGCGGTGAGCGAGGTGACTATTGCGGGTAATCTGAACGAAATGCTGCGCGGCATAGAGGCGATCGGCAACGATCTGGAGTTCCGCGGATCGGTGGCAGCGCCTACAATCAAGATAGGAGAAATGACCGTTGGTGGCAAGTAAGGAAGCACCCAAGAAAGCATCCGTCCCGCCGATGGCGATCGTGATTGGCCTGGTGCTCGTGCTGGGTCTCGGCGGCTTTTTGTTCCTCGACCGCGCGGCGAAGAAGTCGCCGCCCGCTCCTCCGCCGCTGACCGGGGAGGCGCGGGCCTATGCCAGATTTCTCAAGCTGACGAATGTGGAGATGAAGGCCCACGAAAGCTACCTGAAGCAGAGCGTGGTGGAGATTGAGGGCAATATTCAGAACGTGGGAGACCGCATCGTGAAGACCGTGGAGATCAACTGCGTCTTCTACGACTCGTACGGCCAGGTGGTGTTGCGCGAGCGCGTCCCCATCGTGAGCCCGAAGATCGGCGCGGTGGCGCCGGAGCAGATCAAGCCGTTCCGCCTGCCCTTCGACAATGTCCCGGAGAGCTGGAATCAGAGGATGCCGCAGTTGGTTATGGCGGCGATCGAGTTCCGGTAAGGGGGGCGAGCGGGGGAATCGTCCCGCGGCGAGTGTCCACCGGGCGCCGACTACAAGTCTTCAGGCTGCAGCCCGGTCTTCTTCGCCACTTGCCCGAGAAGGCCGGGGCCGACTTCTTCGTTGTCATGAAAGGCAAACGTGTAGTTGGGCCACCCAGCCCGCTTGAGCCGGCGGTGTGAGCCCTTTTGCCAGGCGACCTCCCATCCTATCCGCTGCAGCGCAGACAGCAGTTGCCTCGCCTTGACCGATCTCCAATGGCTCATGCCACCGAAAAGACCTTGGTGAACGGTTCGGGAATCTCTTCGCCGTGATCGATGCAATCGGCGGCGACGCGCAACGCGAGCGCCCGGACGGCGGCAATCGCCAGATCGCGAGTCGCGCCGTACGCCATCACCCCGGGCATCAACTCGATGTCGGCCCACCAGCGGCCGTCATCCTCCTGCCCGACCACGATCGGAATGGACTCTACCGTGATTTGCTCCATCGATCCCTCCTCCACATTATATTGCTGGAGACCTCTACCCTACTTGAACCGCATTCGGATGCGATTTTCCTTGCCGCCGTAGACCAGTTCCAGGTCTTTCATTTTCTGGTTTTCCATGGGGAAAAAGAGGAAGCCGGTCACCGGCTCTTCGATCTTCTTTTCGGGCAGCACTTTGGCGTCGAGGAGTTGCTTGAGCGGGCTCTCCTTTTCCTTGTCGCTCTTCTCCTCGCTGGCTTTGACGCCGGTGTTTTGGGGGCCGGCGCCCATGCCGGCCCCGCCGCCGCCCATGCCCATGCCTCCGATGCTCCAGCCGCGACTGCGCTCCGCGCCCTCACCGCCGGGCCCGAGGGTGCGCGTGAGCACGAGTCCGCCGCGTCCGGCGACCTGGCTGGGCGCCATGGGCGTGGAGTGGTCGCCGTCCTTATCGGTGCGCAGCACGAAATCGTCGCGGTCGATGGTGATTTCCTTAGTGTACTTGGGCTCTACTTTGACCTGGGCCACGATGTAGTGCCCGCCCAGATCGTCGCCGAGGGCTTGCTTAACGGCGGCGGAATCGATGTAGATAGTGACGTTGAGGATCAGGTCGTCGTTTTCGCCGCGCGCGGTGGCGGTGGTCTTTTTGGCGGCCCCGGAGACGACAAACGCCGACGCCAGGAAGATCGCAAAGAAACGCGAGACCATCGGCAAAACCTCCGCACCAATTATAGCGGTTGGTACAATGTTTCTTTACCCCTAATTCCAGGAGTGATACCCAACATGGATGAAAAGGAGCGCTCGCGCGCTTTAGAAATCGCCCTCGGCCAGATTGAGAAGCAGTTTGGAAAGGGCTCGATTCTGCGTCTGGGGTCGAAGGACGCCATTGTACCTGTCTCGGTGATCTCGACGGGCTCGATCTCGCTGGACGCCGCGCTGGGCGTGGGCGGTCTTCCGCGCGGCCGCATCAACGAGATTTTCGGACCGGAGTCTTCCGGTAAGACGACCATCGCGCTGCAGGTGATCGCCGAAGCGCAGAAGGCCGGCGGCATCGCCGCGTTCATCGACGTGGAGCACGCCCTGGATCCCGCCTACGCGCGGAAACTGGGCGTGGATGTGGACAACCTGCTGGTGTCGCAGCCGGATTACGGCGAGCAGGCGCTGGAAATCACGGCGCACCTGATCGCCTCGGGGCAGATCGACGTGCTGGTGGTGGACTCGGTGGCGG
>Ga0182021_10012094_pt1 | contig 10257 bp, 9 predicted proteins | sample 612E3MmetaG_FD_120493 | JGI IMG/M metagenome (GOLD analysis project Ga0182021, IMG submission 120493) | Permafrost microbial communities from Stordalen Mire, Sweden - 612E3M metaG (Illumina Assembly) | ecosystem: Environmental > Terrestrial > Soil > Wetlands > Permafrost | place: Sweden... | reverse complement strand
AGAACTTCAGTGTATAATTGGATTTATAAATATTCAGTAATGGCAAAGAAACAAGTTAAACAAGTGGTAGAAGCAAAGAGCGACACACAAAAGATAAAAGCTCTGGAAGAGCGTATTAAGGAGCTTGAGAGAATAGTTGGACAAAAGCAATTGTTGCTTGAATTTAAAGACAAGATGATAGAGATAGCAGAGGCTACCTATAATGTTGATATCAAAAAAAAAGTCGGTTCCAGGCTCTCGTCTGGTACTACTTCAACCGGGAAGAACACCAAAAAAAGTTGAACAAGCTATATGAAGTATTATGCATAAGTAAACAGAGCTTTCATCAGATGCTAAAGCGCAGAAGATATAAGTATGAAGAACAGGAGCAATTGATCCCTTTGATCAATGAGATACGTCAGGATCATCCACGTATGTCAGCCAGGGATATCTACCTTAAGCTTCAACCCAGCTGTATGGGGAGAGACCAGTTTGAGCGCTTCTGCATGGACTCTGGCTACAGGATTAAGAGATTACGGAACTTCAGAGTTACAACCAATAGTCTTGGAGTGACTCGGTTCCCGAACATGATAAAGGATCTTGAGGTTACACGTGTCAGCCAGGTTTTTGTGAGTGACATAACTTACTTTGATATTGGATCTGACACCTATTATCTAACTTTTATTATGGACCTTTATAATCGGGAGATAGTAGGTTGGTCAGCAAGTGATAATCTACGCACTGAGAATACAACGCTCCCGGCCTTGCATAGATTAATCTACGAGCGAGGCAGGGCTAATTTGAAAGGAGCCATTATACATTCAGATGGTGGAGGACAGTACTATTGCAATGAGTTCAAAACTCTCACTAAATCATTGGAAATGATAAATTCAATGACGGAAGAAAAGGTTTATGAGAACTCACATGCTGAAAGACTAAACGGGATAATCAAAAACAATTATCTTTATCCATATGGACCTACAAATATGACTTCACTTAAGAAGTTGTTAGACAAGGCTGTAATGATGTACAATACTGGGAAACCACACAAAGCATTGGGAAAATTAACTCCAAGTAACTTTAGAACTACCATTGATAACGAGAATAACTCTTCAAGTTATCTCCCGTTATCAACAGTAAATCATATTAATTATAAAACAAGAAAATCAAGTATTAAAAAGGTCAACGTTATTTAGGCATTGACTTGCCTGATGCCTCACGCCTGACGCCTCACGCCTCACGCCTTCCTGTAATTATGATTAACCCCCGCCTGCTGAGTTGGTGTTATAACCAGGTCGTTAATACATACATGAGCAGGCAACGTCGCACAATAATAGATAGCATCCGCAATATCGCCTGCAGTCAGAGCATCAATTCCCTTATATACTGTATCAGCTTTTTCTTTATCTCCCTTAAAACGGACAAGAGAGAATTCAGTTACGGCCATCCCCGGGGCAATGTGAGTAACTTTTATGTTATTCTTCAAGAGATCAATTCGCATTGATCTTGAAAGTGAGTCAACAGCAGATTTGGATGCGCAATAGACATTCCCGTTTTCATAGTTTTCTTTTCCGGCTATTGACCCGATATTAAATATGTGGCCGGAGTTTCGGGCAACCATCAGCGGGGCAACTGCTCTTGTTACATATAAAAGACCTTTAACATTTGTATCAATCATTCTGTCCCAGTCCTCCAGATTCCCCGTATCAATATGATCCAGACCGACAGCAAGCCCGGCATTGTTTACCAGTATGTCAATGGCTTTCCATTCCTTTGGAAGATTGCCTATTACAGCAGCTACTTCATCTTTCTTCCTGACATCAAAATTCAAAGTCAAAACTCTGATTTTTCCAAAAGTGAGAAGTTCTTTCTCCAGTTCATCAAGTCTTTCTTTTCTTCTTCCTGTTATAATAACATCATAGCCGTTCCCGGCAAATTTTATTGCAATTGCTTTTCCAAATCCGGCCGTTGCGCCGGTTATCATTATTATTTTGTTCATAGTGTTTTTTTTATCCATGCAAACTTAATTATATTATATCAGATTCCTGATTGGAAAGATCCAAATCTTATTTCGTCATGATACTGAAATACAGGTTGTCCTATAAATTATATCTTTGCGCATAACTGATTAAAAATATTCCTGTTTCCGATGGAAGAAAAGAAGTTAGCAGTCGAATCAATGTTCAACTCAATTGCCGGGAGATATGATTTCCTGAATCATTTTTTGTCATTCGGAACGGATTATTTTTGGAGAAAAAGAGCAATCCGTATTATTTCAGGACATGAGAATCATAATGAGATACTTGACGTTGCAACCGGAACGGGGGATCTTGCAATAGCCGCTCTGAAACTTGATCCGATTAAGGTAACTGGTATTGATATCTCCGAAAAAATGCTGGAAATTGGTAGGGATAAGATCATTAAAAGAGGATTGAAAGAAAGAATTGAGTTATTAAAAGGTGATTCAGAGCACATTGATTTTAAAGACGATTCATTTGACGTCGTGATGGTTGCTTTCGGAATTAGAAATTTCAGCGATCCACGAAGGGGTCTTTCAGAAATGAACCGTGTTATGAGGCACGGAGGTTTGTTAATGGTTCTTGAATTCTCAAGACCGGTTTCATTTCCGGTAAGACAATTATATAATTTTTACTTTCTGAATATTCTGCCTCTGTTTGGCAAATTATTCTCAAAAGATAAAACGGCTTATAGTTATCTTCCGGAATCAGTTATGAAATTTCCTGATAATGAGGCATTTATGAAGATGGTGGTTGAAGCCGGATTTATAAATGAAAAACAGGTGAAACTATCCGGCGGAATTGCCAGTATTTACACAGCAATGAAACCTCATGTGCAATAAAATAAATTCAAAGCAGTTTAGTATATTGTTACAGATTATTCAAATGAACTGACCCTGGTGAAAATAATTATCAGAAGAATCATATTATTTAGTGTTTTTGTTTTCTTTTCAACCTGTTTAGTTGCTCAGAAACAGAAACCAAAAAATGTATCATGGTACGATGATAAAATCCTGCATTTTGGTTTCAGCGTCGGTTTCAACACGATGGATTTTAAGATTACTCCATCTGAGGCCAATATGAAAGTTGATTCTCTCTATCCTCATGTAAGTGTGCTTAATCCCGGAATAAACATTCAGATAGTTACTGATTATAAACCTGCCGAGAATTTTGATATCAGATTTTTACCGGGTGTCGCGTTCGGACAAAGAGTGGTGATGTTTTATAAAAACAAGGTTCCGGTAAATAGTGATCAGCGACTTGAATCTTCTTTTCTGGAGTTTCCTCTTTTGCTGAAATATAAAGGAATGCGATTAAATAATGTCAGACCTTACCTTATCGGCGGACTTAATTACAGGTACGATCTTGCAGGCAAAAAAGAATATGATCCGGGTAATCTTATCTATCTGCGACTTAAAAGGTCTGATCTTTATTATGAATTTGGAACCGGACTTGATTTCTATCTGCCCTATTTTAAGCTTTCTGTTGAACTGAAAATGTCAGATGGCTTACGCGACGTTCTTGTTCATGATCCCGCATCAGGTCCGCCTGCTAAATATGCCAATGCCATTGAAAAAATGAAATCCCAGATCTGGATTATTGCTTTCCATTTTGAATAATTATGGCTAAACTGGTTCAGATTAATCTTAGCCCCGCTGCAGCTGCCGATGAAAATCATATTAAAAAGATTGCTGCCACACTTGCCGGAGTAAATATAACTGAAATCTTTTCTCTTCGTATTGTTAAACGATCGGTTGATGCGAGGAAGAAAAACATCAGGGTAAACCTCAGCGTGGAGGTTATTACTGAGCATGAAAGTCCCGTGCAGACTATTTCTCCTTTTTTACCTTTAAATGTTACGGATAAACGCGAAGTAATAATTATTGGTGCAGGACCAGCCGGACTTTTTGCCGCGCTCAGGCTGATTGAGCTTGGAATAAGGCCGGTTATACTGGAGAGGGGTCGTGATGTTTCTTCGAGAAAAAAGGATATTGCCAGAATAAGCAGAGAACAAATTGTGGATCCAGAAAGCAATTACTGTTTTGGAGAAGGTGGAGCGGGCACATATTCTGATGGTAAGCTTTATACCAGGTCGAAGAAAAGAGGCGATAATTCAAGGGTACTGGAACTTCTTTGCTGGCATGGTGCAAATGAAAATATCCTTTTTGAAGCTCATCCTCACCTTGGAACAGATAAACTACCACGTATTATTACATCAATCAGAAAATCCATTAGTGATGCAGGCGGTATTTTCCTTCTGCAAAAAAAGGTCGCTGACCTGATAATTGAAGGAGAATCAATCAGGGGAGTAATAACAAATGACAATGAGAAATACTTTTCCCCATATATAATTCTTGCAACAGGACATTCAGCTAGAGATATTTATCAGGTCCTTCAAAAAAATGAAATTGAGCTGCAGCAAAAACCATTTGCAGTTGGTGTAAGAGTAGAGCATCCTCAGGAACTTATTGATATGATACAGTATCATGGCAATCCGAGAGGAGAATTTCTTCCGGCTGCCTCATACAGTTTTGCAAAACAGGTTGATGGAAGAGGAGTATATTCATTCTGCATGTGTCCCGGTGGTTTTATCGTTCCCTCAGCGACATCACAGGAAGAAGTTGTAGTAAATGGCATGTCACCATCAGAAAGAAATTCTCCCTTTGCCAATTCTGGTATTGTAGTGGAAATCAGACCGGAAGATCTTATAAAATACAGTAAATCAGGCATTCTTGCTGGTCTGGAATTTCAGAAAGAGATTGAAAGGGAAGCATGGAAGAATGGAGGTCATACACAGAGAGCTCCGGCCCAGAGACTTGCCGATTTTGTGTCTGGTGTAACGTCAGATTCATTGCCAAAGGTTTCCTATTTCCCCGGTGTGACCTCTTCCCCTTTGCACAATTGGTTGCCAAAGTCAGTTGGAAGACGGCTCAGGGAAGGCTTAAGGCAGTTTGGATCATTAATGAAAGGTTATCTGACAAATGAGGCTGTTGTCCTCGGCATTGAGTCAAGAACTTCGAGCCCTGTAAGGATCCCCAGAGACCCGGAACTTATGCATCATATCAGGATATCAGGCCTTTATCCCTGCGGTGAAGGATCGGGTTATGCCGGTGGAATTGTTTCATCAGCTGTTGATGGTATGAGAGCAGCTGAAGCAATTGCACTTAAAATAAATGCATTATGATCTTATTTACTTAAGGGAAAACCAGAGTTGAAGGAAATTGCGGGTTTTCGTAATATTTAAATATTAATTAGATTTGCTGTTAAATGACAATAATGATAAAAATATTAATCTATCTGTCCTATTTATTTGGAACTTCAGAACTAATCCTGACAGTTACAAAGCGTTCAAAACAGAAAAATGTCAAGAAGAAAAATGACAGAGGTTCTCTGATTATTCTTTGGGTTATTATAATAATAAGTATTACAGCTGGTTTCAATCTGGCAAATTATAAAATCTGGAGTTCATTGAATTACTTCATATATGCTACCGGAATCTTGTTGTATTTCGCTGGAATGATTATACGCTGGACTGCGATAATTCAGCTTAAGAAGGCTTTTACAGTCGATGTGGCAATTAGTCGGGATCAGGAGCTTAAAACTGATGGTTTGTACAGGCATATAAGGCACCCAAGTTATCTGGGTACCATAATGATTGTAACAGGACTTTCTTTATGCATGAACAGTCTGTTATCATTTCTGGTTATTGCGGTACCAATATTCCTTGCGAATATCTACAGGATACACGTGGAGGAAGTCATTCTCGTTGATGAGTTCGGAGAGAAATATGAAGAATATCGAAAAACCACCAGGAAAATTATACCATATATTTATTAGGAAATCAGATCCCTGCTGAGCTTTTTCTCCGGGCAAACTCCGAGAAAATTATCGATGCAGCCATTCCTACGTTAAGCGAATCAATACCCAGTGTTGTATCTGAAAACCTGGGGATCATGAGTCTATGGTTTATAAAAGGGATCAGATCATCAGATATGCCTTTCGATTCGTTTCCCAGAAGAATGATTCCTTTACCGCCAAGTTTTTGATCATAGATTGACTCTCCTTCAAGCATTGTGCCATAAACAGGTATTTTCTTTTCTGTTGCAGCTTTTAAGAGTTTCTTCAAATCAGTATAAAGAACCTTCACATGGATGATCGCTCCCATACTTGCCTGAATTACCTTCGGATTATAAACGTCGACACAATCTTCAGAGCAGACAATATTCTTTATCCCAAACCATGCGGCGGCTCTTATTATAGTGCCAAAGTTGCCCGGATCCTGGATGCTATCCAGTGCTATACATTGGGATTTTAAGAACTTAGCCTGACTGATTTCCGGCTCGGGCATGCAAACAACAGCAAGAGCGTTATGTGGTGTTTTAAGCCCACTGATAAGCTTTAACTCTTCATAACTTACAGGTTCAGTTTCAGATACTGCCATCATTGCATCCTTGGGCAGACTGCTAATAAACTCAGGTTTAGCGATTAAAGATTTAAGAGGTATTCCGGCAGTAATAAACTCTTTTACTATTTTATCGCCCTCAATTATATAGAGATTATACTCTTCCCTGACCTTCTTTTTCTGTAGTGAAATAATGAATCTGACTTTGTTTTTACTGAGCATTTTATGGTTTCCTTGGGGGTAATTATTAATTATTATTATTGATATATTTGCCTTTAACTTTTTCTTTGCAAATTTTGGAATATTTTACATCAAATAAAAATATTAAAATTCTGAGGCTTTTTCTCTTTCCAGCTCTATTGTTAATTATTGTATCGTCTTGTAACCCAACAAAATACGTTCCACAAGGTGAATCCTTACTCGTGGAGAATCGAATCGTCATTAACAATGACAGTATTAAAAAGAGCGAGATTCTTCCCTATATTAAACAGAAACCAAATAAACGTATACTTGGAGTAAGGTTCCATCTGGGTTTGTATGACCTTTCTAATATTAATAAAAACAGATGGCCGCATAACTGGCTTAGAAATATAGGTGAGGAGCCCGTCGTTTTTGATCCTTATGCCACTTCCAAATCAAAAGAACAGATTAAGACATATATTTCATCAAAAGGATATTTCGATGGCCAGGTTACAGATACAATCGAAACAGCTAACAGGAAATCCAAAGTATTTTATAATATTGATGTTAAGCCTGCATACACAATAAAAGATATTTTTTACGAGATAGCTGATACAGGTCTTACCAGGCTTATAATGTCTAATTCGGCAAATTGCCTGATTGAAAAAGGCAAACCATATGATGTTGACGTGCTTCAGGCGGAAAGGACCAGACTAGAAAGGGTCATTCGCGATATGGGTTACTACAGTTTTTCGTCAGATAATATATTCTTCAGGATCGACAGTACTATTGGCCATAGAAAGGTAAATATATTTTACGGAGTAAAGAAGCTTCTTACATTCGATTCAAACAATAACCCGGTCCTTGTTCCAAACAGACCATATCTTATCAGGAAGATTTATATTTATCCCGATTATATTCCAAAGGACGTCTTGACTGGAGGGGCAGATTATCAGAAAAGTCTGGATACCATAAAATATAATGGTTATTATTTTATCACGAACCTGAAAAGACCATCAATAAATTATGATGTGATAATTCAGGCATTATATATCAAACCCGGAGCTACATTCAATATGACCAATACTGAACGATCACAGTCACATTTAATGTCTTTTAAAACATATCGGCTGGTCAACATCAGGTATATTGATCAATCCGGAAATTCGATAAACCCTGTTGATACAGCAGTTCTGAACTGTCTTATTCAGCTCACACCAATGAGCAAGCAATCATTTACTGTGGAACTGGAAGGAACCAACTCAGGGGGTAATCTGGGAGGTGCCCTCGGCTTTAGTTACCAGAATAAAAACCTGTTGCATAGTGCTGAGCAGTTCAATCTTAAGCTGAAAGGAGCTTATGAGGCTTTTTCACAGTCAGACACAAGAATAAATAGTACTGAACAATATGGAGTAGAATCAAGTTTAAGACTTCCAAATTTCTTTCTCCCTTTCATCAAAAAGGAAAGTTTTTTTAAAAAATATGACCCTACAACCACTATTCAGGCAGCCTATAACTATCAGAATCTTCCAGTTTTTACGCGCACTTTGGCAAATGCCGCATTCGGGTATTCCTGGAAAGCCGGTAATTTTCAGACATATATTATAAATCCTTTCCAGCTTAACCTCGTAAGAATCCCCTTTATCGATTCTACTTATAATGCTGATATAATCAAAAAATCTTCGTATCTGATTAATAGCTACAAAGATGTTTTGATCGCCGGAGGAAGCTACTCATTTATCTTTAATAATCAGATGATAAAGAAATCGAGAGATTTCTGGTTTGTACGGTTCAATTTTGAACCAGCCGGAAATTTGCTGTATATCTTTGATAAACTTACAAATGCTAAGATTGTAAAAGATACTATTTACAATCACTATAATATTCTTGAACAGCCCTTTGCACAATTTGTACGCACTGATATTGATGTCAGGTATAATAGAATAATCAATGATGTAAGTTCGATGGTTTACAGAGGATTCTTCGGGATTGGCATTCCATACAAAAATTCACTTGCAATGCCATTTGAGAGACAGTATTTTGAGGGTGGTGCAAACGGAATACGAGGATGGCAGGTGAGATCTCTTGGACCGGGTTCATATTCTCCGGACAGTGTAAAATATATTTATCAGACAGGTGATATTAAACTTGAGGCCAACATCGAATACAGATTTAAATTGTTCTGGGTTCTTGAGGGAGCTTTGTTCGCTGATGCTGGTAATATCTGGGCAATAAAAAATGACCCTGACAGACCGGGTGCTCAGTTCAAAATTAACAGTTTTTACAAAGACATTGCAGTAGGTACAGGATTTGGAATGCGTTTTGATTTTAAATTTGTACTGTTACGAACGGATATTGGACTGAAATTCAGGGATCCGAAGCTACCTGCAAGTACCTGCTGGATATTTTCACAACCTAATCCTATCAATCACAATAATCTGGCTTTCGTTATTGCTATTGGTTATCCGTTCTGATTCTCAATAATTCTTTAAAAATTTCCATATAATCGCATCTTAGCCCATAATATTTCTTTAAATTGCATTTTGTCTCACTGCAGTTATTATGTCTATGAATATTAATAATAAACCGTTTCGGGAATGGTTTGGTTATTCGCGAAGAGAAAGAAGATCTACTTTTATTCTTATTATTATACTTATCATCATTATCCTTCTTCATTATATTATACCTCTGGAAGATAAAGAATTAGTAGATTTTTCGACACTACTGCCTTCATCTGACGACGTGAAGGATAGTCTTGTAAGTCCGACAACTTATATGGCAAGGCTGTATAAATTTGATCCTAATTCAGCATCATACGATACGCTTACAGCACTTGGATTATCGGGGAAGCAAGCCAGGACAATCGTGAGTTACAGGAAAAAAGGAGGCATCTTCCGTCAACCTTCTGATTTAAAAAAGGTTTATGGAATAGATGAGCCGACATTTGCCAGACTTACACCTTATATATCAATAGAACAACGCAATGGAAGATCGGTCCGGACAGAGAAAGGTGTTATATCTGATCAGAGAAGGAGAGAGAAAATAGATCTGAATAGTGCTGATTCTGCAACATTAGTGAGGCTTCCCGGCATAGGACAGGTTCTATCACCCCGTATAATAAAATACAGAAAACTGCTTGGTGGCTTTATCTCTGTTGAACAGTTAAAGGAGGTTTACGGATTGGATGAAGCGAAATATAAACTAATTGAAGAGAGAGTCTTTGCAGATACATCCAACCTGCAAAGAATATATATCAATGGCGCTGGTTTTAATGAGCTTTCGAAGCACCCATATCTTAACCGGTACGATGTTCAGTCTATAATAAAATTCAGAGTTCTTAAAGGCAGAATCTCTGACATGGGTGAATTAATTGAAAATAAGGTGCTTTCTGAAAGCAAGGCGAAAAGAATATCGCCATATATTAAATTCTGATTATCCGGGACTAAACTATCTTTGGAAATGTAATAAATATTATGTAACTTTATTAGGATAAAAAACAGGAAATTAAAATAGTTTAGATACTATACAATTAATAAAAATTAGCATCATGGATAATTTATTCCCTTAAAAGCTTTGAAAAGAATATTAATGTTCATAAATTTGCGCCTCGATTTAAAACTGAATTTCTATTATGATTATTGTACCATTAAAAGAAGGCGAAAACATTGAAAGAGCTTT
>Ga0182021_10012093_pt1 | contig 10258 bp, 9 predicted proteins | sample 612E3MmetaG_FD_120493 | JGI IMG/M metagenome (GOLD analysis project Ga0182021, IMG submission 120493) | Permafrost microbial communities from Stordalen Mire, Sweden - 612E3M metaG (Illumina Assembly) | ecosystem: Environmental > Terrestrial > Soil > Wetlands > Permafrost | place: Sweden... | reverse complement strand
TGGGCCGATATTTCCTGAAAGCAGAAAACTAATAGGAGCGATATTATAAAGTATATTCTTTTCATCTTAATCTTTAATTCTTATTTCTTGATTTGTAATTTCTGTTTCCTAATTCCTGATTCTTAATTCCGAATTCCTTATGCCAAAGAATGTGCCAAAATATTAAATATCACAATATCAACTATATGCAATTATTTATCTTTATACAACTGTCAAAATATTAGACAATATGATGTGTGAAAATGTTACAGTACAAATCTTTTCAGTATGATCTTATTTTCGTAAGTTTGTTTTTAGCCAATAACCAAGAATCATGACAACATTCAGCCGTCGAAATTTTTTGAGAACCTCTGTAATGGGTGGAGTTGCAGCAACCTGTCTCAAACCTTATAATACACTTGCAGCCTTTGGGAAACAAGATAACTACTCATCCAGCGTTGCAATCACCACAGGCGACAACAGGGCCGACATGGCATTTCGGGCGCTTAAGCCTTTTTCCGGAGAGATCGCAAAGGCAATTGGAACCCGCCGTGTCGTCCTGAAACCAAATAATGTCAATATTGATGTCCAGTTAGCCTCAACACATGTTGATACGCTTGAGGGCATACTTGAATTCCTCCAATCGATAGGGAAGACAGGTAATGTCGTAATTGCGGAATCAGCGGCGAATGGTCCCACCTTCGATGGGTTTAAAAACTTCGGATATTTCAGGCTGGCTGATAAATATGGTGTTAAACTGGTCGACCTCGATCAGGAGCCTTATGATATGATTTATGTATTCGATGAAAAAGATTTCAAGCCTCATGCAGTGAGGATTTCTCATTTAATGCTTGACCCCGGTTCATTTATAGTTTCTGTGGCCAGGATGAAAACGCATGACCGCGTTTTCGCAACTTTATCCTTGAAGAATATAGTATTCGGTTCCCCGGTGAAAGATAGAGGATTTACTTTCAACTCTTCCAGCAAAAAAGGGACTGTAAGTGATAAACCAATAATGCATGGAAGCGGATTCCGTGGAATAAACTATAATCTGTATTCAATGTCACAGCAGTTGCATCCGCACCTTGCTGTGATAGACGGCTTTGAGGGAATGGAAGGGAACGGACCGAATGACGGAACTCCGGTGGATCACAGGGTTTGTATCGCCGGACTTGACTGGCTGGCTGCTGACCGTATAGGAATTGAACTTATGGGAATCGAGTTTTCCAATGTCGGTTACCTGAACTTTTGCAACCAGACAGGTCGTGGAACTGCGGACCTTAACAAAATTCATATAATTGGTGAATCAATCAACGCTCACAAAAAATCTTACAAGCTAAGCGATAACTTTAAAGATCAGCTGATCTGGAAGAATCCGGTATCCCAAAATCTCACAACAACTTATTATCCAAATTTCCGATTATCATATACCTGAATAAAATGTGTAATAAAACCCACATGTCAGGTTTACTCCGGTTAGTACTGACTTCAATCTTTTTTGTTTTTTTACATGCTTCATCTGCAGGTCAGAACGGTGGCTTAAGCAAATCCCAGGATCCTGCTGATCTTCCAAAATCAAGAACTTCAGTTATTCACCCGAAAATACTACCGAAGATAGCGGAAGAGACTAAACTGGTCAGAATCTCAGACAATGAATGGATCATCTCTGGAGGAGGGGAACAGGCAAACGTATCTTACCGGCTTATATATCTGACGAATACTTTACCCTGCTGCCTGGCAAGTCAAGAGCATTACTGCAGAATGTTCTGCAGACAAGTTACCTCGAGCATTGAAAATTACCGCGGAGGGATTAAATGTGCCACTTCAGAATATTATAACAATTAAGTGATAGAGGATTAAATTGATATTTTAAGAAGTTTTGTAACTTTGGTATGACTGTTATCTGATTTGCATTGCAACTTTGCCCCGATGCATTCAGAAGTGTATTGGATTTATCGATATTTGGTAGTTTTTATAAATATTTACCTTAATCCGGGTCAGAAAATGAATAAAGACTCTTTTCTGTTTGAATTTTTAAAAAGCGGTCCCTTTCGTTTACTGCTTATTCTTGCGCTCCTGATCTTAATGGGAATTCTGATTTCAAACCATCACAAAGCGATGGTGCAAATGAAAGAGAACGTTTTATATGTAGCGCCTAAACCTGCTAAATAAATCATCTGTAAAATATTTATAGGTTTATCTGTGGTTTGCTCATTCTGCACTTGTAGCAGTTGAGAATTGAGCCGATAATTTGAGTATCCGCTGCCGGATTCAATCCACATAAATTGATTAATACGAACTCCAGTCCTTTCTTGTTAAGTAATAGCAGGAATTCATTATCACTGGGAAACATGTTTCCATATTCGTCTTTAGCCCTGAAGCTAAGGCCATAAACAAATGTCAGTAAAATATTATCTACCGGCGATCCGGTTTTAATTCCATCAATAATTGGACTTAAAATCCGGTCGTCTCTGTGAAGCTTCCTTTTCAGATCACAGCCTACCCTGAAAACCGTATCGCCCAGAGCTTTATTTTCAAATCGACTCAATAGATCATCTATATGTTCTGTAAGTTCCTTAAGGGTAAACTCACCCGGGTGTTTTTTTAGGAGTACCTCAGCACTTTGTAACATGGCGATACGGGTGTATGTTTTAACGGCCTCAATGTTGAGAACATCAGAAAGATATTTTAAGGAGGGGTCTGTTTGAAATCCAGCATAAGCAGCTGCGGCATGTCCAAAATTATGGATATGCGATTTACGATCGACCCAGGCTTTCATATTGTCTTTGGGCGCAAGCCCCTTTACATCGGGGATGGGGTTTTTAAAAGCTCGTTTATCGAGAATAAGAGTGTTATAGGGTTCTGCATATACAATCAATAGGTCCTTTCCCTGTTCATCCTTAGGCATAATTGGAACCATTTTACCAATGCTGGTTTCAATGAGTCCAACAAGTTCATCAACAGGATAATCATTGCCAATAATAGTGTTCAAAATATCTCTGACATATTTATCGGCATTATGCATGTTTTCGGCAATGATAATATCAAGAGGCTTTCTACCAGATTTCCGTTTCCGCAGGATAAGACCTTTGGCCAGGGTGTAAATTACATTTGGTAATCCCTTTTGTCCGACTGAAATAGCTACTAAATCACACTCCGACAGCTCTTCGGCGACCTTATCTGCGTCGCTTCCCAGAACGCCTCTGACATTGCTGACTGTTATTATCTCATCGGGCTGCGAACTTTTTATTACAACCTTATATTCATTTAGCCGGTTCAATTCATTAATTACTGGTTCGGATATATCGATGAATACAACTTCAAAACCGGAGGTGGCAAAAAGCTGACCAATAAATGACCGTCCAATTTTCCCTGCACCGAATAAAACAAGCTTTTTCATTGTAAGTGAAATCTTTCGTTAAAAGCTTTCTACTTCAATTTTTAAAATGTTGGTTTTGCTTTCTCCAGGTTGCAAAAAGGGCAATGCATTATTTTCACGAAGTGTTTTACGCGATTGTACCAGAACATTTGAAGGTTCTATTCCCAGTACATATTCACCCCATCCCATCATTTTCCATTGTGCGATATAGGGAAGCTGGTTAACATTAATACTGATATTTACAGCGATACCAATCTTCCTGTTTCTCACAGAAACAGTTACATCGCCATCCGGATTTCCCTTCATTGTGTGAAAGAATACCTGCTCCCTGAAATTTTGCTGAGGTTTAACAAAACTTCTGATATCCTTAATTCCAGGAACTGCATCTGCATCACGGGGTATGGTCTTTAGAGGATCAATAATCAGTTCAGTGTTTTCGGATAACAAAGGGTATCCAAAGTTCATATGATAAAGAATCGTAAATGGACTAGGCTTACTGCCGAAGTTTGTAATTTTGTCTGTTAACAATATAGAATTCTGACCACTAACCGAAGTTATTTCCCGTTCCATTTTCAGTTTATTTCCAAACAGTGAACCTTCTTCTATGATTGCTTTCACTTTATATCTGTAATCATTGCCTTCCCAGTCCGACAGGTCAGCAAACTGACGAGAAGGAATTGTTGAAACCCTCCCATGAAGGCCCAATTGTTCACCAACGTCATCACAAGGTGGACCCAAATGAGTAAGTCCACAGGTTGTTAGCAATCCGGCACCGAAAGTACGCAGCCAACCTATACCTTCCGGCTCATAGTATGATGGATGCGTTTCTCCGTTGCAAGTCTGATAGACCAGGTTGACACCTTTATAGCTTGCCAGAGATATATCGAGGCCGCGGTCGGGCAACACTGTATATTGCAACCCACTTCCGGTATTGATATCAGTAGCCCTCATTCCGCGACCCCAGCCGTCGTTCAGAATGTAATGACGGCAATATCCGTTCTGTGAAAGGTTGCCGATGTATTTAAGTAATTCTGTTTTATCCATGTCTATGTTTTTAGATGACAATATTTTCCTAAGTAATTCAAGTTAATCCTAAAGTGTTTAATCACCCTCTTCCCTCCCGATAGCTATCGGGACTTCCCCCAGGGGGGAAGGTGTTAACTTAAACACGCCGCTTGCGGGACAGGAAAGGGGGTTAAATACATTTTAAATTTTCCAGAACTGTTTCAGGACAGGATAGAGCTGCTTATATGTTTTGAATTTGTTGTCATAGAATTTTGCATTTTCCTGATCAGGAAAGAAGATTTCGTCATCAGTTTTATTCTCAACCAGGAGTTGTTCAACTCCAATCCTTTCAACAGCACTTATTGCCAGCAAAGCTGCTCCATAACAACCCGCTTCTCTTATGTTATGGACGATGATCTTTTTATTCAGCACATCTGCTTTAAGCTGAGTCCAGGTTTTATTTCTGGTTCCTCCTCCCGTAGCAATGAAGGTATTTATTCTCATTCCTGATTTTTCCATCATCTCAAGGTTTAGTTTCATTTCTAAAGCAACTCCTTCCAACAGCGCCTTGGTGATTTCACCCCTTGTTGTTGTAAGCTGAAGTCCAAGAATAGCTCCCCTGGCTCTGGTATCAAAATATGGCGTCCCTGTGGCTGAAAAATAAGGCAATACAATCAGGTCAGTGGGAGTTAGCGGCATATCATCGAGGAGCAGAGTATAAGGATTTTGTCCGCTTTCAATTGCTCTGGCTATTTCATTCTGGCCGAGCTCATCTCTCATCCAGCGAAGAATATTCCCTCCGGTTAAGCAATAGGCAACTGTCGTATACTTCCCTTTAATTGTATAATCATAACAGCAAAGGTTATTACGCTGCAATTCATCCGAGAAGCTTGGTTTTTCAAGAAGTGGGCAGAAACATTCCACTGTTCCTGTGGCATACATGCACATTCCCGGTTCAATAACACCAGCTCCAAGAGCAGCGCAGGGTTGATCATGTCCTCCTGCAACCAGAATAACCGGATTTTTAAAACCTAGTTTCTTCCCCATTTCGGGACCGATAGTTCCGGTAATTTCGCCTGCAGCTGCAGGTTTTGCGAGCTTTTTATGGCTTAATCCGACAGCTTCAAGTATTTCGGTATTCCACTTATGGTTGATTACATCGAACATCATTGTCCTGCCTGCCATCGACCAGCTGATTCTGGGCTCGAGACCTACTTTATAATGAAAAAGGTCTTCGAAACAGAGGAAATACATGGTATCGGTCCAGACATCAGGCTGATTTTCCTTTATCCACAATATCTTAAAGAGAGTGAAGAGAGGATGGGGGGTATGACCAGTTATATAGTATATTTTCTTTACGCCGAATTTTTCACTCCAGGAGGTGGTTATGTCTCTTGCACGGGAATCGGAAGAGACCATTGCATTCCCTAATGTCTCTCCGTTTTTTCCGACAGGTGCAAAGGCTTCTCCCTGACTGGATATGCTTATTGAAATAACAGGATCGGATACAGCTTCATTCACCTCCGATATCACCTCAAAACACTTTTCTATCACTTCATCAGGGTTGATTTCAGCCCAGCCGGGATGAGGATGTAAAACAGGGTATTCTCTGAACGAGGAAGCAAGTTCCTTCCCTTTCCTGTCAAAAACTACAGCTTTGCATCCTCCTGTGCCAATATCCAGTCCAAGATAGCTCAATTCGATAGTCCTTAAATTTCTGTTATTTCATATCTCAGATACCTTGTAAATGCCTCGCGCAATGCAACACTTACAAGGCCCGGAGTAACACTCACATGATGACGATAACCACTGTATCCGATTTTATATAGCTTTTCCTGTAAATTATTAATCTTTGCCACCCCTCCGCACCCGAAAAAGCCTTCCTGTATGGGATCACTGGTGAATTCACCTTCGCCCATGTAAACAGAAAGTTTCCCATCCGTTGTTTTAGAACTGGCAAAAGTGAGTTTATTCGGAGCAATCCGCCCTACATTGCAACCGAAACCGCATCCGGCCCCAAGTGACTTTGCAAACATCGGGTGTTCAATGACTTCGCCTTTCCCGGTCATAAGACTTTGCGGAACGGGGCCGCAATGAAATAATATGCATTTATCAGGATCTTCTCCGTAATTGTTGTTCCAGTCCAGGCAGGTTGCCGGTTTGCCTGATGCCAGGTTGAGACCGTACATGGTAATTGCATTGCATATATCAAGTTCACAGGCTGCAGGGAAGCCGCGGTCATTGATCTCACTCAGGAGCACACATGGTGCAACGCCAAAATCTATTTCCATCTCAAGCCAGCAACGCAATGCAAGTGTATTGAGATTGTATTCCTTAATAATTTCGTCAATAACAACACCAAATCGCACCAGGTTTTCAAAAGGCTTTTCAGGAACTTTTTTAAAATTCGTATAATTTTTTAAAATCTCTGCTTTTTCTTTTGCGGCCGCGGAAGTCATATCAAGTTTGCGAACGCGGCTGAACACCTCTGATAAATCGAGAACTTCAGTAGTTATCCCATATTTTTGGAGAGCCAGCTCATCATAACGTACCGTTTTAAAAGCTGTAGTTCTTGCCCCGATCGCACCAACAGTCATCCGTTTCATGCCGTTGACAATTTTACATACTTTATCGAATGTATCAATCTGTTTTTCAAACTCTTTTGAATAGGGATGCACTGTATGAGGAGGAAAAACCGTAAATGGCAGCTGGTATTGATAGAATACATCCATAATAGAGAATTTGCCACAGAATGCATCACGCCGTACCTCGAATCCCATTTTATCAAGTTCGTCAGGATAGGCCAGAATATATATTGGCACGCCTGCATCCTGTAAAGCGGAAACGGCACCGGTTTCATCGCCAAAGTTTGGCAACACCAGGACAACACCATCGAATTTGCCACGGTTTTCGTCCAGAAATTTTGCATATTTTCTTCCTTCTTCAGGACTCTCAACAGCTCCAAATCTGGTAAGGTTGCTCTCCATCATCAGGTAACCATACCCAAGTTTTTTAAGTGTTTCGCTGACTTCTTTACGTGCTACAGCAATTAATGACTCAGGGAAAAATCCACGGTTGCCAAAATATAGCGCGAATGTTGATTTTAGTTTTTTCATCGCAAGGTTTTTTAATTTTTTATATTTAAATAACTATATAATGCCAGTATGCAGGACTATTTGGCAAGGAGTTTTCCGGCAGATCCGGTTATTTCAAGCTGGTTGTTTATAATATCGAGCGTTTCAATGTAGACTGCTTTCTGTGCTGCCTTAACAGAGGAAATCATAAGCTTCTCATATGGCTGTCTAATGGCTGTGGCAATATTGATTTTGGCTATGCCCTCTTTGAATGATTGCATCAGATATTCTTTGCCAATGCCTGTCCCGCCATGAAGAACCAAAGGAATTTTTATAGTATCGTTGATTTTCTTCAGATGGTGAATGGCAAGCCTGGCTTCAATTTTTTTCTCAGTCCTTGAGTTTGCAGAAATTGCCCCGTGAATATTACCAATTGCAACTGACAACCAGTCGGTTTGGGTTTCCTGAACAAATCTTTCAGCTTCATCAGGTGAGGTAAATCCTTTCCCGGTCTTGAAAAGCTCTTCATAAGGAGGCAAAGGGCCTGATTCATGCCCCATTACTGCTCCTAGTTCAGCTTCAACCGGAATGCCATTTTCATGAGCAATTTCTACAATTCTTCTGGTTTTTTCGATGTTTTCTACAAGAGACAGTCTTGAACCATCAATCATTACAGAATCATATCCTAAATTAATAGCCTCTCTGATAATGTTTTCAAAGTCCGTAAGAAGATTATCTTCGTCAATTACAGGTACATGATCGAGATGGAGCCTGGTGAATTTCAAATCCTTAAGTTTCTCGTACTCATCCCTGACAGATTTCATACTGCCCGATTTGAATTTTATCCATTCCAGACGCGCTACCATTATGAGTCCGAATGTGCCCGTATCGTGCAATGCACTGATTACTGGTTCCATCATTGGCAGGTAAGGGATATTAAAGCCAGGAACGACAATTCCCTGTCTGAAAGCTTCTTCAATTATAGAGCCGGCACCGGGTTTATGCATGATCATGTAAAAAGGAATTACTAAATGGAAATTGAATAATGTTAATTATTTGATAATTAAGTTTTTAAATATTAATTATTTATAATACTCTTCTTATTCCTTCATAACTGGGAAAGGTTCAAACCAATTCCCCCTGCAGAGAATATGCAGGATGGAGGATGGTCTGGCTAAAGTGCAACACAATTACCAAAAAAGTAAATAATGTCCTAATTCATTACGAAGTTAGATCATTAAAAACATGATATGTAGAAATGGATTTGCTGAATAATGAACTATATTTACATGATTTCTAATCTTTGTACAGAAAGAATGTAATATTATGGAGATAGCATATGAGAAACTCTACGTTGATGAAAACAGTCTTTTCCATTACCAGGAGTTTATTCAGCCTCACTTTACATCGCCATTTCATCTCCACGATGAATTCGAACTAATATTGATTGCAAAAAGTCATGGGAAATTATTTATAGGAAATAGTATCACCAATTTCAGTGACGGTGAATTATATCTGTTTGCACCCGGATTACCGCATTGTTTTTTTAATTCACGTGGATATGAAAAAGGCAATGATATGGCTCATGCAGTTGTCATTCAATTCAGGAAGGATTTTCTGGGGAGCACTTTCTTCGAAAAAACAGAGGTTTCCAGTCTGAAAAAATTGATAAAAAAAGCAGAATTCGGAGCGCAATTTATCAGACCCGGCAAAATCATACAAAAAAAAATCCAGGCACTGAAAATGAAAAGGGGGCTTGAAAAACTGGCTGATTTTTTGTTACTATTGAATGATCTCGCATCTATAAATAATATAAAGTTGTTAAGCACTGAAAATACGCTCAAACTATCGGGCTTAACTGACTCAAAAATTATAAATGATGTTTACAGGTATGTTGCTGAAAACTTCCAGAAAAAAATAACCTTCAATAATGCAGCTTCAGTTGCAAATATGCAAAGATCAGCATTTTGTCGGTATTTTAAACGGAAAACAAAGAAGAAATTCACACAGTTTGTAAATGAAATAAGGATCATGCACTCCTGCAAGCTACTGGCTGAGACAGATAAGACAATTATTGAAGTGGCCTTTGAATGTGGTTATGAAAACACTTCCTATTTCAACCGGCAGTTCAGAATTTATTGTAATAATTCACCAAAAGTGTTCAGGGAACAACTCAAAAACAAAATAAATTAACTGCACAAATCATGCCTCCAAGCCTTGCATTGGGGGTTATCTTGCATGGTCCTTCCCTGTGTTGCTCTGTGCTTCTCTGAGTCCATCTCCCGATAAATCGGGACAAGTTGTGACAGTTCTTAATTTCTACTCTTACATTGCATACTTTGCTGTTAATTTTTTTATTACATGTTTAATTTCATAGAGTCAATTAGCAATAATATCGATAGTTGCTGACTCCAATCCGTTACTGGTCGCCTTAAGAATGATCTTACCCGCCCCCCCTTTTGGCCGGACTATTGCCAGACAAATCCCCTGGAATGTGGTTTTCCGTGGCTGTTGAAAGCTTGTCAGGTCAATCGGATTACCGTTGCCCACACCTGCAATTTCTCCGTTACCGCTTATTTCAAAGTTTATCATCGTATTATCTGCATAAGGAATGAGATTGCCATCGGCATCAGTAATTTTCACCATCACATAGGACAAGTCATTCCTATTGCTTTTGATATTGGATCTGTCAGCAGTTAGTTTGATTATTGCGGGTTTACCAACGGTTTTTATCGTCTCGGATAATATTTCGATACCATTATCGTAACAACGGGCTGTCAGTGACCCAGGTTCATAGGGTATCTCAAATGTGGCGGTAATT
>Ga0182021_10012092_pt1 | contig 10258 bp, 7 predicted proteins | sample 612E3MmetaG_FD_120493 | JGI IMG/M metagenome (GOLD analysis project Ga0182021, IMG submission 120493) | Permafrost microbial communities from Stordalen Mire, Sweden - 612E3M metaG (Illumina Assembly) | ecosystem: Environmental > Terrestrial > Soil > Wetlands > Permafrost | place: Sweden... | reverse complement strand
GATCGCCTTGGGGATTCAACGTCACGCCTTCCAGAATACTGCGCCACGAACCGGCCATTTACGCATCCTTACAACCGAAAACGCTGCCCTAAGCCGCGCCTACTGATCCAACGCTGCACCAAGATCTGGAAAATTTGATGATATTCCGTAAACAAACTTGATGCTTGCCCAGCGCAGTGCTTTCTGGCCTGCGGCAAATAGCCGTCCGCGCCGCGATCATGCCCCAGGTTAACGGGCCGTTTTTATCGCGTAAGACGCCATCATGGTAGATGCCGGCTTGGTAAACGGCAATGCGCCATATGTTTTGCCGCCGCATTTCAGCGGATTTTTTCCCGCTTCGGGTCGATTTTCGCTATCCGAATACCCCGTTAAATACCTCAGAAGATTGCGCGTTGATTAATCTCGCAACCTAGGCGCGATCATGCTACCGCAACTGACACAACCAAAACAATCACTTAATCCTCCGAGCACAACTTAACGTTTTCTCAAGCCGCGTCTGCTAAATTATTTCAATATCGAAAAGCGGCACAGACACCGGAAAATGCCGGCAGAATGGGTTAACAGGCGGTTAGCTGGCGGTCACCATGGCGCCGCGCAAGGACGGAGCATGCTTCCAGCGTCTCCGCGCTCCAGCACTCGATTTTGCCGTCGTGCCGCAGGCGCCGTTGATGCACATCAACACTTGCCTAAGCCTTACAACCTAACCTGCTCGAAGGGTCCGTCAGGCCCCAGCACATGCCGTCCCGCCGCCTCAAACCATCCGGTCCCGTCCGCAGCAGCCCATGCCCCATGGTTCCACCGCATTGACGCTCTTCCGCAGGCCAAGGGGCGGCCAGATGGCGCTGACCGCCGGTGCGACCGGCGTCGTCCTGGGCAATATCGGCACTTCGCCGCTTTACGCCCTGGATCAGATGTTCTACGGCCCCGCCCACGTTGCCCCGGAGCCCGGCAACGTCATCGGCTGCATTTCGCTCACCATATGGGCGCTGGCGCTCATCGTGAGTTGCAAATACGCAATCTTCGTCCTGCGCGCCAACAGCGATGGCGAAGGCGGCGTCTTCGCGCTTTACAGCCTCCTGCACAAATACAAAGGGGAGGGCCTCCATTTCGCGGCTGTGCTGGGCGGCCTTATGCTCGGCGCGGGGTTCCTGTTCGGCGACGGCATCATTTCGCCGGCGATCAGCGTGCTATCGGCGGTGGAGGGCCTGAAGGTTGCCACCCCCATGTTCGCCGATGCCGTGATCCCGGTCACGGTAACGATCCTCACGCTGCTGTTTGCCTTTCAGTACAAGGGAACCTTGGGCGTGGGGCGCGTTTTCGGCCCCATCATACTTGTCTGGTTCGCCGTCATTGCCGTTCTCGGCGTCCGCCAGGTCTGGGCGCATCCGGAGATTCTCTACGCTTTCAACCCCCTCCATGGCCTCACTTTTTTGCAGAAAAGCGAAACCCACGGGGCCTTGCTGACACTTGGCGCGCTCATGCTGGTGGTGACGGGCGGCGAGGCCATGTATGCCGATCTCGGCCATTTCGGCGCTCGGCCAATCCGGGTTGGCTGGTTTGCCGCGGCTTTTCCGACGCTCGTTCTGAATTATCTCGGCCAGGGCGCCTTGATGCTGGAGCACCCGCCCGCGGCTGGCGGACAATTGTTCTACAGCATGGTGCCGCCGGCATTGCTGTACCCGATGGCCGCCTTGGCAACGCTTGCAACAGTGGTAGCCGCGCAGGGCCTCATTTCGGGCGCGTTCTCGCTGGCGGCGCAGGCTATCGCGCTTGGCCTCATGCCGCGCATGCGCGTGGTGCACACTCACGACGCGCATGAGGGACAAATCTATATCCCCTTCGTCAATTGGGCGCTATTCGCAGGCTGTGTGGCACTCGTGCTTACGTTGCACAGCGCGGCCTCGCTCGCGGCGGCTTACGGCCTTGCGGTGTCTGGCGTGATGACCGTCACCTCCGTCGCAATGATCCCCATCGGCGTCCGCTACTGGAACTGGAGCCTCGCCGCCAGTGGCGCCGTGTTCGGCTTCTTCACGCTCGTCAATCTCGTGTTCTTCGCCGCAAGCTCGCTCAAATTCCTAGAGGGCGGCTTCATACCCGTTGGCATCGGGTTCGCGATTTTCGTCATCATGCGCACTTGGCGCTGGGGCCGGAAAGCGACGTTTGCCGCCTATACCGCGAAACATACCATGACCATGCACAAGCTGGTCGAGTTCCACCAGAACGAAAAGGCTTATATGGAGCGCATCGCCTTGCTGATGACGCCCAAGCACCTTTCGTCGCTTGGCGACCACTCGCCAGCCCTGCTGCAAATCCTGTGCGACCGCTACGGGATACTGCCGCGGCACCTGATCTTCGTCCAGGTGGCGCACCGCAAGGTGCCCTACATTCACGAGGGGCGCTGCGACATCAAGGTGTTCCATAAGGACGAGAACTCCAGCATCGTTGCCGTCACCCTCCAGTTCGGCTTCATGGAGGAGCCCAACGTCGAAGCCGTGCTCGAAGACATGGCGAAGCATAAGGAGATCGATCTCCCCATACGGGAAAACCAATGGATCGTGCACGTCTCCATCGAGAATCTGCTGCCCTCCCGCACCATGAGTGCGCTGGGCCGCGCGCGGCTTAAGCTGTTCTCGTTCCTCCGCCAGATATCGCAGCCAGCCCACTACTTCTACGGCCTCGGCGACAACGTGCAGCTAACGGCCGAGATTATTCCGGTGCGGCTTAAGTAGTGTACTATCTAGCCCTGCTGGCGGAGGCTGCCTGGCCGGCTTGCGCTGGCCGCTGGAGTTCGCCAGCCCGCGCAGCTGCGGCGTTCAGCACATCCAAGCTCAACTCGTTGACTTGAATGGCTTTGGTTATGCCAAGAGCCGCCTGTTCCCTGACGGAGGCTGGGCTGTCCGCGCCACCGTCCAAGACCAGCACATCGCATCCGCGCTTGAATCCGCTCACGGCACCCGCGCTGGCATTGGCAGCCGAAAGCGCCGTGAAACAGAAGCGGGCGCCCCTCACAAGGCCCGCATAGGCCGCAAAGGGCGCGATGCCGCTTCCCTCTTTCATCACCGCGCCTACGGCGACACCCGGATCGGAGACGAGGATCGTCTTGAGCGCCCGGACCGAGTGAGCGCTGGCATCGACGACAGGAACGGCAACGACATTTTCCTCCTTGTGCCCAAGAAGGAAGGTCTTGGCGAAAACCCCGGTTTGAAGCGGATTGCTGCCGAAGCTCGCGGCCGGGTCCTTGACATCGCCGGTTGCGGCCAGCACCGGACCGAAATTCATATTGAAGCCGAAGGTCCCCAGCGCTGCCCCCATCGAGCGGTAGGTGGAATAGGCGTATTGTGGATCGCCCTTGGCGGCCACGTCCTGCTCCGAAGGCCACAGCTCGAATTCCTTCACAGACGGAAAGGCTTCCGAAGCGCCGCCAATCTCCCGGATGCCGATAACCGGCCGGGTCTGCCCGCCAGCGGACGCGAGGAACTTCATGAGTTCCTTGAGCTGCGCACGGCCCTGTATGTTTTCCCGGCCGAGAACCACGCCCGCGATGAGCCCAGACTGCATCAGCGCACGAACCGCCCTGGGGCCAGAATCGGCGGGCTGGGTCCCCCTGAAATTGAAGAGCAGAAGCTGGCCCGTCAAGCGGTCCACCTTGGGATCGGCCGGACCCGTGGCGAGCCGGGGCTGAGCGGGCGTACTTTGCGGAGCGGGCGCGGTTTCCGGCTCGGCAGCCGTCTGGCCCGGCCTTTTGCGCTGGGGCATCGGGGGAGCGAATCGGGCAGGCGGCGCTGTTTCCCCGGCATTCGGCCGCCGAATCCGGTCAAGCTCCTGCCTGAGTTGCGCCCGGCCCTCTCCGCCGGAATTATCCTCCGGGGAAGGAGGGGCCGCCGGGGCCGTGGGGATGACGAGTTGCGCCATCAACAGCCTGCCTTGCCCCCAGGATGAACGGTCTGGCGCCTCACGCGCTACTAGCCCGCCCGCGCCGGCCCCGCTATACTCCGCCGCGCCGCCGCTTTGCGCCGCCGCAGCCGGCAGCGCAAGAAATGCAAGGCTAAGGGCTAGCCCGCGAAGAACAGGATGAATTCGATGCACCATAGGCTGGAAGGTCGCTGGTTTTTCCAATGTGTTACCGGAATGCGGTACTCCGGTAAAGGAACCTTTACAGCCCCTCCTCGCTTCACGCATCTTTTCGTGGCTCTAGCCATGCTTCAGGCGGCAATCGGCTTTGCCCCTCCGGCATATGCGGCGATCGACCGATCGATTTTGAAGTCCCAGGAGGGAAGTTCGGCGCTGTTGCGCGGGCGCTACGATTTAGCCATCGCGGCTTTCGACGAAGCGCTCAGGAACGCAAGCCTTTCGCCAACCCGCCAAGCCCCCATCCTCAGCGACCGCGGCGTGGCGAAATGGCGGCTCAGGCAGTTCGACGCCGCGGTTGCCGACTTCACCAAAGCCGTTTCCCTCAATCCCGACTACGCCCCCGCCTACAACAACCGCGGCAATGTCTACCTGGAGTTGAACCGCACAGAGGAAGCCTACCGGGATTTCGACAAGGCCATCGCGCTGTCGCCCAGCTTCGGCCCCGCTTACAGTAACCGTGCAAACGCCAATCAGAAGCTGATGCGGCTGGAGGCGGCGGAAAACGACTTCCGCAAGGCGGCCGAGTTGATGCCGGCGAACGCCGTGCCCTTGAACGGCCGGGGCAAAATAGCGAGCGGCCTTGGCCATTATTACACCGGCCTGCGCTATCTCAACCGGGCCATTGCGCTGAACGGGCAATATACCTCCGCCTATCAGAACAGGGCCAAGGTCTACGTCTCGCTGAACCGGAATGAGGACGCCTCCCAGGATTTGGATAAGGTCATCGCGCTCGTTCCCGACAGCGCGGAGCTGTACGTTGCCCGCGGCAGGATCAACGCGCTCAACAAACACCCCCAGCAGGCCTTCCGCGACTTCGGCAAGGCGCTGGAGCTTTCGCCGGACAACGTGCCGGCGCTGATCGGCCGGGCCTCTCAATATATCGACTACAGGCGCCAGGACGTGGCCTTCGAAGACCTCAACCGGGCGATTTCGCTCGATCCGAACGCCGCACAAGCCTATTTCTGGCGCGCGGTCGTCCGCCACAGCCAGAACGACATCGAAGGTGCCGAAGCGGATTTCAACAAGGCGATAGAACTCGACCCGAACTATTCGGAGGCCTACCGCGTCCGTGGCAACATGCGAGATCACGCAGGCAGGCGCGATGAGGCCATCGCCGATTTCCGGCGCGCGCTTGAATGCGATCCATTTTCAAAGGAGGCGCGCGAAATTTACAGGGCCGCGAGCGGCGACACCCCGGACAGCGTCGTCAAGCCGCTTGCCGCGGCGGTGGACGGCTGGGAGGTGATCCGCATCGCCTCCGGGCAATATTACGCGCTCAACGAGCACTATCCAAAGCTGCCCATCCAGCTCGAAGTGCCCGGCGATGCCCCTGCCGAGATCGTCGAATGGACGCCGCTCAAGGACAGCCTCGCGGGCATCGGCCTGCTTCGATACCGGGCGGAGGCCAAAAAGGGCGGGCCGTACGAATATGTCGCGATCCTCGACATTTCCCGCGCCCAGGTGCTTGGCATCGAGCCCTACATCGCGGGCAGCGCGAAATCGAAATGGGCCTGGACCCAGACTACCGTGACCGTAACGGACATGGACGGGCTGGCAAGCCTTTATGAGCTTCGCAAGCCCGTGCCCGTACAGCGCGACGATCCCTTCGCCTTCTTCGGCCGGGGTGGCGGTGGCGGCAGGGGAGGCGGAGGAGGCGCGTTCGGCTGGTTCTTCCGGTGACGGCATGGCGCGGGACGCTTTGCGTTCTCGCTGCCTGCGCTCTTCCGGCGCTCATTCCTGGCTGTGGCTCCAGTGCCCCGAAGCTGCCAGCGCTTGGGACGGACCTGGCGCGGACCTCCGTTTCCGGCCTGTCATCCGGCGGGTACATGGCTGGGCAATTCCACGTAGCCCACTCCGCAACTGTTGCCGGGGCCGCGATTTTGGCCGCCGGACCGTATGGGTGCGCGCAGAGCGCCGCGGCGGACGCCTTTCCCGTTTTCCCCGCCGCCGCCGCCGCCAACTTGGCGCAGGCCCAAAACGGCTGCACCGCCAACCACCTTTCCGGGCTCGGCGTTCTGGATAGCGGCACGCTGCTGCGGCGCGCTTCGGCGCTCGCCGATCGGGGAAAGATCGATCCGCTGTCCGGCTTGAAGCACGCCAAGGTCTACCTCTACTCAGGGGCCGACGACCGCTCGGTTGTGAAGCCGGTGACCGAGGCAGCGCGCAACTTCTATCTCGCGGCCGGAGTGCCCACGGAGAACATCGAGTTCGTATTCAGGAACCCCGGCGGGCACGCCTTCCTCACTGCGGACAAAGGCGCCGCCTGCGATAGGAGCGCGCCTTCCTTCATAGACAATTGCGGTTACGATCAGGCTGGCGCCATCCTGCGCTTCATTTACGGAGCCCTGGCTGCCAAAGGAGCGGCGCGGCCAGAGAATTTCATCACCTTCGCACAAGGGGATTACGCCGCATCCAGTGCCGCGCTCTCGAACGAAGGCGTCGTCTATGTGCCGTCAGCGTGCCGCGCGGAAGCGGGGTGCCGGGTGCATATCGTTTTTCACGGCTGTGGACAGTCGCGCACCCAGGCGGGCGATGCGGCGATCCGGGACACTGGCTTTGCGGATTGGGCGGAAACGAACAAAATCATTGTGCTGTTTCCACAGGCCGCTTCTTCCGCGCTCAATCCCAATTCCTGCTGGGATTGGTGGGGCTATACGGGCCTCGATTACCTGACGCGCGACGCGCCGCAGATCGAGGCGGTGAACGCCATGCTCAGGCGGCTCGCGCAACTGCCCGCGCCCGGAAAACAGTGATGGGCGGGGGGCTCCCTCTCCCCTCGGGGAGAGGGTTGGGGTGGGGGACTTCCAGCATTACACCGGCAGAAACACCCACAGGTCGAGATCGAGCAACACGGCGGCATCGTACTGATCGCCGGTCTTGAACGGGAAGCCTGCGGCGGGCTTGTCCTTCAGCGCCACGAGTCGCAGCCTGAGCGCGCCCGCGTCCGGCCTGTCCAGCCGCGCCTTGTCCAGCACCTCGCTATAGGCATAGACCGTATCGCCCGCGAAGGCCGGCGAGACGTGCCGCCCGGCGTTGATCGCCGCGATGTGGAAGGCATTCTCAAGCCCGTTGAAGCTCAGCGCCCGCGCCAGCGAGACGATGTGCCCGCCGTAGATCAGGCGGCGGCCGAAGCGCCCTTGCGCCTGTTCGTGCTGGTTGAAATGCACCTTCGCGGTGTTCTGGTAGAGGCGGGTTGCGAGTTGGTGCTCGGCCTCCTCGATGGTCATGGCGTCGATGTGATCGATCTTTTCGCCGATCTCGTAATCGCCCCAGCGGTGGCGGCTGCCGGCCAGCGCGTTGCTATAGCCCTCGACATGGAGCGGCGGCAGGCCAACGCCGAGCGCGGCGGGGTCAACCACCTCCTTGAGTTGCGGCACATGCGGCGCAGGCGCTGGGGCAGCCTCGTCGCGCTTCTTCACCATGACCCAGCGCACATACTCCAGCACGGCGGCACCCGTCTCGTCGCGCCCCGTGGTGCGGACATAGACCACTCCACTTTGCTTGTTGGAGTTCTCGCGCAGGCCAATCACTTCCGAGGTGGCCGACAGCGTACTGCCAACATACACCGGCTTCAGAAAGCGGCATTCGGCATAGCCCAGGTTTGCCACCGCGTTGAGCGAGACGTCCGGCACGGTCTTGCCGAAAACGTTATGGAAAACAAGCAGATCGTCGATGGGGCTTTGCGGATAGCCGATTGCCTTCGCGAAGGCGTCCGACGACTGCACCGCGAAGCGCGAGCCGTAGAGCGCGGTATAAAGTGCTGTGTCGCCTGGCGTGACGGTCCGCGGTGTCGCGTGCTCGATCACTTGGCCAAGCTTGAAATCCTCAAAATAGTTCCCCTGCCGCGCCTTGCTCACGCCGCCGCTCCTCGATGATCCAAAGTGTGCCTGCGGAAGTTCCATCACCCGCCGGTGACGGGAGGGAAGAAGGCGATTTCGCGGGCACCGTCAAGGCTTGCGCTGTGCTTCGCGTGGGCCTGATCGATAGCCACACGGATGATGTCCTCGCGTTCGAAGGCGGCCGCGTAGCCCTCGCCGCGTGCCTTGAGCCACTTTATGGCGTCGCCCGCCGTAGCCACGCTCTCAGGCAGGGCCACCTTCTCCTCGGCGACCCCGATCCGCTCGCGAACCCATGCAAAATATTTAAATGTCAGTTCCATTTTTGCCGCCCCTGCGGCTCCCTTTCCCTTCGCGGCAGAAGATGTCGTATACGACGCCGATCACGCGCCGGACATCGTCGTCGTTGATGCGGTAATAGATGGTCTTGCCGTCCCTTCGCGTGGTGACGAGCCCATCCAGCCGCAAACGCGCCAATTGCTGCGATACCGTTGGTTGCCGGAGCGAGAGGATGTTTTCAAGCTCCGTCACCGAGCGTTCCCTCTCCGATAGCAGGCAAAGCAGCAAGAGCCGCGTCTCGTGCGCGAGCGCCTTGAGGAAATCGCTGGCATTGCGGGCGCTCTGCATGACTCTGTCAAGCTGCATGGGGCCTTCAAGCCCGCAAATTTGTTCCTCGACGTTAATGGGAGGCACGCTATCCAGGGGTATTCCGTCAATGTTAAGGGTCATCGTGTTTCTTACTCAGGCCAGAGAATCCAGCCAGCTAAGCATCCTTCTTGTTGAGGTATAGGCAGTGTACCAATAAATAGCCGCACTTCATATTGGAGATTGGCATCTAAAATCCAACCCGTCATTCGTATATGAGAATATGGCAGTGCGACACCCCAGCGTAAGTGACATCGCGAATTTGTGCACTCGCGTGAAGTGCTGAGGCCGGCGGCCGCCGGTACGGCGGCCAGCCGGATGCGATTTGGTCATTTCAATGCCAGTCAGCCCGTCACGTCGAAGGCCGATAGGGCCGCCATGTTCACAAGGTCGCTATCGCTAGAGCCAAGCGAGGCGATCTGCACCGGCTTGGACAGGCCCACAAGGATGGGGCCGATCACGGTGCCGCCGCCAAGCTCTTGCAGCATCTTGGTCGAGATGCTGGCGGCGTGGAAGGCCGGCATGATGAGCACGTTCGCCGTGCCGGTGAGCCTGCAGAAGGGATAGGACGCCATCGCGCGGGGGTTCAGCGCGACATCGGCTCCCATCTCGCCGTCATATTCGAAATCGACGCCGCGCTGGTCGAGGATGGCGACGGCCTCGCGGACGCGCTCGGCGCGCTCGCTGGCCGGATGGCCGAAGGTCGACGCGGCAAGCATCGCCACCCGCGGCGCAATCCCAAAGCGCGAGGCGACGCCCGCTGCATCGACAGCGATATCGGCCAGTTCTTCCGAGGTTGGCATGGCGTGAATGGAAGTGTCCGCAACGAAGATCACCCGGCCGCGGGCAATAATCACGGAGACACCGATAATCCGCCGGCCGGCCTTCGGATCGAGCACGCGCCTCACATCTTGCAGAGCCGTCGCCCAGTTCCTGGTGACGCCGGTCACCATCGCGTCGGCATGGCCAAGCGCCAGCATGCAAGCGCCGAAGATGTTCCGGTCGTAGTTCACGAGCCGCACGCAATCGCGGTACAGGTGCCCCCGCCGCTGCAGGCGCTGATAAAGGAACTCCGCGTATTCCTGCTTATGCTCCCAATTGGCGGCGCTTACGATTTCGAAGCTTTCGGCGTTGCTCACACCCGTCAAATGGAAGGCGTTGCGCACCTGCGCCTCGCGTCCGATCAGGATCGGATGGCCAAGCTTCAGGTCCGCGAAGGAGGCGGCGGCGCGGACCACCTGCTCTTCCTCGCCCTCGGCGAACACGACCCGCTTCGGCCGCAGCCGCAGCGCGTCGAAAATCGAGTTGATGAAGCCCGCGGCGGGATCGAGCCTGGCCGAAAGCCGCGACTTGTACCCTTCCATGTCGACGATCGGTCGCCGTGCCACACCCGAATCCATCGCCGCCTGCGCCACGGCCATGGGAATCGCGCTGATGAGGCGAGGATCGAAGGGGGCAGGGATGATGTAGTCGCGGCCGTAGCGCAGGCGGCGGCCATAGACCTTGGCGACCGCATCGGGCACGTCGGCGCGCGCCAGCTCCGCGATGGCATGAGCCGCGGCGATCTTCATCGGCTCGTTGATAGTGCGGGCCTGAACGTCGAGCGCGCCCCGGAAGATATAGGGGAAGCCCAGAACGTTGTTGAT
>Ga0182021_10012091_pt1 | contig 10258 bp, 7 predicted proteins | sample 612E3MmetaG_FD_120493 | JGI IMG/M metagenome (GOLD analysis project Ga0182021, IMG submission 120493) | Permafrost microbial communities from Stordalen Mire, Sweden - 612E3M metaG (Illumina Assembly) | ecosystem: Environmental > Terrestrial > Soil > Wetlands > Permafrost | place: Sweden... | reverse complement strand
TTCGAAGCTCGTCCGCGATTCGGGGATCAAGGCTGTGCTCACGGGAGAGGGGGCGGACGAGATGCTGGCCGGTTACGACATATTCCGCGAATCGGAGATCAGGCAGTTCTGGTCCCGACAGCCAGGATCGACGATGCGTCCGGCGCTGTTCAACCGCCTTTACCCGTATCTCGCCCGCTCGCCGCAGCAGGCAAAGGGGATGGCGCTGGAGTTCTGGAAGCAGGGGCTGGACAGGGCGGGAATGCCCGGGTTTTCACACGACCCGCGCTGGAGAACGACCGCGCAGGTCAAGAGGTTCTTTGCTCCGGCGCTCCAGGCGGAAATTGCCGCCCGGCCGCCGGAGGACGTTCTCGACGATCTGCCGGCCGAATTCGGCAAATGGGATTCCCTCGCTCAGGCGCAGTACCTGGAGGTTGTGACGCTTCTTTCCGGCTACCTCATCTCCTCCCAGGGGGACCGGATGCTGATGGCGCATTCGGTGGAAGGAAGGTTCCCGTTCCTCGACGCGGACGTCATGGAATTCTGCAACGGTCTTCCCGCTTCCTACAAGCTCGCGGGACTGAACGAGAAGTACATTCTGAAGCGGGTAGCCGCCGGTCATATACCCGATGCGATCATCCGCCGTCAGAAACAGCCGTACCGCGCGCCGGACGCGATAAGCTTCGTTGAAGCGGGAGCGCCGTCGTACGTGGCGGAGCTCCTGTCAGAAGGGGCGCTGCGGAATGCGGGGATTTTCGATCCGGGCGCTGCCCGCGGCCTGTACATGAAATGCGTCGCGCGGGCAAACGGCGCGGGGGGAAACGGCGTGTTCAGCAACGCGGATAACATGAGCCTTGTTGGACTTCTCTCGACACAGCTCCTCCATCATCATTTCATCCGCGGCAACGGCGATTCGCCCGCGGCGAGTATTGAATATACGACACTCATTGATCGCGTTCCGCTCCAACAACTTTCGGGAACAGCATGACAGAAGATGCAATCCGGACTCAGGTCCATGGATTTATACGCAAGAATTTCCTGTTTGACGATGCGACGCACGTGGGAGACGATCAGTCTCTGCTCGGATCCGGGGTCGTCGATTCCACCGGCATCCTTGAACTTATAAGTTTTCTGGAAGAGACCTGCAAAGTGAAATTCGACGACAGTGAGCTTGTGGCGGACAACTTCGACTCCGTCAACAGGATTTCCGCATTTGTTATAAAAAAAATAGCGCAATCGAAGGCCTGATCCATGCTTTTACATGAGTATCTCCGCCGTTCGGCGCGGATAGCGCCGGAAAAGGTGGCACTTGTCTGCGGGGAAACCCGGTCGACGTACGCCGGACTTGCCGCGTCCGCCTCCTCCATCGCCGGACACCTCTGCGCGCGCGGTCTGGGGAAGGGGGAAAGAGTTGCGATTTACATCGACAGCAGCCCGGAAGCCGTTATCGCGGTCTTCGGAGTCCTGGAGGCCGGGGGATGCATCGTCGTCGTCAACCCGGCGACCCAGGCCGACCGCCTGGGATATATCCTGGAGAACTGCGGGGCGAAGTTCCTCGTGTCGTCCATGGAAAAGAAGACGATAGTTGCAAAGGCGTCCGCCGGGTGCACCCGCCCGCCCGAGGTCATATGGACGGGGAAGGGCGAGGAAGAGGAGCCCGGCGAGAGCTTCGGACGCATAGTCAGGGAAGGGCATCCGTCTCCGAACGTGCGGCTCATCGACGCGGATCTGGCGGCGATTATCTATACGTCGGGATCCACGGGACGCCCGAAAGGCGTGACGCTTCTGCACCGCAACATCGACACGGCGGTAGATTCCATCGCGGAATACCTTGAGAACAACGCCGGGGATGTGATCCTCGGGCTTCTCCCTCTTTCGTCGAGTTACGGTCTCCTCCAGGTTCTCGTGACGTTTCGCACGTCGGGCAGGGTCGTTCTGGAGAAAGGGCTGGGGTACCCGTACGAAATCATCAAGCGTCTCAAGGAGGAGAAGGTGACGGGGTTCGCCGGCGCTCCGACGATGTGGGCGATCTTACTCCGCCTCGACGGACTGGAAAAGGAGGACTTCTCTTCTCTCCGGTATATCACGAACGCCGCCGCCGCGATGCCGGCAAGCTTTGTCCCGAGACTGCGGAAGATATTCCCGTCGACGAAGATTTTCCTTATGCACGGGTTGACAGAGTGCCTCCGGACGACGTATCTTCCACCGGACGAGATTGAGACGCGGAGCACCTCCGTGGGATCCGGGATGACCAATGTTGAACTCTGGGTCGAGGATGCAGACGGCCGGAGGCTTCCCCCCGGCCACGTCGGCGAGATGATCGTCCGTGGATCGACAGTGATGCAGGGATACTGGAATGATCCGGAAGGGACCGCCAAGGCGCTCATCCCGGGACGTTATCCGTGGGAGAAGGTCCTCCGGACTCGCGACCTTTTCACAATGGACGAGGATGGATATTTCCATTTTGTCGCCAGGTCGGATGAACTCATCAAAAGCCGGGGGGAGAAGGTAAGTCCGATAGAGGTCGAAGACGTCATCTATACGATTGAAGGGGTGCAGGAAGTGCGGGTTATCGGCGTGCCCGACGCGGTTCTCGGACAGGCCATCAGGGCTGAGATTGTCCTCAAGGAGGGCCGGTCGCTTGACCAGCAGGAGGTGAAGGCTCACTGCCGCCGCTTTCTGGAGGATTTTAAAGTTCCGCAGTCTGTGGAATTTGTGGCGTCACTCCCTAAGACACAGGGGGGAAAGATCAAGCGGACCAATTCTGCGTGATGTTGGTCCCGGGAAACGTCATCGCTTTTCTCTCTTCCCCTTTGCGCCTTTTGCGGGGCTATCCCGTTCATAGTCAATGTCTACTATAGTCTCCCTAGTGCAGCATTACTAGGTCGTTTTCGCTATATTTTACGGATCTTTCTTATTGACATTAATTGCGAATATCGTTATGATGGGTCAGGCAAAAAAAATTGCGAATTTGCCTAGGACGGAGCCATCATGAAGCTTTTTGCTCAAATAGGGTTCGCTTGCCTTGTCCTGGCGCTTCTTGCCGGTCAATCATTAGCTTCTTCGGCGTTCCATGTAACGCCAAGCGGACAGGCATCCGGCTCGGGGAGCTCTTCCAGCCCCTGGGATCTTAGAAGCGCCCTCAATCAGCCGTCGGCGGTGAATCCAGGGGACACAATCTGGATCCACGGCGGGACCTACTCCGGCACTTTTTCCACCAACCTGAACGGCACTTCTTCTCAACCCATCATCGTCCGGAACTGGAATAATGAACGGGCGACGATTGACGGGGGGAATTCCAACGGCGCCGCGATATTCACCATCGGGGGATCGTACACCTGGTATTGGGGGCTTGAGATCACGAGCTCGACGACAAACAAGATCTCCACGCAGGTGACCTCCTGGCCGACGGATATCATGTACGGCGAGGGTGTCGAGATCAAGCAGGGTGGGACGGACGGTACCGGCTGCAAATTCATAAACATCGTCGTCCATGACACCCGCCAGGGATTCAGTTCCTGGAAAGAGGCGGCAAATTCGGAGGTGTACGGCTGCGTGGTGTACGATAACGGCTGGCTGGCCCCGGACCGTCCTCATGGCCACAACATGTATATCCAGAACGTCACCGGGACGAAGCTTTTCAGCGACAACTTCATACTCCGTGCATACTCCCACAACATACAGTCCTACGGGTCGACCGCGTCGAACGAGGATAACGAAACGTTCGTCGGAAACGTCGGTGTCAATGGAGGGGAGCGGAATTTCATGATCGGCGGCGACAATCCCACCCAGAGCCCCGTCTGGCAGAACAATGTCATGTATTCGGATGGATCGCGTGCGGGAAGCAACAACTTTTACCTGGGCTATCCGATCGGCTACAATCCGGGGACCTTTGACGCAGTTGTTACGGGGAACTACTTCGCGGGAGGGGGACTGACGTTCAACACGCAGACCAACCTGACCTTTTCGGGAAACCTGGGTGGTTACACATCCGTCGACGGTGGCGGCGCACCGAACCTGTCCGGCCAGCTCGTCTCCGGCAAACCCGCGACGGACACCGTGATTATCCGGCTGAACAAATATGAGTCGGCCCGGGCAAACCTTGTGGTCTTCAACTGGAAGGGGCAGAACGCGGTCAACGTTGACCTTTCCTCTGTTGTCGGTACGGGCCAGCCGTACGTCATCCGCGATGCACAGAATTACTACGGCACGCCTGTCGCCTCGGGGACGTACGCCGGGGGGACGGTAAGCATCCCAATGACGGGTGGCACGGTCCCCGCGACGGTCGGCAACGATCCCCGCGGAGTGGCGCATACCGCCCAGCAGTTCGGGACATTTGTCATATTCGGATCCGGCGCCGGTGTGATCGTGCCGAACGTCTCCGGGGCCCTGAGCGTGACGCCGACAACTCTCCCGGCCGGCGGCGGCCAGGTGACGCTGTCGTGGAGTTCGCAGAATGCGACTTCAGCGTCTTTCGACAACGGGATCGGCACCGTGGCGACGAGCGGGTCGCGCACGGTGACGGTGACGGCAACGACAACGTTCACGCTGACGCTTGCCGGGCACGGAGGTCCTGTCACATCACAGGTGACCGTGCAGGTTGCCCAGGCGCAGCTTGCAGGACCGGTTCTTTCAAGCCCCCTCAACGGTTCCACCGGGCTTCCCACGACAATAATCCTCGGGTGGAACGGGGCGCAGGGCGCGACGGGGTACGAACTGCAGCTCGCAGCGGATTCCACGTTCTCCACACTCGTGTATTCGAACGCGTCGGTGACGGGAACCACCGACCAGGTCTCCGCCCTGACGAACGGTCTCAGGTATTACTGGCGTGTCCGGGGGAAGAACGCATCGGGGAACGGAAGCTACTCCGCCGTGTGGCACTTCTCGACTTTGCCGCCGGACACGGCCGGGCCCGCGACCCTGCCTCTTGTCCTCTTTGGTACTTCTCCGGAATCATTGACGGTCAATATCGCCGTCACCAAGCCCGCAGGGGCCGCGGGATCGCTTCTTGTCCTCAACGTCTATGATGCGGACGGCGCGGATGAGGGCGCCATGTACGTCAACGGGACTTTGGCCGCCGGCCTTTTTGGCGCGCAGGCGGTCCCCGCAAACGACGCGAAATCGGCTCTTGTGACTCTTCCCCTGTCTCCGGACCTCTGGAAGAACGGGCCGAACCAGATCCGGTTCGCGCACCTCCGGACTGCCGGCTACCGCATCGATAATATCGGCGTGTCGTTTAGTGTGAACGTCCAGCGGGATACCACGCCGACGGCCCCTCATGTTGCGCCCAAAGGCTTCTCGCTTTACCAGAACTATCCCAACCCGTTCAATCCGGCCACCACGATCCGTTACAGCGTGCCGTTCACCTCCCGGGTAAGGCTCGAGATCTTCAACGTGCTCGGGCAGACTGTAGAGAAGTTAGTAGATGAGGAAAAACCGGCGGGGGTATATTCCGTTCAGTTCAACGGTTCGGCATTCCCGAGCGGCGTGTACTACTGTCAGCTCCTGACAAACCACGGTCTTGACCTTGTGAAAATGGTTCTGGTCCGTTGAGCCTCATGCCGGGGTGAGCACTCAGTGTTCACCCCGGCCCGCGTGATCCGCCTTGGAGAAGAATTCCGGAAACGTGACGACCTGGGGGGGACGGATCTGCACAAGCGCGTTATCCGGCACGTTGCGCTCGACGACGGCGTTGGCTCCGATCTTGACGTTGTTCCCTATTTTGATCCTCCCCGACACTTTTGCCCCCGGTGCGATGTAGGCATTGTCTCCGATGACCGGCGCGCCGCGCCGGGGGCCTCTCCCGGCGAGTCCGATTGTCACGTCGTGGGATATGCTGCAGTCCTTCCCCATGACGACGCGCGAGCCGACAAATATTCCGCCGTAATGAAAGATCAGAAAGCCCTCCCCGATCGTCGCGCCAGGGCTGAGCTCGATGCCCCAGACAACGCGAATGTAGTAAAACAAAGGGAGGAGAAGCGGTCGCAGAAGAATCCTGACGGGGAGAGGTTTTCCCGAAAGCCACCGGCCGAACCGGTAGATGGCCACCGCTCTGAGTCCCGGGGCCCGGATGCATCCCAGAATCCGCTGTAATTTGTTGCCGCCGAGATGTTCGTACGTTCGAAGAATGTCTCGCTTGAGCATGATCCTCTCTCCTGTCCGCTCAAAGTAGCATTTTTCCGGCAGAAACGGAAACCCGTCAGAGCGGCCTTTGGAAATCGACGCCGAAACTTCCTACATTAGCGATTGCGGAGAGGCCCACTCCGGCGCAGCATGACAGCGGGAGCGGGAGGTTTCTTTTGACGGCAGCATTTCTGCCGGTACACGCGGGGGCATCCCCGGAACGGACCAGTGCAAATGGATCATGATTCGTTGCTTGCTGACCTGAGGCGTTTGCGGGACAAACGCATTTTCTTCGGACACCAGTCGGTGGGGGTTGACATCATGAAGGGCGTAAAGGATCTGACCGAAGCCGCCCCGGAGCTTTCGCCGGTATTCGTTGCCGCAGACGCGGCGTCGCTCCCTGCAGGAGGCTGGTTTGCCGATTTGCGGATCGGACGAAACGGCTATCCCATCGAAAAGTGCGCCGCCTTCCGTGAAACGGTAATCCGGCTCGGGCGCGGCACGCTCGATATCGCAATGATGAAATTCTGTTATGCGGACATCGGCCCTCAAACGAATCCGGCGGAGGTTTTCGATGCCTACGCACGCACAGTTGAGGGCCTCAGGACGGCATTTCCCGGTACTGTCTTTGTTCATGCGACAATTCCGTACACGGTAAGGACCGCATCGTGGAGGATTCAGGCGAAAAGAGTTCTCGGGAGAGGGGACCGGTCCCGCGGCGGCAATCTCCAGCGAACCCGTTTCAACGGGCTCCTGACAGGAGCGTTTTCCGGTGAACCGGTCTTCGACGTCGCCCGCGTCGAGTCGACTCATCCCGGCGGCCGGCGGGAGTCCTTCACGCATGAAGGAGAAACCGCGTTCAGCCTGGTCGGAGAGTACACGCGTGACGGGGGCCACCTGAATGAGACCGGACGCCGGCTCGCAGGACGGGAGTTGCTTCGCGTCCTGGCTGCTGCGGGGGAGAAGTGAATCCCCGGCGCCGGGTGACAAAAATATACGGCAGGCTCTTCACGCGCCGTCTTCTGATCGTCTCTCTCACGGCGGCGGTTCTCGCTCTCTTCCCGTTGATTCCCCCGGCAGGTGATCTCCGCGCGGCGGAATACTACGTCACCCCGGGGGGCTCGCCGCGGGGAAACGGGAGCCGGGCCCATCCGTGGGACCTCCGGACGGCCCTGCATCACCCCGCGCGCGTCAGGCCCGGCGACGTCATCTGGCTGCGCGGCGGAAAATACGCGGGAACCTATCAGAGCCTCCTTACCGGAACGGAAGCCAAACCGATCGTCGTCCGGCAATTCCCCGGGGAACGGGCAACGATCGACGGGGGTGACTCAAACGGGACTCTTATCCTTCTTGTTGATGGGGCCTACACGTGGTTCTGGGGATTTGAAGTCACAAGCTCCGACCCCGGACGGGTTTCCGCTCAGCCCGGGTCATGGGTAACCGACATCAAGCGGGGGGAGGGGATATTCACGAGCCAGGAAGGAAGGGGAGGGAAGGGCTGCAGGTTCATCAACCTGTATATCCATGACGCCCGGCAGGGGATCGGGTTCTGGAAGGACGCCTCCGATGCGGAACTCTACGGATGCATCATTGCAGGCAACGGCTGGTGCGGACCGGATAAGGCCCACGGCCACGGCCTCTATGCCCAGAACAGCTCGGGGACGAAGAAGATCATCGATAATATCGTGATGAACAACTTCAGCCACGGGATTCAGATCTACGGTTCAGAGACGGCGCCCCTCGACAATTTTGTGCTCGAGGGAAATATCGTCTTCGGCCACGCAGCCGAAAGGAACATACTTATCGGCGGCGGCGCCCCCGTGCGGGCCCTGGTCTTCCGCAACAACTATGTGTATGGCGCGTCGGGGACCGTCGCGCTGGATATCGGCTGGAATCAGATGACGGGGGCGGGGGCGGATAAGCCCGTCATCGAGGGGAATTATCTCGTAGGCCGTGTCGAGCTCTGGAATGTGAGGACCCCGACTTTTACCGGCAACACGATCGTCGGTGCGACGCTGGGCTTCCGCACCACATGGTATCCGGACAACACATACGTGTCTGAAAGGGCGGAAAAGAACGTGATTATCGTCCGCCCCAACGCCTATGAGAAGGGGCGGGCGCACATCGTCGTGTTCAACTGGGAGAATGCGACGAGCGTCGGTGCGGATTGTTCCGGAGTGTTGAATCGCGGCGAGCGGTATGTAATTCACGATGTCCTGGACTTCCGGGGGCCTGCCGTGGCTTCAGGCACGTACACGGGAGTCCCGGTGACAATCCCTCTCCGGGCGCCTCCGGGATACTCCTCCGTCAAGGCCTCGTGTTACTCATCTCCTGTCATCAGCCCGGCATTTGGCGTTTTTGTGCTTGACCGCGATACTTCAGCGCGAAAATGACGTCCCCCTCCCTTTGATCTGTGTCACTTTCTCCTCCCGCGGCGAATTGTGCGCCAAAGCATGGCATCAACGTTGAAATAATCATACATTATTCGACCGTGGTTCATAATGCATCAGGATCCCTTTTCCACACTCCATGATTCGAGCCAAAAAAGCCTGATGGGAGTCCTCCAGTCATTTCAAGGCCGATTCAGGGCTTTGCGTTGTCTCCTTGCGTTCATGATGGTGGCATACGCCGTTCCGCTGCGGGCAAATCCGCCCGGCGACGAAGCCACGATCAAGAACATTGTCTTCAAGGTCACGGGACAGGTCGTAGAGGTCTATTATGACCTCATTGCCCCCCCAAATCTATACTGGAACGTCACTCTCGTTCTCAAGAAGAGATTCGCAAAGGGGTTTCTCTACCTGCCCCTCGAGGTTTCGGGAGACGTCGGTGAAAAGGTCATTCCCGGCGAAAACAAGAAGATCACATGGAGGATCGCGAGCGAGTTTCCCCAGGGGCTCCCGGGGGAGGATTGCTTTTTCGCCGTCAACGCGGAAGTTGGTGCGGAGGTCGAAGGCGGGATAAATTCGACGTACTGGATCATCGGCGGCGCGGCAGTTGTGGGGGGGATCCTGACGGCGATCCTTCTCTCAAAGGGCTCGAAGGCAGTCCCCCCGGTCCCGGGTGGTACATTTCCAGATCCGCCCGCCAGGCCATAACGCTCATCCAGTCAGATCGGTCAGCAGCGCGGGCAAAGCTCGCCCCTCGACGGAGTGTCACTTCTCTAAGCAGAAAGACCTGACGCATATATGAGAAGATTTCTCGCCGCATCTGTCGGCATATTTCTCCTCCTCAACCTGGGCGCCGGAACGGCAAGCGCTCAGCCAGCAATCGCTTTGTCCTTCCAACTTGGGCCGAATCCGACTGCTGGCGCCCCTTTTAGCGTTACCGTCAACTCTGTCGACGGGACCAATACGCCTGCTTCAGTCGTTGTGACCACAACATTTATGCTCACACTGAGCACGGGGACAGGTCCCCTCAATGGGACTGTTACCGGCTCGATTACGGCTGGAACAAACACCGTCGTTATTTCCGGACTCACACTCAACACGGCGCAGACGGGTGCCAAACTTACTGCGACGGCAACCGGCGGTGATCCCCTCACGCCTGGAATAAGCGGCCCGTTCGATGTCATTGCCGGTGCCGCAACCCACCTCGTTATCACCGGGTCTTCTTCGCAGACGGCGGGGACGACACAGAGCCTCACAATCACCGCGCTCGACGGCTTCGGGAACATTGATCCGACGTACTTTGGATTGAAATCGCTCACATTCTCCGGCGCAAACTCATCGCCGTCGCCTGTTACGGCGCCGACAGTGACGAACAGCGGCGGCTCGGCCATTGCGTTCGGCACGGCTACGTCGATCAATTTTAGCGCGGGCGTTGCGACGGTCAGCGGCGGGAATAACGGCGTGCTGACGCTCTACAATGCTGAGAACGCGATAGTGGCGGTGACCGACGGAGGCCTCAGCGCCGGCGGCAGTGATCGTCTGTCTGTTACCGTGTCCGCGGGGTCGCTCTCGAAATTTGCCTGGTCGCTGACGAGCCCGCAGGCGAACGGAACAGCGTTCACGGGGACGAACACGCTGACTGCGCAGGATGCATGGGGAAACACAGTAACAGGGTTCAATGCATCAGCGAATAACGTGACCGTTACAAATTCGCTCGGCGGGACTGTGACGGGGCTGGGTTCGGGAGCGAACAATATCCTGAATCAGGC
>Ga0182021_10012090_pt1 | contig 10259 bp, 6 predicted proteins | sample 612E3MmetaG_FD_120493 | JGI IMG/M metagenome (GOLD analysis project Ga0182021, IMG submission 120493) | Permafrost microbial communities from Stordalen Mire, Sweden - 612E3M metaG (Illumina Assembly) | ecosystem: Environmental > Terrestrial > Soil > Wetlands > Permafrost | place: Sweden... | reverse complement strand
GCCGGGTCGTTGCCACACGCGATGAACAGCGCCGCGATGCCGTTCGCCGCGTGGAAACCGTTAGTGGCGCACCCCGCGTAGAGCGCACTGAGGTTGCCGTTGGCATAATGTTCGCACACCGTCTCAGTGGTCGTCCTGAGGCGTTCCTCGAGGACGGCTTCGGGTATCTCCACCTCGGCCGTGACCTTCTTCCCCCGGCTCTTGAGTACGTTCACCTGCGAGTATTTCTTGTCCGTGCAAAACTTGGACGAAAGGTTGAACGACTCGACCGCTTCCCAGCCAGGATACGACTCTCGGATGTCCTTGCATACCTGGTAAGTCGCCAGGTTGACCATATTCTGCCCGGCGGCGTCTCCCGTGTAATACCCGAAACGGACGTATACGTTCCTGCCCAGGTTGAAGATGTCGACATCGGTGAGCCGCCCGTGGGAAGTCGTCTTCAAGGCGCTCACTTCGAGCGCCTTGCGGTTGTCATCGAGCCACGCGGTAAAGCGTTCGGCTTCGGAGAGAGAGACGAACCTGAACATGGGGGCGCGCTGCATATGGTCCTCGAAAACCTTAGCCCGGCAGCCGCCCGACTCCCTTATCACGCGCATCCCCCTGTTGTATGAAGCGACCAGCGAGCCCTCGGTCGTCGCCAGTGGAACGTAGAAGCTACCGTCAGCATGGTCACCGTGGACGAGCAGCGGGCCGGATATGCCGACGGGTATTTTCGCCGTGCCGATGTAGTTCTCGATGTTGCCTTTGACCGCTTCCGGGGCGTACGGCTGTTTCTTCAGCCAGTCGATATCGCTTCCGAGCTCCTCGACGAACCTCTGCCTGTCCGCCACATCCTTGTCTTCGTTGCCGCGGGAGAACGGTGTCTGAGCATTAGAATCCATGCGGCACGTTCCTTTCTCAGGGGTCGTACTTGCCCTCTCCGAGAACCTCCTGCAAAGCAAGGGTCAGCTACTCTTCCGCTTCGCCTGTTCTGTGCCGACATATCTCGATATCCTGCACTATTCTCTGACTTTCGGCATCGGAGGGATCCATCTCTTGAGCTTTCTTCAAGTAAGTGAGCGCCTTATCGAATTCCCCCATCCAGAAATATGTCTCACCCAGCATCATCGGCCTTCCAGCCATGCTCTCTCCAGCCTTCTCCATGTAGAGCAAGGCCTCGCTGAAGTGATGCTCGGCTTCCTGGTACCGACTATCTCGAAGATAGATGTGGCCCAGATCGAAATTGATCATCTCGAGCAATGAATAGGCATTCGCGCTCTCTTCCGGTGAAAGCAATTCGATTGCTTTCTCATAGCTGTCAATAGATGAACCCGTCTGGTCAATAACTTCGTATGAGTAACCCAGCATGTAGTACGTCTTGGCCAGGCCCTCGTTCATAACTTCGCCTTCCAACTCCGGCAGCAGCTCGAGTGCTTCCTTGAGGTGGTTTATGGCCTCCGGGCATCTTTCTTTGTTAGCTTCAGCGATTCCAAGGCGTGTAAGCGCAAGGTATTTCTGATCGACGTCATCCGCGAGCTCGAGTGCTCTTCCGTACACCTCTATCCCTTCACCAAATCGTCCGGCGACGATTCCCAGATCCCCAAGCCCCCTGACTGCCTCAAATCTCAACTCGTTGCTTGGCGCGACCTCGAGCGCCCGACTAAAAGCACTCTTGACTCTCTCTTCCCACGCCAGGCTCTCACTCCCATTCTGAAGGCTTATGAGCTCTCCATGCTCCATAATTATCGAATCCCCAATGAGGATACTTGCCTCAGCGAGCAACTCGGGTTGGTCGATCTCGCTTTCGAGGATCCTGGCGACAATGGACTCGGCAGCTTCATATACCTCGGAGTAACACCCTGCCTTGTACTTATCGAAACTCAGATCGAGTATCCCGTTCAGTTCAGTTATCTCTCTCTCATTCTCCACGCTTTTCATCCAATTCTCTTGAGAAGGAATAAATTCACACCCAGGTCTTGCCTATTATGGCGCTCGTCACTGCGAGAAGAAATGGGGTCAAACCCAGATCTTGCATTTTCCAACCCTCGTTTCCATGATCAGCTGGTTGATTCTTACATATGCAAGATATGGGTTTGACCCCGAAACCCAATAACCTCCAGGGAAGAAGAGCCGGGCCTGAGAGACCCGGCTCAAGGGCTGGGTTTACCTGGTCAGGTCAGGAGGTTTGAAAGTAATATGGCGCTGCCAGCGGCCTGCTCCGTGCCTACGCCGCGGGCTCCGGCATCGCAGCCGACAAGCCATAGGTCTTCCACGGGAGTTCGAGGGCTCGGCTTCTTCGCCCCGACCTGGCCGACGCATTGCGCGAGCCCTATGCATTCCCCGGTCGGCTTGCCGGTGATAGCACCGATATGGGCTACGTGATTCCGCTCTTTCCACTCCACGTGCCCCTGGATCTCTGGGAACAGTTCGATGACCCTCTCTTCCACCTTGTCCAGTATCTGCTCGCAGTGGCTTATGTTCTGCGGTGTGATTTCAGGCTTGCCCATTCCACCGGCGATGATGAGCTGTTTTCCCGGCGGGGCAATGCGAGGATCCCAGTCTGGGGGCATTACCATGCAGAAGGGGGGGTCCTCCGAAACTCCCCCCTCCCACACGTAGTCGACCATGTGGTCGGCCTCGATATCGGGTATGTTCAAGAAGCAGTAGTTGGGGATTGCCTCGATCCTCCGGTCCAGTGCGAACTTCACGATCAACGCCGCGTACGATTCGCGCAATCCCTGGACGTAGGAGACATACTCGTCGGGGAAATTCTCCGGACCTGCCATCTCGACTGTTCGCTTGATACCCGCGTTGGAGACAACCACGTCGGCGGTTATCTCCTCGCCTTCCGAGGTCTCCACTCCACGCGCCTTGCCGCCTTCCACGAGGATCCGATTTACCTCACAACCCGTGCGAAGCGCTCCACCGTCACGCAGGAACGCCCTCATGAAAGAGCCGCAGACCTCGCGCACCCCTCCTTTTGGAACCCCCATGGTGTGTTTGCGATATGCGTTGGCTAGACACCAGATGAGCTCGCCCGCGCTCGCCTCCGTGTACGGAATCACGAACGCAAGGAGCGCCAGGTTTCCGAACAGTTGATGGGCCTGCCGGTCTTCGGTGAACTTGAGAAGGAACTCACGCCCCGTCATGTCGTCCATCGAGCTAAGGAAGTTTTCGTCGACCATGGCGATCTTGATCATGGTATCGATCAGCCCTCTTATCCCGAAGTTCTTCAGGACGAGCCGCAGGTTGTTGAAGACGCTTGCGCGCATCGTCCGCGTGGCATAAGCCTTCATGCTGTACGGTATCCACACCGGGATCGACTGGGCCACCTTGACGTATCCCAGCCCACCGAATCGAGCGGTGGCAAAGGGATTGTGTACCGTCCACTGCAGGTCGCCCCGCACTCTCCGGGTGATCTCCCCGTGCGGCCCCGATTCTCCCATGGAGAATATGTGGAAAGCGGAGTCGACAAGGAACGCGTCCCTCGTGTAGCTCGAGCACTTTCCCCCGTAGAACCGGTTCTTCTCCAGAAGCGTGACCTGGTGACCCCGAGATTGCAGGAGCGTAGCAACTCCCATCCCCCCGGGCCCGGACCCGATCACCAGGATGCTCTCGGCACCGTTTTCCATCTCACACCTCTCTCCCCTCGAAATGTGCAAGCGGTGGGCTTATTGAGTTTCTATTGCCGTTATTCCAGTGGTCCGTCCTCGGTCCAGGCCATCTTCGTCGCTATGTCGGCGAGCTTCTCCGTCATCTCAAGGATCGCCGGATCATCGGGAAGCGGCTCGCCTTCGACCGGCTCGGCGTTGTAGAGGTAATCATCGGCGCATCCCCGCGGGTCGATGATGTTCCCTATCCCCTTCTGCCACTTCGTATAGAACCCCTCGGTCGGACCGAACATCTTGCGCATCACTGGAGAGGTGATACCGGATTCCATGCAGTGCTCCGCCTGCATGTGTGTAAACTCCATCTCTATCGGCTTTATGGTCCTTGTTTGATCCGGGTTGCGGTGATCGAACTCGATCGGCTCCTCGTAGTGGCTGACCGTGCTCTCCTCCATCATGAAATGAATCCCGGAGTCGGCGTTGTCGTCGAGGATTCCTCCGCGGTCGATCCATTTCTGCTTGATCTTCTCGCCATCGGGGGAGGCCATGACCATCGAGTGGTGGGACTCATCCTGTCCATAGGCGGTTATGAACATTCCGGCGGCCTTGAAGAAGATCGGGTAATTCGAGCTGAGCACGAACGTCCAGAAGATCATCTCGGCCATGCCGGTGTGTTCCATATCCATCATGAATCCACCGTGTTTGGATACCTCGTCGCGCATTACGGCTTCCTGGAACTCGAGCTCTTCGGCGGAATCGGTCGCCAGCACCTCGAGGAACTGGTAGTTGAAGGCCTGGATCGCCTTCTTGAGGTACTTCGCCTTCTTCCACGATTCCTTGTGGAGAAGATGGGGCACTATCATCGTGAGCAGCGACCCCATTCCCGGTTTAAAGGCGTTGTATCCGATCCCTTCCACGGTAATGGCCTGGGTGGCGTCGGCCAGGCTCTTGCGGTCCGGGAAGAACATGATGTAAGCCTTGCAGTGGGGCGGCAGCTCCAGCTCCGTGTCGTAGAGAAAGCCCTCTGGCACAGGCTCCGGGGGGCCGGGCCAGTTGTAAAGCTTGAGAGCGCATTTCGTGAAGACCCCGTTGCCGCCGAAGGCTCCCAGCCTGCCTCTCAGCACGCCGCGAAGTGATGGCCCGGGCCCGTCCCCGCAAAACCAACCGTCACCCGACCCCAGGGTCCCGAGCCGTATCACTTCGCCATCCGGCAATACCCATTCCACGCCCAGCAGGTTGCGTGAGCTCCAGTTCATGTAAGTGCCGTCGGGAGCGCATCCCACGCAGGAGGTGGCGCTCGCCAACGGCGAAGAAGCCGCCCCCGAGGACACGATATGCGTATGAAGGCCTTTTCGCATGGTCTCCGCCATGACCTGGCCCCCTATCGCATGGGGCTCAACCACCACGAACATGTTTTTCTCGTCTATCTCCAGGATGCGGTCCATGCGCCTGAGCTCGATCTGGACCACGTTCTCGCAGCGTGGGCCCGCTAGCGCTCCCCACCCGGTGCAGATGGCCTTGAACTTGAGGCCGTGCTTGTTGCAGATCTTTACCACCGCCTGCACCTCCTCGGTGGAGGCGGGAAGAACTACCGCTATGGGGCGGTGCACCCACATCTCGGGTCCTTCGTTCCACAGGGGCTGCCAGGCATATCCGTCCAGCACTGCCGGCTCGCGGGTCACGAATTCGGGACCGACGGCTTCCTCGAGGTCTTTGTATGCCTCATCGCCGATAGGCGGGGAAATAAGTGAAGGTCCGGTCTGCTTCACTTTCGCTCACCTCCTTGTATTTCTTCGGAGGTCTCCGGTGAGAGTCCCACCGATTGCTGAACCAGGTCTAGGATGTCATAAACCGGGAAGGAGTCCCCTGTCTCCGCAAGGGCTTCCCTGAAGGCGACGTGACACCAGGGGCATGAGGTCGCCATGGCCTCGGCCCCCGTGGAGCGCGCCTCTTCGATCCTCTCGAGGGCGGAGAAGGTGCACAGCTCGGGGTAAGCCTCGTATACGCCACCGCCGGCGCCGCAGCACCATGACCACTCCCGGATCCTTTCCATCTCCACGAGGTCGACGCCGGGAATGAACTTCAAGAGCTCGCGGGGCACATCGTATACCCCGTTGTGTCCCGCTCGCTTGCGGTCCAGGGTGCGCATTATCTTGTCGCCGTTCCACTCGGGCAGGTACGGCTCCGACATCCTGCCGAGATGGCAGGGATCGTGCCAGGTAACTAGCATCGGCACCTCGTTCTTGAGGCTCAGCTTCCCCTCTTTCACCAGGTGCAGGATAACCTCGCTTACATGCATAACCTCGACTGGCAACGCCTTCCCCATGCGGGGATAGATATAGCGGAAGTGGGCATATCCATCGGCACAGGGAGTTACAATCAGCTTCGCGCCGGAAGCTTTGACGCGCGAGAGCATATCCTCCGCGTAGTTCTGCGCCTCTCCCCGGAATCCCATCTCGTAGGCCCTTCCGCCGCAGCAGCTCTCCTCTGAAAAGGCGATGCCCACATCCAGTCCGGCGGAGAGCAGAAGCTTTACCGTCCCCCTCAGGGTGGGCCACAGCTCGCGATCGTAAGAGTAGCGGCATCCGGTATGGAATATCACGTCCGCCTTCTCGTTGTTGATGTTCTTCACCGGAAGCCCATGCGCCCAGGCGCCCCTCTCGGCCTTGGGCTCGCCCAGCACGTTTCCCTCCCGCTTGAGGCTGTCGATCACCATCATGTGTTCCGGTATCAACTTTCCCTGTTCCACGCACGTCGTGCGAAGCTCGAGTAGCACTTCGGAGAGGTCGATATCATCGCGATACACCTTGCAGGCGGTATCGCAGGCCCCACATAGCTGACAGCGGTAGATGATATCCGCCACCTCGTCCGTGAGCTCGCTGCGTCCCTTCACCATGGAGAGGCCCATGAGCATGCGGCCTCCCCCGGAGTAGGCGTGGAAATCGTAGCGGGTGATGGAGGGGCAGTTCTTGGCGAACCTCCAGCTCCTCATCTGGTTGAAGGGCACCCACTTGCATGAAGCGCAGCGGGAGCATCCTTCCATGTCCCGCTCGTAATCAGAAAGCGTCATCTATATCTCCTCCCCGAAGCAGAGCTTTCCCCGGTTGAGAACCCGATTGGGATCGAGCATTTCCTTGATCTCCTTCAGCATCCAGACGGTATCCGGGCATCGGGAGTAGGCGATGTCCGCCCAGGGGCCGTAAGGTCTCGAGAAGAAGGCCCCGGAACCGGCCATGGCTCTGCTCGCTTCCTTAAACAGCTTATTCGCCCTTGCCGTCTCAGGCTCGTCATCGGGGTTGTAGTAAATCTGGAACTCCATGTGGCAGTTCCTTCCCTGCTGGACAGGCTGTATGTAGAGCCCGATATCCCCGACGGGGAAGCCCCGCTCCTCGGCCAGCGTCTCCATCTGCTTGATGAACCCCGGGGTCTTATCCATGGTTGTCAGGAAGAACACCTCGCGCACGCCGCCTTTGAGCCTCAGCTTCCAGTACGGCTCGCTCGAGGGGTTGTCGATGATCTCCGACATCCGCTTCGACCCGGCCCCGGGGACCTCGTTCGTCAACCTCACCCCGTAATGCTGGGCTATCCCGGAGATCCCCTTCTCCTGGTATGCGACGCGCTTCTCCGGAAAGTGCCAGTAACCGCAGACGCAGTAGATGAGCGTATACGGTGCCTGCTTCTCCGCGAGCGCCCTTATCTCGTCGGGGCTTTCGGCCAGGGCGGAAGCCAGGGCCATGCGATCCAGGATGAGGAAGTCGTCGGCCAGCTTGATCCGGTGCACCCGGTAGGAGAAGTCTACGAGCCGCTCCAGGCTGTCGTCCTGGGCGAAATAACACCGTTTTATCTCCGGAAGCATGCCGAGCTTCACGGAGGCCCAGGTGACGATCCCGAGCGTGCCCTGCGCCCCCTGCACCACCCTGTTGAAAGAAGTCTGAGCGGGCCCCTCCGGGTTTTTCTGGGCCAGCCCCATCTTCCACTGGTCCTCCAGAGAGCCGGGACCCGCCGCGGAGCCCGTGCGGAAGAGGTCGCCCTCCCCGAAAACTATCTCTGCGGTGAGCATGGGATCGCTCATGTCCCAGTGATACTTCGGGATGGTTATCGGCTCTCGGTCCAGGTAAGAGGCAAGCGCCGATTTTGTGGACCGGGGAAGCAGCGGCATGAAAACCCGCAGTTGTTGCTTCTCCGCCTCCGCCTTGAACCGCGCGAAAGTGACCCCCGGCTCGATGATGGCGACCATGTTAAGCCGATCCACGCGCACGATCCTGTCCATCGCGGAGAGATCCACTATCACCCCTGCTTCACAGGGAACGGTTCCTCCCCTGAACCGTGGCGGGCCGGAGGAGGCGGGAACCAGGTTGATCCCGAGCTCGTTCGCGAGTCTCACGATGGCCTGGACCTCGTTTCTATTCCGGGGCCTGACCGTCGCGATCGGCTTCCCCCGCGGCGCTGAGCCAGGGCCGCCGGCATAGCTTTGAAGCACATCGGGTTTGTCCGATACAGCCTGCGATCCTACGATATCTGAGAGTCGTTTCTTGACGGGGGATTCCGCAACCGTTGCCATCTTACCCCTCCCTTCCGAGAACGCTTTTGAGACTCTCACCGGGCGGAGTAAGCTTCCCCTGTCTCCTGTCGATCGTTCTTTTCATAGACATGGAGACTCCCCAAACCATGGTCCTTTTTACGACGCCAAGATCCAGGATCCTGGACGTTAAGCCCATGAGAGTCTCGTTCGCCGCCAGTCGGAGGAGCGGTCCCGAGTACTTCAGCACACGGTCCAACCTCTCTACCGTCCTGTCGTCAACATCGTTCATGGAGTTCGAGAGTTCAGCCATGCCAACGCCGGTCTCATCCTTCACCCTTTTCATCGCCTGGCCGAGAAGAGGCATGACCTTGTCAGTTACGCCTTTTCGGTAGGCCACCTCCATGACGTCAAAGACCTGTTTTGACTCCACTGCCAAACCCATACAATCACTCTCCTTTGAGCCCCTCTTCTCATCGGAAACCAAAAGTCATCCCCTGCTGGATGACCCCGTGGGCATGCAGTCGTTCCGCCACTCAAGGTCGGGCATATTGCGCACCTCCTGACGGACCTCGGCATGCGCGGCGTTCAATGTTACTTCACGACTTTTCTGGCGTAAGGCCGCTTGCCTCCCTTGCCAGTTTCAAGCAAGACGATTCTTGATCCGTCAGAGAACTTGACCGGTTTTCCAGCGGAAACGATCCTGTCACCTTACCGTGGATCCGCCTGGGGATACTTGACCTGATATACCGACCTCAGCGCATCTCGACAATTCCTGAAACTTGTGCTGGTCTAGCAGTATGGCTTACACGGGTTGGTCTTAACGCTACTCGATGTACAGAAATATGTTCCTGGCAGGTAGTCGATTGTTCTGGCTTTGCGGACAGAAGCAGTTGCGGGCCGCGGGGTGACGTGGGGCTGGTTCTCGACTTGCGTCCGGCACATTACCAATGCGGTTTCGACATCCCAATGGCAGAAAGAGAACGCACGGTAGTAACATCCTGAAGACTTCAAAAAAGCAGTACTACAAGGCAGGTCTTTGGACCTCAAGAGAACCACTTCCATCCGATACCGCTGTTCACCCTCGTTGACGCGGGCATTATACGAATAATGGAAGGTCACCTGTCAAGGAATATCCAAATTTAGCAGTACCGACCGGTCAAATTCACTTGCTACTTTGCTTTTTTCATCAACTTCTGCGATATCTTGCTCTGTTCTTGACACCATTACTCGGCTCAAACCTCGACAACTTGAGGACGATCTCTCCAGTTCCCCCGGAGCCGTGCCTGAAAGAACTGGCTCCCACCCCCGCGAAGTACACGTAATTCCCGTGCAGTACTAGGGGATTCCCCTATTTTTGCCTTTTGCGATTCCGCTTCCAGTACAAACGTATGAGAATCTATAACAAGCGATGCTACGTATCATTGGCTCCGCCAGTCAACTGGCCCGAAGGCGGAAGCGTGAAGCACATCAGACTGTAGCCGTGAGTCCTCTGAAATGCCGCATGAGCGACCGGAATGGAGTGAGTTGTGGACACGCCGAAAGACCAGGCAGGAAAAGAGACGCTAGAGCAAGCTTGTTGTTCTACGTCAGTAAATAGGGGTAGATGGTATACAACTGATGAATGACACACGCCCGTGAAATGCTTGGAGGAAAGAGGAATGAAAACACTAAATAAGATGCGATTTATACCGCTACTACTGACATCATTACTGGTGCTGGCAGTGATGTTGGTAGTACCCGCAACGAGCATGGCGGCCCCACTGCCGGTGGACCTCGGAACAGCCTCCACGTATGCGTTATTGGCCGGCTCGACAATCACCAGCACGGGACCGACCACAATAAATGGAGACGTGGGGGTCTCTCCAGGTAGTGCATGGACTTCTGGGGGCGCGACAGTAAATGGGACGATTCACCTGGGTGACGCTGTCGCGGCTCAGGCCAAGGCCGATCTGGTAACCGCATATAACGATGCCGCTGGAAGGGTACCGGTCATTACGGTTGGTACTGAGCTCGGTGGGACGACCAGGATTCCGGGTGTCTACGATACGGCCTCCGGCGAGTTGGGGATAACGGGCACCCTAACGCTCGATGCCCAGGGTAACCCCGATGCGATCTTCATATTCAAGACAGCCTCCACGCTCGTCACGGCG
>Ga0182021_10012088_pt1 | contig 10259 bp, 6 predicted proteins | sample 612E3MmetaG_FD_120493 | JGI IMG/M metagenome (GOLD analysis project Ga0182021, IMG submission 120493) | Permafrost microbial communities from Stordalen Mire, Sweden - 612E3M metaG (Illumina Assembly) | ecosystem: Environmental > Terrestrial > Soil > Wetlands > Permafrost | place: Sweden... | reverse complement strand
CTTCTGAGGTGACGACACAGGTGCGCGCCAGAGGAAATCTGCTCCTGAGCGCCCTGAGGGCCGGTAGGATGGTGACAAAGTCGCCGAGCCGTGTTAATTCAACTGCAACGATAGTTCGCACCCCCGCCGGCAGGAATGTCGACTTTCTGGCGCGACGGGCCCTCCAACGGAGCCATGAAACCAGAAACTTGAGCATTGTGCGCGACCCCCAACCCGGAATTCGTTCGACAAATCGTAAAAATGTAAGAATATTCGCCTAAATATCCAATGAATGAACGGATCGTCCCATGATCGACCGGATCAGCCTGCGGTACCGTTCAGCAACCACGGGAATGGCGTATTCCTTCAAAACACGAGAGAGTCCTTTCACTATCAACTGTTGACGTAACCCTGGGTCAATACGCAGCTTTAACAGCGCATCGCGGAAACCCTGTATGTCGCCTTCCGGAACAACCAGGCCTGCCTCACCGATGACGGCGGGGATAGCGCCGGAGCTCGATCCGATGACAGGAACGCCGCATGCCATTGCCTCCACGAGAACCCTGCCAAACTGTTCCTTCCAATACTGACCGGTCCTGGACGGGAGGACAAGGACATCCATTTCGTTCAACACTTCAGGCATGCGACTCCGGAGCACCGGTTCACGCCATTCCACTCGATCATCCAGACCGAGTGACGTGCACCGTTTGCGAAGTGCGCCTTCCTCCGGGCCCGCACCGACAACGGTAAGGCGGAAGTCCGCGGGGAGCCCCGCCATCGCGTCAAAAAGTACGTCTATCCCTTTAAGCGGATGGAGCCGTCCGGCATAAACGACGTTGAACAAATCCCCCCTGTTAATCTTCGGTGGAGAAACGGGGGTGAAGACAGATGTATCCAGCTCCGGCGGGATGAACGTGATGCGGTCAAAGCCGAGGTGAGAAAAAATTGCCGGAGCTTCAGGCACGAAGGCCACTCCGTGGTCGGCTCTGCGGAGGACGAATCGCTCGGCCAAACCGTGGAGCACGGAGAGACGGTAAGGAAAATCGTCCCGGGGATATTCGATGTTCCGCCAGGTCGAAAAGACAAACCTCACGCCGGAGTGTCTCCCGCAAAGGAGCGCACATTCCAGCGTCTGGAAATTCTCCGGGTCCGCGTTCACGTAAAGGACATCTGGCCGGAATTCCCGCAACTGGGCGCGGATGCCTCTGTACAGCAACCGGTGGGTCCGGGTGTGCAACAGGACGGGAAGCGGCACGACCTCAAAGCCCTCTCCCTCCCTCACTGCTTCCGCACGGACGGTCCTGAAGTTGTCAAACCAGAGAGCCGGCACGATGACGCGGACTAGGATGTCCCCTTCCTCGCTGATCGCACGGTACAGGGATTGAGAGAGAGGGTCAACGGCATTATGATCGACAACCAGTATCTTCATCGTCGGGCAACCTCTTCGTAGAGCGACGTAACTTCGTGAGCGGCACTCCCGGCCTGGATTTCCCGTATCCTGATGAGTCCGCTTGCGGAAAGCCGGTTGCGGGTGGTACCATTCTCGGATAACTCCACCAGCGCCGCAGCAAGCTCTTCAATATTGCGCGGGTCCACAAGCATAACCGCATTGCCCCCGATCTCCTGCAGAGAGGAGTTGTTCGAAGTGATCACCGGCAGGCCGCACGCCATTGCTTCAGCGACCGGAGACCCGTATCCCTCGTAGAACGAGGGATAGACGAAGAACCTCGCCGACCGGTAGAGAGACACTAACTCCCTGTCGGAAACGAACTGCAGCCGGTGAATGCGTCGCCCTACGGGCGAATCTGCAATCGTGCGAAGAGTCCCTTCAAAGAGCCACCCATTCCTCCCCACGAGTACAAGATCAAGGTTTGCAGGCTGTGCCTCATGCAGTCGTTCGAACGCCCTGATGATCCCCTCGACGTTTTTTCGCGGCTCGATCACACCGACAAACAGGGCGAACGGAGAATTCAATCCGTACTTTTGGACGACCGCATCGTCCTGGACAGGGTCCCGAATGGGAGAGCACCCCCTGTGGACAGGGGGGCGAACAAGGCGGACCTTTCGTTCGTCGACTCCGAAAAGGTCAACGAGATCTCCCTTCGTATGGAGGGAAGGCACGATGATCGCAGCGGACTCGTGGATCGACCTTCTCACATACGGATCGCGCCGAAGCACTCCCTTCTCAAAGAGATGCGGGTGCCGAACATAGGCAAGGTCGTGTACGGTGATGATACCCGGGACACCTCCGAGGGGCGGGAGGAGCGGCTCCGCAGCGTGGAACACGTCGAATTTTCCAAGAAATATTCCTATCGGCGGAGTGCGAAGCCGGTTCCAGTAAAACCTCTTTATCGGGCCCGGGATGCGCGCGATGGCAAGGTGCACATTTTCGTTGCGAAGAGCTCCTAGCTCGGACTTGTCGATGCTGAACGACCAGCCATGGAGGATGTACTCGTTCCGCGTATCACTCTCGAGCAGATTCTTGAGCAGCTCGCGTGAATAACGGCCTATCCCGGCCGAGCCCCTCTGAATGTAGCTGACGTCAAAGACGACTTTCATTCAAGGGTCCGTAGATAACATATTGAGGGGGGCTATCCGTGCCGGTATTCGGTTCTTTCCCCGATTCCGGATAGTGTGAGAAAAACCACTGACGCTCCGCATCATTCCTGAATATCCCATCCCCGTGCCCCATGAACAGGAGATTGTCGCGAATTTCCCGGGACTGCAACACTATATAGGTGGGCCTGACGTCTTTAACATACTGGAGGAACCATGCGTCGGATCCTTCGAATCGTCTCCGGTATTCAAGAATTCGTGGAGAGACCAATCCCACCTCATCGTGGACGTAGAGGTTTGAAACCCACCCGATCTCGCCGATCGGTTCGAGCATAACGCTGGATTCCGCCTGCGCGTTCGCCGCAAGCCAGTTTGCCACCCGAACCAGCTCATTCTGAACCCACTCCCCCGGGTCCTGCCGCCATCGATAAATGCCGAGGGCGAGTAGAACCACGAGCGCGGGTACCAGCGCATGACTGAGGAGTCGCTCGGCACGTGCTTTCGCGCCGCGCTCTGGCTCTGCAGAGAACAGCCAGGACCAGAAACATCCGAGAGAAACCACGTAGGAAACCCATCCGGGAAGATAGTACCAGTCTGCCATGACGACCCTTGCACCGGCATATAAGCCATTATACAGTAGGAAGAACCCCGGGAATATCATAAGAGGATCCTTCCGCCGGAAGAGGCCCGGAAGAATCAACACGGGAGGCATGACGATGAGTGTGCAGAGCACGATCTTCACGATCAGCGGGAAATCGCGTAACCCGTGAAACGGGAAGTAGCCAAGAAGCACTCTTCCCGGATCAAAGGCTCCGAAAAGATGGTGCCAGCTCTCGGATTTCGCTTCCATGGCATGAGGCACCACCGAGCCGAAAGCCATATGTGCATAGAGCAACCACGCCGCGACCGGAACTATCAACGGGATGAGTGTTCTCGGCGCAAATCGACCCTCCTTTCGCATCATCATTGTCAACATCATCGCGCTCCAGAGGGAGGTATCAATCCTCAATACAAACAGCAGGCCGAGGACACCGCAGGCGGCACCGGGTATCCCCTTTGTGTGAAGGAGATAGGAGAGCATCATCATCATCACAACAAGCGGAGTCTCCATTCCAAGTGTCGCACTGAACACCAGCCGGGGGAAGAGCGCGAACAGTGACGCGGACAGGAATTGTGACGAAGCCCCAAGAGAGGCGGTCGCGCGGACAATGAGTGCCAGACTGGCTGCATCAGCAATCACTCCGAGTCCCCGCGAGACCCACGGCATCGATTGTGCGCCAAAAATACTGGAGCACCCGGCAAGGATGAAGGTGTAGAGAGGCGTGCTTGTCCCCTGGACGTTTTCCCCGGAATTGTACACGAAACCCCGCCCCTCAGCCAGATTCTCTGCGAATCGATAGGTGATGTACGCATCGTCGGCGGTGAATCCCGGGAAAAAGAACATAGGGATCCGGGCCGCAATAGCCAAGGCGACCAACAATGCGAGAGTTTTTCGGTTCCAGTCAACCATCACATGCTATGGTTCCTTCTTCTCCGCATGCACCATGAGGTTATAGCTGAACCGCCCCCAGGAGATGTCGTTGTCGAGATCTCCCAGCCTTCGCAGGAAGGCTCCTGCATCGACACGGAGATGTTTCTTCAGGAAGTTTGCGGCGGCAAACGTTATCGGATATAAGAAAAGCGACCCGAACTGTTCGTGTTTTATGGAGAATCGCCCGTTCAGAAGAGTTTCGAGCATGCTCACGGAATAATGGCGGTGATACCTGGAAGGATCCGCCCTTCCGTGAAAACGTGCGCTCATGTTTTGTGGGTCAAGAAAGGCGAACAATCCGGAGTGGGGAACCGACAGAAGAAGCGTCCCCCCGGGACGAAGGACCCTGTGGATCTCCTCAATAGCACGGGGCTCGTTGTCAACGTGTTCCAGAACGTCGAGGAAAAGGACGATATCGACGGATGCCGTCCGGATCGGGAGCCGGGTTGCGGAAGCCTCAACGAGGATCGCGCGGTCATCAGCCTGCCTCACCCTTTGCAGTGTCTCCCCGTCGACATCCACGGCGATCGCGAGTCTCGAACTTTCCCGGATCAACCGGCAGAGAGTTGAATCCGACGAACCCACATCGACGACGACCTTCCCCTCCGGGATCATTCCAAAGGCCCACTTTTGTCGGTCCGTAAGTGTGCCCGGAGTCGGCAGTGCAGGAGATTTCACCCGGACGAGGCGCGCGAATGGCCGGACGATCCGGGCCAGGACGCCGCTTGACTCTTGAACGTGCCGATAGTCCCCGGCACTAAAGGGCTTTGCGACAAACAGGAGCAATGAGAACGAACAAATGAATATGGCGAGTATTCCCCCGATACCCGTCCATGGAAGTACGGTAAAGAGCGCGCGAGCGGCCAGGGAGCTCAGCAGGCTGATTGCGGAAATCTCGAATCCGAATTCCCATGGGATTGAGACGTGCGCCAGCGAATGTACGTACCGCGCGTGCGCGGCGGCAATCACAATTGCACCGGCGCTGGTTGCAATCACGGCTCCAAAGGAACCCAGGAGGGGAATAAGAATCAGAGCGAGGACGAAGTTTGTGCCGCCGCTCAGAAAACTCGACTTCAATATCAGGTCCGTCCTTCCCATCGCGCTGAGGAGGTTGGCAGCGAGTCCTCCTCCCAGGAATCGTGTGGCGGCAAGCGAGGCTGCAAAAAGACGGAAATAGCTCACGCCGGAGAGGAAATCACTGGAATAGAGGGCGGGGATGAGCACATCTGCTGTTACGATGGCGAGGGTAAGAACCGGTACCACGAGGAATAACGCAATGCGGGAGAGGTATTCCCAGTACGAGCTCAGAGTCGATTGATTTCGCCCCTGGAGTGAAGCGAACGACGCCGTCGCAACCCCCCAAAAACCCGCTGTCATGCCGGCGTTGATCCCCTGGGCGAGGCCCAGCGACGCATCGTACCGTCCAATGGAATCCTGCCCCACAAGAAAGAGCCCGAGGAGAATGACATCCGCCTGGCGGCCAAGTATGAATTCCAGCAGTCCGCTGAGCCAGAACTTCCCTCCCATGCGGATTATCCCGGAGGCATCCTCCCCCCTTTCGCTCCGTCGCATCTGAAAAATTCCCGAACCGGGCAAGAGTGCGATAAACTGCAGCGACGCTGTTGCGGTTATGAGAATGAGGACTTCGGCTAGCCCTTTGCGCATTGACAGGAGAATGAGTATTCCCCCAAGCTCAAGACTCCGCACCGAGAGGGCAATGACTGCGGTTCTTCTTGTGTTCAGCGCCGAGATGTGGATCGAAGCGAAAAAGCTGATCAGATTGCGGAAGAGGAACAGGAGAAACAGAACCAGCAGGTACTCTGCCAGAACCGGCGGGAGTGCAACGAGGCCGCCGCCATAGAAATAGACAACGATGATGCCGGCGCCCACAAATCCGATGCCCGCGGCCCGGGTGAGCAGCAGGCGGCGTATCAGCCCCCGACCCGGCGCCCCCGATCGCGACTCCGAACCCAGGGGGAAATTGCTGACAATTGAAGTCTCCAGCCCGTACGAGGCGAGCACGTTGAGCAGCTGGACTGCGCTCAGGAATACGGCATACGCGCCGTATGTTGCCGCCCCAAGGAAGCGCGCGATGACAACAGAGATGACATACACCAGGATGTACTCGCCCGTCCGGGCGAGATGATTCCAGGCGAAGGCAGAAGCGGTGCGGGCGTGCAACGACATGGTTCCGGGTTTTTTCCCTTTTGCAGAATGTAGGAAGGATCGCACACATATCAAAACTTCCACGGGATCTGATTGATTCTGAATCCGATTCGGCGTACATTCAGGCATCAGGAGAGGTGCAGGAGCGGTTGAACTGGCCACCCTGGAAAGGTGGTATACCGGCAACGGTATCGTGGGTTCGAATCCCACCCTCTCCGCAACAGATCCGGATTCAGTCCTTTCCTCAGATCTTTCGGATAACCCACTCTTCGAAGGTCCTGCAGGCAACCATCGTTGCCTGATCATCCCGCCCCAAAGCCAGGGGAGTCTTGAATGCCGCCGAAGCCAATGCCGCAATGGGCATCGGTCATTGCTATCCTCCTCATGGCCGGGTGCTCACGTCTGCTGTATTCCACGATGTACGACGACTACTACGATGATTCCTTCATAACATTTCGGTACGCTCAGAATATTGCCGACGGGAAGGGGTTCGTATATAATGAACATGAATCGGTGTATGGCGCTAGTTCGCCGTTGTACACATGGGTCAGCGTAGTCCTGCGTTCGGCGTTCGGGTCGAGTTACCTCCCTGTGGTTGCACGCTGGTTTGGAACTCTCAGTCTCTTCGCGTGCGGACTTCTGATCTACTGTTACGTCGGTCTCGTCCCGATGGCTCGTAACATCATGCTGATGATCCTTCTGAGTTATCCCCGAATTTTCTATTCAAGTATCGGCGGAATGGAAGAATGCTTCATTCTCATGCTTATGGCCTTGAGCATCGCCGGTGTCGTCCGCCGATCATCCGTTCTGCTGGGAGTCTCAGTCGGGCTCTTACTCGTAACAAAGGTCGACACGATCGTCTGGATTGCGTGCCTTGCCTGTGTCTCGTTCTTTCGGCGGCAGCCATCCCTCTGTCGCTCCATGATTATCGCTCTCGGAGTCTCGCTCCCGTGGATCGTGTTCAGTTTGTTCGAATTCGGCACCCTCGTGCCCCACACTATACTCGCCAAGCAGATCGCATACGCTCATGAACCATCATTTCGGATTGTCGATGCTTTTCTTCTTGCCGTCCCGGACGGTCTTCGAGGGCAAAGTGTGATGGTCGGCTTGTTTGCGCTGATGTGGTATTCGATCATTGTCCTCACCCTTTGGAGTATCGTCCGTAGAAAGGACTGGCTCTATCTGGTTTTCCCTCTTTATTGTGTCGCGTACACCTGTGCCCTCCTGTTCTCCGGGACTTCCATCGGCCTCTGGGCGCGCTGGACGGTTCCCCTGTGGGGATGTCTGGTTTTCTGCATCGGCTACCTCGTTCACGTGTTCTCGCCCTGGCTCGACCGTATGGGCGTTTCGCAACTCGGATGGAAAGGTGGGATCGGGATCTTCGTCCTGTACGTTCTGCTTCTCGCGCTTCCATTTGTGTATCCAAATCGATCTGCCATGGCACTCAGTTCACACAAGCTGGTGGCCGACTGGTTTGACAGGAATGCCGGGGTCGGCGAGTCGATCATGCTGGAGCCAATCGGCTTGATCGGGTACAGATCGGGGCTGTACGTACACGATTTCATTGGACTCGTTTCGACTCAAGTGACGGATGCTCGCATTAGAGCAGGAGGCTCAAACCGGTGGTTTATGAAATACCTTTCGGAGCACCACCCCACCTATGTCATGCTGCGGGTCGACGAATTGCGAATGAATGAGTTCTACGTCGGAGGCTATGGTGACTCCATATTCGCGGGTCAAGAAAGAACATGGTTCCAGTCGAGGTTTGATTCCGTATTCCAGACCGCAAGCGGCCCTGCAGTTGATCGGTTCATCCTTTTCAAGAGCCGATCGGCGGCCGATGGGAATACTCGGCTTGGCGATCAACGTGCGGAGAGGCTATTTTGATACGCAATCAAGGGCACGCCTGCCCAAATCGTGACCAGTTTCTAAGGATATGAAGGGTGACGCAAGGAGATGGGAGGGAATCGGACAGCTCCAAGATTATGGAGAACGCTCTGGAATCGATGATTTCGCCAGGCGCATGCCGGTTCCGAAGAAGTCCTTTTCGAATCCCACCCTCTCCGCAGAACTTTAGTATCCCCAGCATTTCCAAGAGCTTACCGATCACCCACCTCTCTGCGCGTCCAAATCATGGCCAGTTTCCATGGATATACAGGGGTGAGCAGGGATTTGGCCTTTCCGTGTGTCCAACGCCTGTCCATCGTGCAGGAAAAAAACGAGGTGATTGTCTTCGTGGTTTGATCATTTATGGGCCGTTGTCCCTCAGGGCATCACAGAGTTCGTTGCATGCATCCACGTCGGAGGCGGAACGATGATTCGAAACGCGGGTTATCGACTGAAGATCGAACAGCTCATCGAAATGGAAAAAGCCGTATCAAACGGCAAGCACTCCGCGGAAATATATACAGAACTGCATACCGCACGATTCCGGAAGACGCTCACGATCTGCAAGACATTTGTACCTCAGAAGACGGCACACGTGCTGGATGTAGGTCGCAGCAACCTGACGGCACTGCTCGCATCATACTATGAAACCGTCTGCTCGCTGGGCTTCGACCTCACTGAAGATGATGGCGGCCACAGAGAAACCGAGTCAATGCCTCACATCCGCCATATTGTGTTTGATTTGAATCTCTCTTCTCAGAGTGCGAACTGGCCCGATCATGCAGGCGAATTCGACCTCGTCCTCATTTGCGAGACACTTGAGCATTTGTCCACAGCTCCCGAGTTCACGCTCCTGATGTTGTCTTCTTTGCTGAAACCGGGGGGTATAATGCTCGTCACGGTTCCGAATGCAGTCGCCCTGTCGAAAAGGATCAAGATGTTACTGGGCTACCATCCGTTTGAACGGATCAGGTTTTATCCTCAAAATCCGGGACACTTCAGGGAATACACCGTATCTGAACTCAGGGAAATGGGACGGACGTGCGGTCTGGAAGTCATATCATCACATGATGCAAATTTCGCTCCCCCCGGCAAAAGGGTCCTGCGAAACTTGATCCCTTCGATGAGAGAAGGTTTGGTTGCTCTCTTTAGGAAACCCGTCCAGTAGACCTGCCCTGCCGGCCGTCTGAGCCCGGGCAGGACATTCTCTCCGGCGTCCGTGTCACACCGGTGGCGCTACTCCCCCCAGTCCACTTGCGCGCCGATCACCTCGGTGGGACATGTCCCCCCTGACGACGCGAGAGCCCGACCCTTTCGGATCAGGCTCCCGTTGCTCTCTTGCACTTATTTTCCTCACAGCGACATAATCCGGAACAGCACTGCGTCGCTCAGCGCAAGAGGAGCAATTTCATCGACTGCACGAACGACCCCGTTTGGATGCGATAGAAGTACACGCCGCTCCCCAGCCTGGTCCCATCGAATACCACCTCGTGGAAGCCTGCATCCTGTTCCCCGTTCTGGAGAACTGCAACTTCCTGGCCGAGTGTGTTGTACACGCGCAGTGTTACGACTGAGTTCTTCGGCAATCCGTATGCGATGCGCGTCGAAGGATTGAACGGGTTCGGATAATTCTGGGTGAGCGAGAACGCCGTCGGGATCAGGTTCTGCACGCCGGAGATGGTACCGATCGTCACAGCTTCGGAGTAGTGAAGTGCCCCGTTGAGATCGATCTGCTTGAGACGGTAGTACTGCTCCCCTGCCGACGGAGCCTTGTCGGCATACGAGTAGTTGAACCCGGTCACGCTGGTCCCGTGACCGGCGATAAGGGGCGAGATGCTCGAAAACCCGGTCGTGGCAGCGGCAGAACGTTGGACCTCGAAGCCGTAGTTCTTCACTTCACTCGCGGTTTTCCAGTTTAATGCCACTGACGAACCGCCCGCCGGCTGCACCGTGAACGACGCGAGCTGGATGGGAAGCGGAGTGGCAGTGGTTTCAAAGTTATCTACTTCTCTCATACGATCCTGAACAGCGGAGAAGTACCCGTAGATCGAGAGGGCGCCCCCCACGTCGGCGTTCTCCACTTCATTTTCGGTGAGGTCGATGATCGGAAGCACATCTGTCCCAATATCGCCGGCAGAAT
>Ga0182021_10012086_pt1 | contig 10259 bp, 9 predicted proteins | sample 612E3MmetaG_FD_120493 | JGI IMG/M metagenome (GOLD analysis project Ga0182021, IMG submission 120493) | Permafrost microbial communities from Stordalen Mire, Sweden - 612E3M metaG (Illumina Assembly) | ecosystem: Environmental > Terrestrial > Soil > Wetlands > Permafrost | place: Sweden... | reverse complement strand
GGATCTGGAGGGCGGAGATCGCCCAGATGAGCACTGCACCGAATATCCACTGGAGGACCCAGGCGGGGATGCCACCGGCGCCATTGTTCATGGCAGGGATCCAGAGCCCGATGTATGTGGCGGCAAGGACCGGGTAGATCGACACGTCCACCCAGGAGACGACCCAGTTCATCCATCCTGTCAGGAAGCCGGTGAGAGGTCCGAACGCCTGCTTCGTCCAGTGGTAGTAACCGCCCTCCACCGGCATCATGGACTGCATCTCACGCACCATAAGGATGTTGGGCACGCTGTACACGAACGGGGTTACGGCGATCAGGAGCAGAGCCAGACCCGGGCCGGAGGTGCTGAACAACGACTCGATACCGAACGTGCCGCCGCTGACCGTGAAGTAGATGATCCCAAAGAGGGGCAGAAGGGTCAGAGACCGCTTCAGCATCTGCCTCTCGAAGGTTATCTCTTTCGCGCCGCTCATTTGCGCCTCGCCTGCCATCGCCCTTCCCCTTCCCACCGTCTCCGGTAGCTACGCGGTTCCCCCGAATGTGTGAACCAGTCCCTAGTTCCTCTTCCACCCCAACAGCAGCCCGATCCCGACGATCACCAGCAGGACCGGCCAGACCTTACCCCAGTCGAGTTCGAGCAGGAAGATGATCGTCACCGCCAGTAGCAGCAGCCCCACCATGAAAGCCCGGGCCACTTCGCCGCTCAGCCGGCCCCCGTTGCCTCTGTAGGATCTCCATGCTCCCCCGAACGAGCCGAAGGTCGGGATGAGAATAAAGAGCGCCCACCAATTATGGAAGCCCCAATTGTTTCCGAACCAGCCTGCGTTCCGCGCGAGGAACACGATCCCGATGATGATCACGACCGCCCCGACGGCCCAGCCACCCAACCTGCCGCCGTCCCTGCGCTCCGGTACGCCGCTTGATGAGGGCGGCACGGGCCCGTTGCCGTAGGGTTGGTCGGGGGTCTGAGGCGCCGGCTGATCTCCGGTGGGAGGCTGCGGCTCAGGACTGCTCACTTGGTCCAACAGTCGCCCTCCTCTCGATAGGTGACCAACGACGCCTAGACGCTCTCACATTTCCATATCCGTTGGCAAGGGGAGCGACCGAAGCCCGCGCGCGGCTCGGTCGTGCCTCAGGCCGCGGAACGCGGCCAGGGCCTTGGCCCGGGCCTCGCCGTGGTCCACTATGGGCTCCGGACTGTCCGGATCTTCACTCCTCCATCTGCGCACGTAGGCACAGTCGGCGTCGAAGCGCCGCGCCTGCAGCGCCGGGTTGAACACCCGGAAGTACGGGGCGGCATCGGGTCCGGAACCGGCTGTCCACTGCCAGCCCAAAGTGTTGTTGGCCAGATCTGCGTCCACAAGCCTGTCCCAGTACCAGGCGGCGCCGTCCTGCCAGGGGATGAGGAGGTCCTTGGTGAGGAACGAAGCCGACACCAGGCGCGCCCGGTTGTGCACCCATCCCTCGGCGAGCAGCTGTCTGGCAGCCGCGTCCACCAACGGGTAGCCGGTGGTGCCCCACTCCCAGGCCCCCAGCCCGGCCGGGTCGTCCTGCCACGGAAACCCCGCGAACTCCGGACGGAACGGTTCGTCTGGGATCCAGGGGTAGTGGTAGAGGAGGTAGTGGGCGAACTCACGCCAGCCCAGTTGGCGGAGGAACGGCCCCGACCCCGCGGCCGCGGGGTCGGCGGGCAAAGCCGGCCGGCGCTTCGACGCCCCGGCCGCCGAGAAGGCATCCCGGACGGCCTGCCATACCTGACGGGGGCCGATCTCCCCGAAATGCAAGTGGGGCGAGAGACGCGACGTCCCCTCCCTGCCCGGAAGGTCGCGCCCGGTCTCGAATGCTGCCAGGCAGCATTCGACGAACTCGTCCAGGCGCCTTTGGGCCCCCTTCTCGCCCGGCTCCCAGGCGAACGACCCCGCTTGCGGTCGCCAGTCGCCTGCCTGCACGGTCGCGCCGCCCAAGTCGGCCGCGTCCTCGAACCCGGGGAACGCGGCGGGTCCGTTCAGCGGTGGCTCGGGATCGGGCAGGGAGAGGCAGTAGCGCCAATAGGGCGTGAACTGCACGAAGGGCCGTCCGCTGCGGGAGAGCTGCCCGTCGGGCTCGAAGAGCAGCCCCGCGTTGAACGTCTGCCAGGGCACGCCCTCCCGCTCGAAGACCGCACCCACTCGGCGGTCGAGGTCCCGGGAGAACGGCTCGTAGAGGCGGTTCCACGCGATGGCGCGGGCGCCGACCCTGAGCGCCAGGGAGGCGAGTGCTTCCTCCGGGCGTCCCTTCACCAAGACCAGGGGCGCTCCGAGCCCTGCCAGAGAAGCGGACAGCCGCTCCAGTGAGCGGCTCAGCCACCAACGGGATGCGCGCCCGGGTGCCCAACGGTCCTCATGCTCCCAGTCGACAGCGTACACGGGAAGCACCGGCGCCCGTCCCGCCGCGGCATGGAGTAACGCCGGGTTATCGGCCACCCGCAGATCGCGCCTGAACCACATGATCATCGGCTTCTCGTCCATGGTTTCCATTGTAATTCGGCTACCGCCATCCGCTATCATCGTGGAATGGATAGGTCCCCCCAGCGCAGGCGGGTCGAACCGCCACAACGGCCGCATCCTGCCCGCCGATCCGGGGTGGTCCAGAGGCGGCGGCGGGTCGCCTTCGCGGTCGCGGCGCTCGTTGTGCTGGCCCTCGCGGCCTACGGCATCTACGCAATGGCGAACCGCGGAAACTCGAGCAGTGCCGGCAACACGGGCAAGACCAGTACGTCCGTGGCCGGCGCCACCACCCGCACCACGGGCAACAACGGCTCGGGCTCCTCCCAAGAAGGGCAGGCCACCAGCGGCACCGGCGACACGGCTACGTCTGCCGAAGGCACCACCACCGAGGACACCGGGCCGCTCAGCACGGACCCCGAGTCCCTCAAGGTGCAGACCTCCCCCGCGGGCGCCGACCTCACCGTCACCCTGCAGGACGGCACCAAGGTGACAGGACAAGCTCCGCTCTCGCAAGAGATCCCGGGCGGGCGCATCACCATCAGCGCGAGCCTCGAGGGCTATAACACCGCCACCCGCACTGTGGCCCTCGAAGGGACCGACGCCATAAAGATCTGGCTCGACCCCGCGGGGCAGATCTACCAGAGCCTCGTGCGGTTCAAATGTGGCAAACAGCCCAAGCAGGTGCTCTTCACTCCGGACGGCAAAGAACTGTGGGTGAGCATCCTCGGGGGCGGCGATTCCGGACTGGAGGCCTACGACCCGGTCACCGGCAAGAAGCTAGCGTCCATATACTTGGGCGGCCACGAGGGCACCGAGCTCACTATGACCAAGGACGGCAAGACCATCTTCGTCAGCCAGATGGCCACCAACACCATCTGGGTGGTCGACCGGGCGACCCGCAAGGTCGTCCGCCACTTCAATTGCGGAGGCAGCTACCCCAAGATCCTCCTGCTCTCGAGAGACGAGAAGCTGCTCTATTCGTCCAACTGGAAGAGTAGCGACGTATCCGAGATCGATTGGACGACCGGCAAGGTGCTCCGCGTGATCCCGGTGGTGAACACGCCCCGGGGCCTGTATATCACCCCGGACAGCAAGTACATGTACGTGGCCGGCTTCGGCAAGGGAGAGCTCGAGAAGGTCGACATGGCCACCGGTGAGGGGAACGTCATCTACAAGACCGGCGGCGCATTCAGGCACATTGCCGTGGACGAGAAGAAGAACCTCCTCTACGTCGGCGAGTTCCACGAGAACGCCATCTATGTCGTGGACCTGGCGACCGACAAGGTCCGCAAGCTCGCGAACACCGACCAGCGCCCCAACACCATCGCGCTGAGCCCCGACGGTAAGGTGCTCTACGTCTCCGACCGGGGCAAGGACAATCCCGTGACCGGCTACCTCACCAAGGGCCCGGAATGGGGCTCGGTGCTGGCCATCGACACGGCCACCGGGAAACTCCTCGACGCCATCGTCGGGGGGAACCAGTGCACCGGACTTGCTGTTTCCCCAGACGGCACGCTCCTCGCCTTCTCCGACTTTCTGGACTATGTCATCCGCGTCTACCGGATCCCCTCATACGCCACCCTGGAGGCCGGTAACGGCGGGCGGGCGATCGCCCACTTGAAAGACATAGTCAAACAATGATCGGGGTATGACACTGCCTGCCCCGGCGTGCCGGGCGGCAGTGAAGGTAAGGAACCCGCAACAGGAGGCGGCAGACATGCCCAACCCGATCACCCACTGGGAACTCATGGTCGGCGACCTCGACAAAGCCCGAGAGTTCTACACCAACGTATTCGACTGGAAAGTGGAAGGCCTCCCGCGGTTTCCCGGCTACCCCATGGTGGACCCCGGCAAAGAGCCGCGCGGAGCGATGATGGTCAAGCCGGACGACTCGCCCAAGTGCGCCCTCAACATCTATTTCGGTGTGGACAGCGTTTATCAGACGCTGACGCGCGCCGTGGGAGCGGGAGGCACGCTGCTGGTGCCGGAGACGCCCATCGAGGGCGTGGGCGAATGGGGCATGTTCGCCGACCCCGACGGCATCCCCATCGGGGTGTTCCACTCCACACAGATGTGACGGACGGCCGGGTCTGAGAGGGAGCTGCGGGGCGGCGCGGCGAAAGCCCTAGATCTTGCCGTCCGCCCGTAGCTGCTTGACGTCGGCCAGCACCGTGGCGGCGTGGCCCGCGGCGTTCACCTTCTTGTAGGCCGCCAAGATGGTGCCGTCCTTGCCGATGACCACCGTATCGCGTTCGTGCGTGGTCTCGGGGCCGCCCTTGAGGGTCCCGTAGGCGGTGCCTATGGCCCGGTCGTGGTCGCTGGCGAAGGGGAAGTTGATCTCGTACTTGTCCTGGAACTTCTGCAGCCTGGGGACCGGGTCCACCGAGGTGCCCACCACGGTCACGCCGAGGGAGTCGAACTCCGGGAGCAAGCCATTGAACTCAATGGCTTCCGTGGTTCAACCGGGGGTCATCGCCCGGGGGAAGAAGTACAGGACCACGGGCTTCTGCTCGAGAAGAGCGCCCAGGTCCACCTCGCCGTCGCTGCCCTTCGCCGCGAAGAGCGGCGCCTTGTCGCCCGCTGCCAGCATGGCCGTCCCCTTTCCTCGGTCGGCGCCCCGCCGGCGCCGCGTTCTTGTCGGCGTGATACCCGCCGCCGCGAGACGCTACCCCGCCATCGCCTCCGCGAACTGCCGGAACAGATAGTGACTGTCGTGCGGGCCGGGCCCGGCTTCCGGGTGGTACTGCACGCAGTAGGCGGGCACGTCGAGCAGGCGTAGGCCCTCAACCGTACCGTCGTTGAGGTTCAGATGCGTGATCTGCGCAGGGCCGAAAGCGGACTCCAGCATCATGTCGTCGGCGCTGAGCCCGGCGACGCCACCGTCCCCGACCACGGAGCCACTAGCCATGGCTTCCTTCACCACCGCCGGCGGCTCCACGGCGAAGCCGTGGTTCTGGCTGGTGATCTCGATGCGGCCGGTGAGGTAGTTGCGCACCGGATGGTTGATGCCCCGGTGGCCGAACTTGAGCTTATAGGTGGATAGGCCGATGGCCAGCGCCATCAGCTGATGCCCCAGGCAGATGCCGAACACCGGCACCTTGCCTAGCAGCCCGCGGATGTTCTGGACGGCGTAGCCCACCGCCGCAGGATCGCCGGGACCGTTGGAGAGGAACACCCCGTCGGGCTCCATGGCTAGGACCTGCTCGGAGGTCCAGCTTGCCGGGACCACCGTCACCCGGCACCCGACGGCGGCCAGGTTGCGAAGGATGCTGCGCTTGAGCCCATAGTCGCAGGCCACCACGTTGAAGCGAGGCTCCGGCATCTCCACGCCCGGGGCGGTGCCGCCCTCCCACCCGTATGGCTCTTTGCAGGTGACCACGCTGGCCAGGTCCTGTCCGGCCATGCTCGGGAAGGCGCGGACGGAAGCAAGGAGGTCCTCCACCGTGAGGTCCGCACCGGCCGCCACGCAGGCGGTCATGGCGCCCTGCTCACGGATGCGCCGGGTGAGCGCGCGGGTGTCCACGCCGGCCACGCCCACGATGCCCCGTTCGGTGAGCCAGTCCACCCATGCCTCCGGGCAGGTGGCGTTCCAGGCGGTGTTCTTGATCTCCCGGACGACGATGGCCCGCGAGTGAGCTTCACCGGATTCGAGCAGGTGATCGGCACAGCCGTAATTGCCCACCATGGGATAGGTGTAGGTGACCATCTGGCCGTGATAGGAGGGGTCGGTCGCTATCTCTTGGTATCCGGTCATGCCGGTGTTGAAGACCACTTCGCCGAGGATGCTCCCCTGGGCCCCGAACCCGAAGCCGGTGAAGACGGTGCCGTCCTCGAGCACCACATATGCGGGGATCTCGCCGCGATACATCAGACCTCCCCTCCGGCGCGCTCGTAGCGGCGCGCCCCGTCCACGACCGTCAGCCGCACCCGGCCGGTGAGGGTCTCTCCCAAGAACGCGCAGTTACGGCTCTTGCCCCGAAGCGTCGACGGGGTGACCCTCCATGTCTCGTCGCGGTCCACCACGCAGAAGTCGGCGGGGGCGCCCGCCTCCAGGCGCGGCGCCTCGATCCCGAGGACCCGGCAGGGCGCCGCCGACAGGGCGTCGATGACGCGCTCCAGCGATACCTTCCCGGTGACCACCAGAGCGGTGTGCAGAGCCGCGAAGCTGGTCTCCAAGCCCGTGCTGCCGTTCAGGGCCTCCTCCATGGGGACTTCCTTCTCCTGCGGCGCGTGGGGCGCGTGGTCGGTGCCGATGCAGTCGATGGTCCCGTCCGCCAATCCCGCGATAAGGGCCTCTCGATCGGCGGCCGACCGGATGGGCGGGTTGATCTTGAGGTTCTGGTCGAAGGTCGTGAGCCGCTCGTCGGTGAAGCAGAGGTGGTTGGGAGTCGCTTCGGCGGTCACCGGCAGCCCCTCCTCTTTCGCCCGAGCCACAAGCCGCACACTGTCGGCCGCAGACAGGTGCTGGAAATGCACCAGCGGCGTCCCGCCCCTGGATGCGACTGTGCGCCCGCCAGCGGCCGCCCGCGCGGCGGCCAGCCGTTCCTCTTCGGCCGCGGCGTACCGGACGAGCTCCAGGTCCCGGGCCAGCGGCCCGGTCTCGCAGGCCGACGAGATGCCCCGCAGCCCCAACCGGGCGCTCCACTTGCCCTCGTTCATGACGCCGTCCATGGACAGGCTCTTGTTCTCCAGATGCAGCAGGAGCGGCCGCCCCGTCCCTCGCGCATAGCGGAGGGCGTGCAGCAGCAGGTCCGCGTCGGAGACAGGCTTGCCGTCGTCCGAGAACGCGGCCACGCCGGAGTCGGCGAGTTCCCGCATCTCGGACAGTTCCTCGCCCTTGAGCCCCTTGCTCACCGAGCCCGCCTGGCCGATGCGTACCACGGCCTCCTCGGCCGCCTGGCTCAACACCCAGGACGCGACCGTGCCTGAATCCACCACCGGGTCGGTGTTGGCCATGCCGATCACAGTCACGTATCCGCCGGCTGCAGCGGCTCGGGAGCCTGAGGCCAGATCTTCTTTGTATTCGAGCCCGGGCGTGCGCAGGTGGGCGTGCGGGTCAACAAAACCGGGGAACACCCAGCAGCCCGTCAATTCGTCGAGGGTCTCGACGTCCGGATCGACGGCCAAGCGCTTGCCCAGGGCGGCGATGCGCCCCTTTTCCACCAGCAGATCGCCGACATAGTCGATGCCCTGAGCAGGATCGAAGAGATGCACTCGGGGAAGCAGAAACCTCTCGGGAGGAAGCGCACGGCATGCAAGCTTGGGCGCGGAGGGACGAGGACCACTGTCCATCCAGAAACTCCTTTCGGGCTCACGGGCCTCGTTTAAAGGTTGTCTTATGGTATCGCGGACGGAGACCCGGGTCCAGCAGTCCGTGCCCGTCAGATCAGAGGTCGGCCCCTCCCTCGGCATGGAGCCAGCGCGGCAGGCCCCGCCAGGCCTCGCGCGACCGCCGGCGATGCGCCATGCAGTCCGGATCGTGCGCCTGAAGTAGCGCCCAGAACCGTTTGGAGTGGTTCAGTTCCCGGGTGTGGCAGAGTTCGTGCAGCAGCACATGATCGACGAGAGCGGGCTCGAGGAACAGCAGACGCAGGTTGAGGGAGATGGAGCCCCGGGGCGAGCAGCTGCCCCAGCGCGTGCGCTGGTGCCGCACCGCCACTTCGTTGAAGCCCAATCCGTGCCGCCCGGCCAACTCGTCCAGCCTGCCCGGCAACTCCTGGACGGCCCTCCGCCGCACCCACGCGATGAGCGCCCTACGGGCGGCCTCGTCATCGCCGACGGGAGCGGTGACGACCAGCCGGGCTCCGGCGGTCTCTCGCGCCGCCGCCCTGATGCTGCCCGCGCGAGCCGGCGTCCGGTATTCCACGGTCCACACCTCACCCAAGGCCGGCAGCGCGATGCGGTCCGGGAGCGAGGGCTGGTCCAGCGCCGCAGCTACCGCGGCGGCGCGCCTCGTCTCCACCTGAGCCCGCGCCCGCTCGATCCACGGCAGCTTCCCCAGGACTATCGCGGGGATGCGCCGCTGATCGAAGGGCCGGGGCACGACCACCACGAGGTCTCCCCCGGGCGTCATCACCAGACGCACGTTGCGGGTCCGAGTACTGACGCGGACGCTGAACGCGGGGAGCCTCCCGGCTCTCTCGCCTTCCGGGAGAACGCTCACCGGGCGGCTGTCAGACGTTCGAGTCGTACAGGTCCAGAGCCTCCACGTCGGCAGCCGCAGGCGCGCTCGCCGGCATGTTGAGACCGGTGCTGACCTGCGTGACCACCCGCGCACCCAGGGCCGCGTGGACGTCTCGGTCGACGCCACCCAGGTCGAACGGGTTCTCGATGTCGTAGCTCATGGCCGCCTGCTGCTTGAGGATGCCCCAGCGGGTCGCGACATGGCGCTGAGCCTTGCTCCACAGCATCTCGGCCGCGTCCGGAGCCGCCTTGCGCAGCATGTTGTAGCGGTTCTCGGTGGGCACGAAATCGCCCACCGGGAGGGTGAGGTCCCGGGAGTCGATCTGCAGCGGGTTGGTGCCCCTGGCGGCCAGCCGCGGGTCGAACCGGTAGCAGAACCACGCCCCCGAGTTCACGGCGCCCTTCTGGTGCTCGTAGCCCTTCCGGAGGTCGAAGCCCTGGCTGATGCAGTGGCTGTAGGCGATGATGAGCGACGGCCCGTCGTACGACTCGGCTTCCACGAACGCCCGCACGGTCTGGGCGTCGGAGTAGCCCATGGCCACCTGGGCCACGTAGATGTTGCCGTAGGTCATGGCGATGGAGCCCAGGTCCTTCTTGCCGATGGTCTTGCCGCCGGCCGCGAACAGGGCGACGGAGCCCATGGGCGTGGCTTTGGAGCACTGGCCGCCGGTGTTGGAGTACATCTGCGTGTTGAGCACGAGCAGGTTGATGTTCCTGCCCGAGGCAAGCACGTGGTCGAGGCCGCCGTAGCCGATGTCGAAAGCCCAGCCGTCGCCGCCCACGCCCCACACGCTCTTCTTGGCAAGGTAATCGGCCACGGCCAGCAGCTGCCCGTAGCGCGGATCGGACCCGTTCGAGGCGAGGTGCGCTTGCACCCGGTCTTTCAGCTCGGCCACGCGGATCCTTTGCCGGGCGATCTCGGCTTCGTCCTCCTGGTGGGAGGCCAGCAGTCCATCGACCAGCTCGGCGCCCAGCTCGGGCTTGAGAGCGTAGATGAGCTCCCGGGCGAACTCGGTCTGCTTGTCCACGGTCAGGCGCAGGCCGTAGCTGAACTCGGCCGCGTCTTCGAACAATGAGTTGTTCCACGTGGGGCCGCGGCCCTCGTCGTTCTTGGAGTAGGGCGTGGTGGGCAGGTTGCCGCCGTAGATGGAGGAGCAGCCGGTGGCGTTGCCGATGAGCAGTCGATCGCCGTAGAGCTGGGTGAGGAGCTTCACGTAGGGGGTCTCGCCGCAGCCGGCGCAGGCACCCGAGTATTCGAAAAGCGGCCGGAGCAGCTGGCTGCCCTTCACCGTGTTCACCCGCACCTGGGTGCGGTCGGGGTCGGGGAGGGAAAGGAAGAAGCTGTAGTTCTCCCGCTCGGGCACGCGCAGCGGCGGCTGGAACTCCATGTGGATAGCCTTGCGGCTCGGATCGGTCTTGTCCTTGCCGGGGCAGATCTCCACACACACGCCGCAGCCGGTGCAGTCCTCGGGCGCCACCTGGACGGTCCAGGCCTGGCCGGCGTTCTCCTTGCCCTTGGCCTCGGTTGACTTGAAGGTCCCCGGAGCGCCGGAGAGGAGCGCCGGGTCATAGAGCTTGGTACGGATAGTGG
>Ga0182021_10012085_pt1 | contig 10260 bp, 9 predicted proteins | sample 612E3MmetaG_FD_120493 | JGI IMG/M metagenome (GOLD analysis project Ga0182021, IMG submission 120493) | Permafrost microbial communities from Stordalen Mire, Sweden - 612E3M metaG (Illumina Assembly) | ecosystem: Environmental > Terrestrial > Soil > Wetlands > Permafrost | place: Sweden... | reverse complement strand
CTGCTCGACTCGCTCGACGAGCTCGGGGTCACGCTGCCTGGCTGAGAGCGGGCGTCGACCGGCCCCCTTCCGGGCGGCTCCTCCTGACCAGTGTCGCGATCGTCCGCCTCAAAGAGGGCCACCCACATCCGGTCGGCTCGGCGTCCAGGGCGCGGCGCGATCAATCGGGGGCCCACCTATCCGGTGAAGTAGCGCCGGAAGGACACGAGTGGCACGTCGCGCGTTCGACACGGGATGTTCAGATCGAATCTGCGCGTGACGACGTCAGCGGTCTTCTCGGCCATGATCCGTGCCGTGGACATCTTGCCCCCCGCGATGGTCACGAAGCCCTCCACGTTGTCCCGCTCGGCGTGATCGAACACCTGGAATGTCCGGCTCAGCTCACGCTCGCTCGCACCCGGCTGAGCGATCAGCGGCCGCGCAGCAGCGTTGATCGAGTGGATGGGGTAGCGCGCGATCGCCGGGATGATCGTGGCCCCGGCCTGCAGCAGGTAGTCGATGTGCTCCTGCGGGGGGCGCAACTGGTCGCAGTCTGCCTCCGTCCACGAGGTCGTCCCGAGGATCGTCTGGTTTCGCTCCGGCGTCGCGAAATCGCCACTGGACGGCCGATGCATCAGGTTCACGATTCGCTGGGTGAAGCGTTTGCCGATGATCACGTGAATGCCGGGGCTGAGGCTGAGCGGGATGCGAATCCCCGCCATCGTCGACACCTTGTCGGCCCACGGTCCAGCGGCGTTGACGACCATGTCGGCCCTGAGGTCGAACCGCTCGCTGGTGACGCGGTCCCAGGCCCTGACCCCCGTCACCCGGTTTCCCTCCATCAGGAAACCATCCACCTGGGTACCGCGCAGGAAGTGCGCCCCGTTGACGCGGGCCGTCGCGGCGAAGGCAAGTGAGAACCGCAGGGGCTCGACCACGCCATCGGGGATGATCGCTGCCCGGGAGATCTCGCGGGTCACGTTGGGCTCCAGGCTCCAGGCCCGCGCCGGTGTGATCTCCTCGACCTCGACACCGCAGGCGTGGCAGCCGTCGAAGAAGCGGTCGGCGTAGGAGGGATCATCGGAGTTCAGCAGGATGAACAGCCCGCCGTTGGTCTCCATGGTGTACGGCGGCATGATCCGCTTGGTGATCTCGTTCTCTTCGATGGCCTCGACGGCGGACTCGGGATCGGTGACGACGTAGCGAGCCCCGCTGTGCAGGAAGCAGCTGCAGCGCCCCGTGGTGGCTGACGCCAGCTCGCCCCGTTCGATCAGCACGACCTCAAAGTCGCGGAGCGCGAGGTCGTGGGCGACGGCGCACCCGGTCGAACCACCGCCAATGATCAGCACCCGTTTGCGTGGCACGGCAGGGGCTCCCTCGCGCCGTTCAGGCCGGGACGAGCATGTCGAGCGCCATGGCGACGCCCTCGTCGTCGTTGCTGGCCGTGTGGTGTGTCGCGGCGGCCTGGATCGCCGCAACGCCGTTTGCCATGGCCACGCGGTAACCGGCGGCGGCGAAGAGCGGCAGGTCCGAATCGTAGTCACCGATTGCGAGCGTCTGGTCCGGGCTGACGCCGGCCTGGGCCTGCAGCCACGCCAGCGCCGGGCCCTTGCCTGCCTCCGGACTCAGCACATCCAGCCAGTCGGGCGAAGCCAGGCTGACGCTGGCCCGGTCGCCGAACGCAACGATGGCCTCTCGGGCGGCCTGCTCCAAAACCAGGCGCGGCGCGGCCAGGCTGGCCCGCATGACCGCGGGCACGTCCTCGACACGGTCGAAGGGCCGGGTCTGCAGGTCGTAGCGCCGTTCGATCATCGCCACGCGGTCGTCGTCACGGTCCACCCAATAGTCGCAGTCGGCATTCACGAACACCGGCTCGTCGTATCGCCGCAGGAAGGCGACCGCCTCCGCCGCCAGTCCCGGCGGCAGCATCTCGGCCCAGGAGATCGCGCCCACGGCCGGCTCGTACACCATCGCTCCACCGCTCGCGATGTAGTACAGCCCTCGCATGACGAGGGGCACCCTGCCGGCGATGCTGGCCCGGTCGCGTGCCGTCGCCAGCGCCACGATCACTCCAGCATCGAGCAGCCGCTGCAGCGCCGCCAGGCTCCGCGCCGAGACCTGCTGCCTGCTGTCCAGCAGGGTGCCATCCAGGTCGATCGTCACGAGGCGGATCCCGGTCATCTCAGGCCGCCGATCACTCGCGAGGTCAGCCAGGCGCCGTAGGCGACGGCAACGACGCTGAGCGCGCCGATGACCAGGCTGACGTTCCTTCCGGCCCGCTGCGACAGGCCCAGGTCGAGCAGGATGGCCCGCACGCCGAGGGCGGCATGGCCGGTCACGGCGACCAGGAACGTCATCTCCAGGGTCAGGATGAGCGGGTTGGACAGGTAGCGCACGACATCCGCATACCCCTGGAGGCCACCGGGCACGACGAAGTGGTTCGCGATCAGGTGCAGGCAGAGCAGCAGGAGGAGGAGGAGGCCGGAACCTGCCTGCACCAGCCAGGCCAGGCGAGCCTTGTTGGGCGGCGGGGCGGGGATCATCGTGTCCGTCCGGGCATCCACTCAGCCGGCGACGATCCGGATGGAGGCGTAGACAAGGGCAACAGCCGCGACGATCGCGAGGCCGACAAGCGCCGGCTTCTGTTGTCGGAGGCCGAAGTCCATCCCGGTCAACGCCACGCGCACCCCGTTCAGGCCGTGGATCAGCACCCCGGCGATCAGGACGACATCCAATGCCAGAAAGACCGGCGTCCGTGCCAGCGCCACGAACGAGTCCCAACCATCCGGGCCCTGGGCCAGGATGCTGAGGAGCACCAGGTGAAGGAGCAGATAGACGACCAGGCCGATCCCGGTGATCCGGTGCGCCACAAAGGCCCACATGCCCAGCCCGCGGCCGCGCGAATCCAGCCAGTTGACCACGCGTCTCGATTCGGCGACCTGGTAGGTCAGGTCATGCGGACGTTCGACATTCATCTGCCTATCTCCCGGCCCGGAACAGGCGATCGAGACCTTCACCGGTGAGCTTGCGGCGAAGCGCCGCGATCGAGCGCGCCGGATCGACCCCGCTCGGGCAGACCTCCGAACACTCGAAGGCGGTGTGGCAGCGCCAGCAACCGTGCTCGCCGTCAGCGAGTCGCCGCAGCGCATCGACGTCCACCCCGTCGCGCGGCTCCTCGATCATGCGGGCGATCGCGGCGAGGGCTGCCGGTCCCAGGTAGTCCGGATCCGTTCCGGCGATCGGACAGGCCGAGAAGCACAGCCCGCACTCGAGGCAGTTCTCGTACCGGAGAGCGGGCGACACGTCTGCGGCGAGCCTGCCACTGGTCTCATCGAGAATGGGCTCGGCGATGCGGACCGGGGTGAAGTGCACACGCTCCATTCGCTCATAGAAGGGGGTCATGTTCACGAGAAGATCGCTGATCACGGGCAGGTTGCGGAGCGGCTCCAGCATCAGCGTGCCCCGATCGACCGTGACCGACCGAATCGTGATGCTGCACGGGAGCTTCTCGCGTCCGTTGACGCGAATGCCGCAGGATCCGCACGCCCCGTGATGACAGGCCTGGCCGAAGACCAGGCTGCGGTCCTGTTCCGCCCAGATGCGCTCGATCGCATCGATCACGTATTCGTCAGGGGAGACCTCGACGATGAACGAATCGACGCGCGGCGGCGCGCCGTCCTGCTTGTAGCGAAAGACCCGAAAGGTTACCTGCCAGTCCATGGCATGCCTGTCCCTTCGGCTGCGATCGATGAAGAAACCGACCAGGTGCTCCTCTGTCCGGTCCGCCGGGCTGTCACCAACCCCAACGTTCCTGTCAGGAAGAGCACCTGATCAGTCGGCCCCGCGCCCTCAGGCGCAGCTCATGTGCAGCGTCGGACTGGAACACCCGGTGCGACCACCCGGTTGGAGCCAGCCCATTGCCGGGATGCCGCGGTCAGTCCGCCAGCACCTCGGCGATATCCATGACCTTGATGCCCGCCGCCTTGGCCACCGGGCCCAGGTTGCGCTTGGAGCACGGGGCAGCCGTGACGACCGTGGGCGCGGCGAGCGCCAGCTCCTCGGCGCGTCGGGCAGCCACCATGTCGGCCCACTCCTGGTTGAAGTAGGTGAGCAACGGACCAGTCGGGTTCGACTTCTCACGAGTGAAGAAGCACTCGACCAGCTCGAGACCCGCGACCTTCTTCAGGACGTTGCGCGGCGCGTCGAAGACGCCCAGGAAGCGCCCCAGGTAGGCCGGGTCATGAAAGGTGACCTTGCCCTTGAGCTTGCCGCTGACTCCGAGCTTCTCGAGGTACTCCGTGTGATGGAGAACCTTTGCCTGGAGCTTGATCCCCAGCTTCGGATACCACTCGCGCAGCGCATACACGACGGCCGGGCAGTTCGCCACGATCGTCTTCGCGCCGCTCTCCTTGATGTAACCAGCGAACTCCTTCGCCTTCTCCTCGGCCAGGGCCCAGAGGCCCAGGTCGTAGAGCCCCCAGCCGTCCGTGCCCTTCGCCAGCACGGCGAAATCGACACCCTTGGCCTTGAGGATCTTCTTCATCGCATCGGCGATCTCGGGCGTCTTCGCACGAGTGGTGTCATCGACGATGTACAGCACGTCGGCCTTGCCAACCGCAGCCGTGCTGTCCTTCGTGCCGTACACATTGCCGGTCTTCTTGACGTTAGCTTCGATTGCCTTTACGAAGTCTGGTGCCGCACCCGCATCCACCAAGTCTGCGCGTGCCGGGCGATCCCAATCGCCTTCGTCAATGTCGAAGATCTCGCTGGCGTTGTCGCGATTCCAGATCTGATCGATCTTGGTGTTGAAGCTCCAGTACATCGCCTCAACGACATCCGGTGTCCACGTGAGGCGGCCACCGGCAACCAGCATCGCGATCTGCGCCGAGCGATTCGGCGTGTACTCACGGCCTACGCAGCGAACCATCGGATCGTAGGACCGATAATAGACATGATCGATGGCGGTCAGCTCGAGCACTTCCCGCATGGAAGAGATTCGCATTGTACCCATACCTCTTTCGCGTTAGCCCCAGCTTCGCCTACAGCCCCAGCTTGCCGGGGTTCATGATGCCGTATGGATCCAACGCGTCCTTGATCTTCTGCACGACGGGCCACATGGTTGGCGCATCCAAGTGAATCCATGGACCCTTGTTGACGCCGATCCCGTGATGATGGCCAATGGTGCCATCCACCGAGATGACGGCCTTCATCGCGGCATCCATGATTCGCCAGTACGTGCTTTCGATTGCCGTCTCGCTCTCGGCGAAGGCGCTCCAGATGATGTACAGGTTGCCACCGGTCGGATAGAAGTGCGACCCGTGCCCGAAGACCTCGTGCGCGCCCTGCTCCTTGATGGCAGCGACCATCGCGTCATGCATGGCGGTCAGGTTCTTGTAGGTGGATGCGCACTCGATCGCGTCACCGATGCCATTCGGCAGCATGTACGCCTTCTTGAGGTACGCCGTGTCGTAACGCTTGCTCCACCAGCGCTCTCCGAGGCCCGGGCGCTCGATGCCACCCAGCGCCTTGCACGCCTCGTGAACGACCTTGGCCTCCAGGTCGACGAGATCGTCGCGGCCTTCGCACGCGAAGTACAGGCCGCTCTCCTTGCCCACGAACTCGCCGTAGCCAAGCTCCTTGTACGCGTGGGCGACTTCGACCTCGTCGTACAGGCGCATGACCGCGGGGGACAGGCCTGAAGCAAGGATGTCACGGCAGGCATGGACGCCCGCCTCGAACGTCGGCATCCCGTAGCCGATCCATGTGCGCTTCGCCGGGGTCGGCCAGACGCGCAGCGTGGCCTCGGTGATGATGCCCAGCGTGCCTTCCGAGCCGATGAAGACCTGGTCCATGTCCGGGCCGCACGACGCACGCGGGTAGTTCTTGGTTCTGGCCACCGAACCGTCGGCCAGGACGATCTCCAGGGACTGGACGATGTCCTCGATCTTCCCGTACTTGCTCGAGAACGTGCCGACGCCGCGTGGCGCGATCCAGCCGCCGACAGTCGAGCAGCGGATCGACTGCGGATAGTGGCCGCCGATGTAGCCGCGCATGTTCAGCCGGTCTTCGTAGTCCTGGCCCAGCATGCCGGTCTGGACCGTCGCGATGAGCGAGTACTCATCAAGCTCGATGAAGCGGTTCATGCGCTTCATGTCGATGATGATGCCGCCCTTGACCGCCAGGATGCCGCCGATCGTGCCCGACGTGCCACCGGCCGGAATGACCGGGATCCGGTTGTAGTTGGCGATCTTGACGATCTCCTGAACGTCGCGCGTGGAACCGGGGAAGACCACCATCTGAGGCAGGTACGGCAGATCGTCACGCCGCACCCATTTGAAGGCAGGCGGCATGATGTCGTGGGAGTAGCAGATCAGGTCGGCAACCGATGTTGCGACGTTCCGCTTTCCAACCACGGCTTCCAGCTGGGTCAGAAGGATGGGGTCGACCTGGATGGCTGCGCCGCGCGCCAATGCCGCGTCCAATGAGAGTGCTGTTGTCACCCTGTTCTCCCTGATTGCTCCCCCAATTGATGGGGACTTCGTCACGATGTGATGCGCGCCTGCCTGTTCGTCAGGTCAGGCGCTGACAAGGGATGGCGATGCCTTTCGTGCGTCGTCGACCAGCTCGTGCATGCGGGCGAACACGCGATCGGTCCAACCCTCGTCGAACCAGCCCATGAAATAGACGATGTCGCTGGCGAAGAAGCGCTTGCGCATCAGGTGGGCGTTGTGGTACGCCCAGCGAGCCTGGTCCTCCGGGATCGGCACGTTCAGCTCGTCGAACAGCATGGGATGCCCCGACGCGTTCAGCGAACGGACATACGGCTCAACACGCAGCATCAGGCTTTCCAGGTGGGCCTTCTGGCTATCCCAGTCGGCCAGGAACTGCTCGAACTGCGGCCTTGCGAGGTACCAGCCATCGAGCTTCTTCTTGTAGTCGCTCCAGCACTCGGCGCCTGATGCCCCGGTCGGATCGATCTCGGCGAACGCAGCCCTGACCCGCTCCTCCATGACCTCATAACTCGGGTAGCAGCGGTCGATATCGACCTTCGCCGGGTCGAGATTGTCCAGCAGCCAGCCCATCCCGATCAGCGTCGGGATGCCAGCGACCGCGCACTGCGAGCCGTGGTTGCCGATCGGCCGGTCGTAGTGCTCCGCGCTCATGTCGAGCATGTGCGAGACGACGTGCTCGTACCCGGACACCGGCGAGGAATCGCGGGCGAAGGTCATCGTGAGCCCGCCCAGGGTCTGGATCTTGGCCAGGACCTCCATGCCGACCGGGGTTCGCTTGCCGATCTCCTCGGCATAGGCGAACATCAGGTCCTTGACGTCTTCCAGGATCTCCCACGAGGCCTGCTGGTAGTGGGTCATCCCGAAGTACGTGCCCAGGTACCAGTCGGCGAACCCGGGGAACATCGCGCACATGTCGCCGATGCCGCCGAGAGAGTACTCGAGCGGACAGTCGCACAGGGTCTTGATGTCCTGGATGATCACGTTCGGAAGGCGCGAAGGCCACGTCCGCTTGACGTTGCCCTTCGAGATGATGGCCATCCGCGAGGCATATGCCGGGACCGCGCTGGCCGTCTGGCAGAAGACCAGCGGTACGGGCGAGATGTCCGGATGGGCCTCATCGAAGAGGAAGCTCGCGTGCTTCGTGATGTCGCTCACGACGCCGGAGCCGACCGTGGCCACCGGCACGCCGGGGCGGATACGGCTCTTGACGTAGTCGACATTGATGAAATCCGGGTGGACAACGCCGTGCTTGTCACCTTCGATCTCGACGAGGTCGATGGCATATCCGGCGGCCGCGAGCATCTCGCGCACCATCGGCTTGAGGCTATCCGTCCCACGCTTCATCGGTGTCTGGTCCATGACCAGGATGACCTCGCGCGTTCCCGGGGCAAGGGCCTGCAATACGTTCGGGAGCTCCAGGATGGCGTCCGGGGCACAGATCGTCTGGCGCAGCTCGAGGTTCGCTGGCAGCTCGGCGTAGTCGTCGTATCGCTTGATCTTCTCGTACAGCTCGGGCATGTTCGCCGGATCGTATTTGAAGATCGGGGGGGGTAACGCTCTCTTCACGGACATAATTCGATCCCTCTCGGATTGGACTCGTCGCTCCGCGCCATCAACAACCGACAACAATCGCCGAGTGCGTGTGGCCGGGGCGGGGTTCCTGCCTGACCCCGGCCACAACACAGAACCAATCCGGCGAGGGTGTTGTCTACGCGTGCTTGAGCTGGAAGTCGTTCAGCTTCTTGTAGAAGCCGGAGGCTGCCAGAGCCGTGTACGAATCCTTCCAGAGCTCGTACAGCTCGTTGTAGATCTCGTGCCGCTCCGAATCGGGCTCATACGTCCCAGTCTTGTGCAGCATCGCGTCGCAGCCTTCTTTGACCGTCTTGAACACGCCGGCGCCGACGCCGCCCAGGATGGCGGAGCCGATGACGGTGCACTCACCCTCCTGCATGGAGGAGGTGGGGCTGCCGTAGATGTCGGCCTGGATCTGGCACCAGAGCGGGGACTTGGTGGATCCACCGCTCATCATGATCTCGCGCTGGGGGACGAACCGCTGGAAGGCCTCGACGATGTCGCGGGCCTCGAAGGTGACGCCCTCCATCACCGAGCGGGCCAGCGAGCCGAACTCGGACTTGAAGCTCAGGCCGAAGAAGCCAGCGCGGGCCAGGTTGTCGTAGTGCGGCGCCACGGAGCCGGCCAGGTACGGATGGAAGAACACGCCATGGCTGCCCACGGGCACGTTCTTGGCGTGCTCGTTCATGATCACGAATGGATCGGTCTTGGTGAAGGGCTCGATCATCTTGACCATGTGCCCGACGTTGTCACGGAACCAGCGGTAGGCGCCGCCGGCCGCGGCCTGGATGCCCTCGGCCTCCCACGTCTTGACCGGGAATGCGTGCGCCGACAGGCTGACCGCCATGGTCTCGTCGTACTTGGGCGAGTTGAGGTGGGCGACGCTCACGCCCGCGGTGCCGAAGGTGACCTCACACAGCCCCTCGTCGATCACGCCGGCGCCAATGGCCGCGCACTGCTGATCGCCGCCGCCCGTGCAGATGGGCATGCCGATCGGCAGGCCGGTTCGCTCGTGGGCGTACTTGTCGATGGTGCCGACCTGCCAGCCCGACCCGACGAGCTGCGGCAGCTTGTCCATCGGCATGCCGAAGTCCGCGCAGAGCTCCTTGCTCCACTCCATGGACTGGATGTCCATCAGCCCATACAGCGAGGCATTGGACCAGTCGTCGAACCAGCCGTCCTTGGCACCGAGCTCGTGGAGGAAGTACTCCTGGGTCAGGAGCACCTTGTCCGCCGCGTCGAACGTCTCCGGCTCGTTCTCCATCACCCACTTGATCTTGCCGGCGGACCAGATCTGGCCAACGGGCAAGCCGGTGATCTTGAAATAGCGGCTCTCGGGCAGCTTGTCTCGCATCCAGGCCAGCTGCTCGGTGTGCCGACCGTCCTGCCAGGAGATGCCCATGCCATTGCGCAGGACTTTGCCCTGCTTGTCCACGTACAGGTGCAGCGCGCGCTGCGTGGACAGGCCCATGCTGGCGACATCTTCCGGATTGACACCGCTGGCCTTCAAGACATCCGCCAATGCCTGGAAGTTGGCTTCCATCAGCATGTTGACGTCTTGATCGGTCCACCCGGGCTTCGGGTAGACACAGGAATACTCGCGGTACCCCTGGCCCATGATGTTGCCCTGAAGGTCGTAGATCTTGCACTTGACGCCGGTCGTGCCATTGTCAAGGCCGAGAAGATACTTCTGCGCCATGCTGTGTTAAATCCTCTCTTCGTGTGATCTCGAGATTGCAGAGCTGCGGTGCTGCATCATCGTGCGACTCAGGGTGCCGATGCTCTCCCCATGACACCGTGAACGGCGAACCGCATTGCGTCACCTGCTTGAGTGCAACATCACCTCCTTAGGGCGCTGCAAGGGGATACAACGGTGGAGGTGGCAGAGACCGCCACCTAGTCATTCGTCTCGGTCCAGCCGAATTCCTGCCAGAGGGCAGGTGGAACCAGACGGTCGATTCGGTCAAGGGCATAGGTCGGCTGACCTTCGGCCGGCCATCCCGCGAGAATCTCGGGGGACGTTTCGCCGGTGAAGACGACAGCCGTGTCCATACCGGCGTCGATGCCCATGCGAATCTCGGTGTACAGCCGGTCGCCGGTCGTGATGCATTGGGCCACGTTCAGGTTCATCACGTTCATGATCGTGTTGAGCATGACCGGGCTGGGCTTGCCGCAGTTCACCGTCAGCGTCATCTGG
>Ga0182021_10012084_pt1 | contig 10260 bp, 10 predicted proteins | sample 612E3MmetaG_FD_120493 | JGI IMG/M metagenome (GOLD analysis project Ga0182021, IMG submission 120493) | Permafrost microbial communities from Stordalen Mire, Sweden - 612E3M metaG (Illumina Assembly) | ecosystem: Environmental > Terrestrial > Soil > Wetlands > Permafrost | place: Sweden... | reverse complement strand
CTTTCAGAGTATAAAATCCATTACAGCCGTTTGGTAGAGAACGAAAAGAAAAACAGGCGGGCGTTTGCCGCCAGCGATGCGGACATGCATCCCCCTTCTCTCTCCTACATTCTCAACGATTTGCGAATTTGGCAAGGACGGATTTTCGTCCTCAATTGCTCTCCTTACGTTGAAATTCTAGAACTGGACGAGAAAGGCTTTGTGAAAAGCACCTATCAATCTCGGGAACAGCCGGATTACTTTTCGATGAGTTTTTCGGTTCGCGAGATAGACAGACGCCTTAATTTCTTAGTCCTGCAGCGCCTGCCCGATAATGTCATAGACATCTACGGCAGAAAATCGGATGAACGGGACCCCGCGTCAGCGCGATAATCAGGCCAGCTCCCGTCCCTTGGTCTCCGGGATCCAGATCCACATGATCGCGGCGGCGATGAAGGCCGCCGAGGCCAGCAGGAACGCTGTCCCGAATCCCTTTTCTTGGGCCAGGGAGCCGATGACGAGCGGCGCAATGGCGGAAACGACCCGGCCGATGTTGTAGGTGAATCCCTGCAGGGTGGCCCGGATCGAGGTCGGATAAAGCTCGGCCGTCAGTGCGCCAAACCCTGAAAAATAGCCCGTGCCGAAGAAAGCCACGAAGGGTCCCAGGAAAAAGAGAAGGAGCGGAGTCCGGACCTGGGCGTAGAGAAAAATAAAAAGAGCGGCCGACGAGAGGAAGACCACATAGGCCCGCTTGCGGCCCAGGCCGTCGCTAATGTAGCCGAACGTCAGATAGCCCAGCCACATGCCGAACTGCATGAAGATGACCAGGGCCGACATGGCGCGCGGGCTCAGGCCCATGCCGCCCCTGTCGATGGCCAGGGAAAGATAGCCGGGGATCCACAGATTGAATCCCCACCAGGCGAAGAGGGTGAAGGCGTTCATGACCGTGACCGCCGCGGTGGTGCCTAGCAGCCGGCCGCGGATGGTCGAGCGGATGGACGGCTTTTCGGCCGGCGCGGCTTGCTTTTGCTTTTTCCAGATATCCGGCTCGTCAACGCGCGTCTGGATCCAGAAGACGAGGAGGGCGGGGGCCACGCCGATGAAGAAGACGGCCCGCCAGCCCAGCCAGGGATAGACGAGGGCGGTGACCAGGGCCGCCGAAGCGTAGCCGACGGCCCAGAAGCTCTGGACGAAGCCGAAGGCTTTACCCCGATGCTCGGCCGGCCAAGTTTCCGAGACCAGGGCCGCGCCGCTGGCCCATTCGCCGCCCATGCCCAAACCAAGAAAAACGCGGAACACGGCCAGCATGGGGACTGTCTGGGAGAAGCCGCAGGCCGCGGTGAAGACCGAATAAATCAGGATGCTGGCCCGCATGGCCCACGTCCGGCCGAGCTTGTCGGCAACGACGCCGAAGACGATGCCTCCCGCGGCCGAGGCGACCAGGGTGACCGAGCCGAGGAGTCCGGCCGTAGCCTTGGTCATGCCCAGGTCCTTCATGAGATAGGCCAGGACCATGGCGTAGAGCATCACGTCGAAGGAGTCCAGCATCCAGCCGAAGGCGGCGGCGAAAAGCGAGCGGCGGGCCGCCGGCGGCGCGGACTTCAGCCAGCCGAAGAGGGGAACGGCCATCGATTATTTCAGGGCCGCGAGAACGTCGGCCGTGGTGACGACCTTGGCATACGTCCCGTTCATGGCCGCCAGGACGGCCGCATGCACCGATTTGGCCGGGACGACCGTCTCGCCGTGCTTGAGATCGCGGGTGGCGCAGGCGTCGTCGACCAGGACGATGTCATACCCCAGGTCCGCGCCGTGCCGCGTGGCGGCCTCGACGCACATATGGGTCTGCATCCCGGTGATGACCAGCGTTTTGGCGCCGAGTTTTTTTAGAATATCGGCGAGATCCGTCTCCCGAAAGGAGTTGGCATAGTGCTTGACGATGATGGTCTCGCCTGCGGCCGGCGCCACGTTGGGGTGGATGGCGTATTGCGCGTCGGTCTTTCCGGCTTCGAATTTCTCGATGCCCTTGGGCATGTGCTGGATATGGACGACGGGAAGCTTCTTGGCCCGGAACGCCCCCAGTATGGCCTTGGCCTCGAGGCTGGCTTCGATGGGGCCCGAAAGCGGGATGCGACCGCCCTCGAAATAGAAATTCTGGATGTCGATGATGAGCAGGACGGGGCGATCGAGGGAAAGGGCCGCCGATTTCGCCGGGGCCGTTTGCCCGGCGACGGACGCGCCCAGGACGATCATCCCTAAAATAATCGCGGCGATTCTCATTTTGATTTCTCCAGCATGGCTTTCATCTTGTCCCAATAATGCTCTTTCCAGCCTTCCTTGATCGGCTCGTACTGGTCGTCGGGGATGTTGGATTGGAGGAATGTCAGCCGGGTCCCGCCCTTGACCTTGGCCAGGGCGAAGGCGGCCTTGGAATAGTGCCCTTCCGGCCAATCGCTGCCGCGCCAGCATTGGACGATCTTGACGTTGGGGACGACCTCCAGGTTGATGCCCTGGATATAGCCGTCATAGGCCATGATCTTGCCGCCCACTTCGCGGCTGATGCGGGCCTTGTCCCCGGTGAAGCGGGCGTGTTTGCGGGAATCCATGAGCAGCTCATAAACGGCTTCGGGCGCGGCTTTGAACGTCACCGACTGGCGGAGTGTTTTCATCGTTTCCTCCTTTCCCGAAAAATAAAACCCGTCCTCCCCCGAAGAGGAGGACGGGCGCCGAGCGTCGATCGCGGGTTACTTCTTCTCGGGCTGGGGCTGAAGCTTGTTGGTCTCCACGAGCATGCGCAGGTACCAGTCCGGGAAGGGCAGCGGACTGCGCTTGCGGGTCTTGGTGTCGTAGATCCAGAGCTTGTTGAACTTGACCAGCAGGTCGTCGCCCAGCTTCCACCAGGCGTCGATGACGGCCTGGGCGTTGGACAGACAATAGTCGTTCAGATACTTGCCGGCTGCGGCGGGGTCCTTCTGGAAAAGGTCGAGGGCGTTCTTGTCGATGATGGGAGTCCGCTCCACGGCGCTGGTTTCAAAGCGCGCCTGGGCCGCCCGGACGTCCTTGATGGCTTCCGAATAGACGAGCTGGGCGTGGAAATCGGCATAGTCGAAGGCCCAGCGGGCGGACTCGCGGTTGAACTCCCAGTGGTCGCCGATCTGGAAGGAGCGAGGGATCTCGGTCATGCCGGCATAGAGAGGCATAAAGCAGGAAATGTCCTGGTGGCCGAAGGCCAGCCAGACGATTCCGCCGATGGGATTGGGCAGCCAAGAGCGGGCCTGGGTCACCGTGACATATTCGGCCCGGTTGACGCTGATGATGCGGGACGTGTTGTAGGTCTTGCCGTCAAGCTTGAAGCCGTAGGGCAGGAAGTTGGGGTTGCCGAAGGGGCCGCCCTGCAGGCCGCGGGCGGGATCGAAGACGGTGCCTTCGCAGTGGTCGCGGGTCATGGCCATGACGTCGGCCACGGACAGCTTCTTCTCGGGCTTGGCCGAGAAGGGCAGGTCCATATTGGGCGTTTCGGGGCCCAGGTTGAGGGAAGGGGCGACCAGGTTGAAAAATCTCCACAGGCGAACCCGGTTGCCGTTGGACGAAGCCGCACTGACCTCGTTGGGCGAATAGGCCCGCTTGAAGCTGAAGGGCTTGCCGCTCTTGGGATCGTAGAGCTTCTGCTCGACGGCCAGGGAGACGACGTTCGGCGAAGCTATGAAGAAGTCCTTGTTGGCCAGGTCGATCTCGCCGATGCGCGATTCGTTGGGGCAGACCGAGACATGGTCGTCGGGAACGCGCTGGGCGGCCCAGACGCATCCGGGCTTGCCGCTCTGGGGCGTCCACAGCGGGCCGGCCGGCATGATCTCGAAGACCCAGACTTCCTTGGGATCGGCCACGGCCAGCATCTCGCCGGAGTCGGTGAAGCCGTAGCCGTATTTCTCGGACAGTTCGCCCATAAGCTTGATGGCTTCGCGGGCCGTGGCCGACCGCTCCATGGCGATGAGCGTCAGCATGGTGATGTCGAACTTGGGCGTGGGAGTCTGGTTTTCCAGCTTGGCCCGGGTGCCGAGCGTCGATTCACCGATCGAGACCTGCATGTCGTTCATATAGCCGAAGTCGCCGTGGATATAGCCGTAAGTGTGGGCGGGCTCGGGCAGGTCCAGGCCGGCGTAGCCGTCCAGGGGAACGCGGTCCCACTTCAGGCCGAGCTCAGGCGCCGTGGAGTCGAACTGGCCGATATGATTGATCTTGCGCATCTCCCCGGCCTTGTGGTCGCGGGCCGGGATGCGCCGGAACGTCCAGTCGCAGGTGCCGCAGTCGCAGGTATGGGTCGTCATGACCGACCCGTCCGTCGAGGCCAGACGGCCGACCATGATGACCGTGCAGGCTTCCAGGCGGGGATCGGTGTCGCCGCAGGTGGGGCAGACCGCCGGGGCGGCGGAGGCCTTTTCCTGGGGACCGCTGAAGATCGTGCCGCCGATCGTCAGGACGGCCAGGGTCAGAAATAGGAAAAAGAGCTGGCGTTTATGCGTCATGGCATCCTCCTTCGCGGATTACTATAATAGAAACGGCGGCCGGGGTTCAAATCGAAGTCTTGGCGGATGAGCAGCAACTTATTCATCCCGGCGCACGTATTTCAAGATGTGGACGGACGCGCCGGCCTTCGGCAAGGGGCCGGATGAAGTGGAGGGCGCCATGATCGTTTCGATTCGAAAACACCGGGAATTCATTTTCGCGGCCGCCTGGGCGGTCATTCTGGCCGCGCTGCCGGCCTTTGCCGCGCAGACGGCGGCCGACCAGGATCTGGTCAAGAAATACGCCAATTACATCGGCAAGTACGAGTTTGACCTCAGCGCCCTGGGCGGCGGCACGCGGGTTTTCGAGTTCTACGTCAAGGACGGCGCGTTCTGGATCGAATACGGCTTCACTTCGCCCGGGGAATTGAAACCCCGGTCCGGAACGTCCGATGAATTTTCATTCGTCGATCCCGACGATGGCCTGAGCAAGCTCATGTTCCAGAAAGACGCCGAAGGGAATTACACCAAGGTCCGCCTGGTCGTGGCTTCGCTGGAGCTCGATATCGTCGGGACCAAACAGAAATAGGCCTCTGGAATGGACGTTTTCGGTAAAAAGATCAAATAGTTCCTCCGCCCTTTTTCTTCCGCAGCCCATGCTCAGCCCGCCGGCCGCCGAAGGAGGCCGCCGGCGTCAGGTCCGGGATTGATTCCGGGGCGCGTCCGGGATAACATCATCCAAAATCACGGCGGTCCGTCCCGCAACGGCCGCGGAGGATGAAAACCATGCGCCTCAGATCGATCTTTATTCCGGCTTTGGCGTTCGTTCTTTTAGCGCCTTTGGGGGGATTCTCCGCGAATGGCCGGCCCGCGGCCACGGCCCAGGTCCGAGTGATTGAAACCTCCCTCTGCACGATCCGGCTCAATGAGCAGACCGGCGACCTCGAAGGTATGGACTGGAAGAATCCCCGTACCGAAATAATCCGGGAGCCGCGGCTGGGGGAGAACTTCAGGCTTCTGCTGCCCCGTCCGGGCGCCGAGGCGAGCTATTTCATAAGCCGGGAGCAAAAGGACGTCCGGATCATGGAAACGACGGACGGTGTGACCTGCGTTTACGAAAAGTTGCGCAATGCCCGGGAGACTCTCGACGTCGGCGTCCGGTATCATATCCGCGTCGTCGAAGGCCGCATCGAATTCTCCATCGAGGTCGATAATCCCACCGATAGGCCCCTGGCCGAGGTGTTCTTTGGTATCGTCGGCGGCCAGCAGGGGCTCGTCAACCGGCAGGACACGGAATCCCTGGTGCCCGGATGGCTTTCCAATTCCGCCCCCGGTCTCTTCACCACTTTCCGGGCCGGCGGATACGGCGGCGGCAACCTGGGCATCCGCTACGATGCCGCGGGTTTCCTTTATCCCGGTTCCATGCAGATGGGCTGGGCCGAGTTCTTCAACCGCAAGGCCGGCGTGGCGCTTCACTATGCCAACCATGATCCGGAATCGCGTCTGTCGGGACTGTACTTCGAGCTGCGGCCCTTCACCAAGAGCGCCGTCGTCGGCGGCAACTGGCCGACGCCCGCCGACGTTCCGGCCGGGGAGCCGATCGGGCTGACGATGGGCTGGCTGAAATTTCCGTACCTTAAACACGGCACGTTCGCCTCGGGGCCGGTGGCGCTTCAGATCCACCGGGGCGATTGGCACGAGGGCAGCGCCCTCTACCGGGCCTGGTTCGATCGCCATTTCGAGGTCCGGCGACAGCCTTCCTGGCTGCGGAACGAGATGGCCTGGCAATCGGTCATCATCTCCAATAGCGAGGACGTCGCCGTCTGGACGTTCAAGGATTTGCCCCGGCTCGCGGCGGAGGCCAAGAAATACGGCGTTTCGACGTTCGAAATACTGGGCTGGGACATTGGCGGCATCGACCGCGGCTATCCCCAGTACAGCCCCGATCCGCGCCTGGGAACTCCCGAGGAATTCCGCCGGGCCCTGGCCGAAATGAAGACCCTGGGTGTCCACCCGCTCATCTTCGCCAACGTCCAGTTCGCCGATACGGCCACCCGCCTCTATCGGGAAAAGCTGCAGCGGTATGCGATCCACGGCCGCTGGGCCGACGACATTCCGCTCATGGGCTGGGGCGAGGGGACGATCAGCGCGCGCCTCGGTCTGACCCAGTCGAACATGACCGTGGTCAGCCCGGCGCACCCCGAGTTCAAAAAATTTCTCCTGGATCAATTCATCCAGTTGGTCAAGGACGGCGCCGAGGGATTTCAACTGGACAAGACAAACGCCGTGGGTTTCCTGGATTTCAATCCCGGCCTGCCCACGTCGCCGGACAAGTCCTTCACCCAGGAGCTGCTGACGACATTCGACGAAGTCACGCGCCGCTGCCGCGAGGTGAATCCCGTGTTCGCCCTGGCTTCCGAGATTCTCTGGGACCGGTCATTTCCCTGGGTCGACGTTTCATACACCCGGATGGGGGAGATCGACATGGGTTCGCCGGCCCTGCGCTACACGTTCCCCGAGTGGACCTCGACGATCTGCGCCGAAAGTCCCGGCGATATCAACATCATGAACAACGGCATGCGCTACGGAATGGTCTGGGCCATGCAGCCCCGGCACTACAACGATTCCATGGATGATCCACTGACCCGGCCGCTCTCGCGTTATGTGCAGGAGCTGATCCGCATCCGGGCCAAGCATAAGGACCTCCTCTTTCTGGGCCGGTTCCGGGACACGATCGGCGCGGAGGTCAAGGCCGGCCCGGACGTGCGCTATTCGGTTTTCGAGGGCATGGCCGGGCCGGGCAAGGCCTGTGTCGTGGTCAATTTCGGGAATGAAAACGCCGACGCCGAGGTCGGCTGGCCCGGCGGTAAAGGCAAAGCCGTCGAGATCCTGAAGCCGTTCGCCCCGGATACGACCGGCATGCTCCCGGTCAAGATCCAGCTTCCTCCCCGGACCTGCGCCGTCGTTGTTCTGAAATGACCGGCGGCCCAGAAACATTCCTGGGAGCCAGCCAGATCAGGCGGTTCTCGCCGGCCGTGTCACAGGTCAGATGAGCGGATGGATCCGGCCCGCTTTGTCGAACTCCACGCGCAGGATCCCCGGCTTCTCGGTGAACGGAACGTTTTTGTCGTTGCCGAAGAACGTGCTCCACCATTGGCCGTCCTTGTCCTTGAAGAACATGTTGTGCCCGCCGTGGGGGATGGCCAGGGTGCGATCGCTTCACGGGCCGGCCAGCGAGTCGGCGCTGGCGACCATGCAATGGTACTCGTCGTTGATGAACTCCGCGCACGACAGGTAGTACCGGCCCTTGATCTTGAATACGAACGCCGCCTCAAAGCCCACATGGTCGGCGTTGGCCGGCTTGAGCAGCGGGGCCTCTCGGCCAGGCCACTGAGGTCGTCTTTCAAACGGGCGATCTTGCCGTCCTGATAGACGAAATACGGCCTGTGCTTCAAGCGGAGAGCCGGCGTGAGCCGCCGCTATCGGCCTGGCATTGATCCGGTGCTGAACCAGATCGCATTCGGCGCGTCAGAACGGGCAGCTACGATGTCTGGCCAGCCGTCGCCATTGAAATCCGCGAACGCAAACCCATACACGATGCCCTGGCCGTCATTCCAACGGACTTCCTTGAAACTGTGCGGGCCTGTGTAATAATACACCGACCCTGGCATCTCCACATTGCCCACCACAATATCCGGCCGGCCGTCGCGATTCAGATCGGTAACTGCCAGCGCGTATGGTGGCCGCGGCGAGCCCGGAAGCTTCTCCGGCTCACCGAACTGCCGTCTCCCACGGTTGTAGATCACATAAGTCGCCTGTTTTTCCTCGTCGATGTACGCCAGATCCGCCTGTCCGTCTCCATCAAAGTCGCCGGCGGCGCCCATGCGGATCCAGGCAAGCGCTGGTCCAACCTTCGTACATGTCGGGAAATGGCCCTTCCCATCGTTCCATAGAATCACACTCTGGCCGCCATCGCGGTGCGGGACGAACAGGTCCAGTGCACCATCGCCATCCAGGTCCGCCGCCACGATCGATGTTGCCGATTCTGTCGGCAGCGCAACGCAGGCGGGAAAGTGGCCCTTGCCGTCATTCATACAGACGAAACTCGGTGTGGGGATTTTGGGGCCTTTACCGGGCTTGCCGGCCACGCGGTCCGGATAGTCGCCGCGGTTGGCGACCACGATGTCCGGATAGCCGTCGCCGTTCAGGTCGGCCAGTGTCACATAACGCGTCGCCCAGTTCGGGCTGCCGAAGGTACCGGCCTCAGTGAAGTGCCCTTTACCGTCATTCAGGTAAACAAGCTTGCGATCAGGCGCATCGTTGCTGACGATAATGTCCAGGTCGCCGTCGTGATCGATGTCCGCCAGGGCCGCGGAATAGGTGCGATCCGGTGCGGTGCCGAGGTTGCTCGAGGTGAAACCGCCCTTGCCATCATTCAGCAGCACGCGATTATAGAGCGGCCAGTGGCGGCCCTTACCCAGGACGATGTCAAGAAGGCCGTCACCGTTGAGGTCGCCCACGTTTACGCCTGCCGAAGTTTCACCCTTTTCCTCCAAAAGCAACACCCGATCAAAGGATGGGAAGACCTCGCCCGCGGGAGTTGGCGCGTGGCGTCTGCAGCCGGCCGTCAGGACCAAAGCGAGCGTAAAAGCTGCGAACCGCGCCACATGTGTGGCGGTGGCTGCAAGCGAGGGCGTAAGAAGTGAGATCGTCTGGAAGCGCATAGGATCACGAAGGATAAGAATTTGCTTTTCGGCGGCGTCCGCTCATGCTGCCGATTTCGCGTCGCTTTCCCATCCCGCCACCGCCGACAAGAATAAATCCCGGTTTGGCCAATGTCAATCTCGGCGGGATGACGACATGACACGGCTCCGCGGCCCCCGCCGGCGAAGGATCATCCGGAAATCGCCCGGACCTCTCCCTCTCCGTTCGGGAACAATCAGGGATAATACGCGGCGGGGGGATCGGCGGCCCAGAGACAGCTCTTCTCAGCCCGGTTTGATTTGTCACGGCAAGACCGTTTCAGGCGGTCGGATCGACGGGCTCGAGGAAGGCGAAGCGGTGGAAGTCCGTGTCGCGGGTGTAGATGCGCCGGATTCCGTGCTCGCGCATAAGGACGGCCGTATGGGCGTCATGAATGATATTTCCGCTAAGGAGCGGCGCTTGGGCCAGAACCTGGGCCAGGACCGCGGCATGCCTCTCCGTCGGGATGAGCAGGCCGAGCGATGGGGAGGCCAGGAACGCTTCGATAAAACTCCAGGCTTGTTCTGCCGAAAAAGGATGCCGTAATATCCTTGGATGGGTCACGACCCGGATAAATTCGTAGACAATCCCCCACGTCAGATACCAAACCGAGGCCTGCGCTCTCCATTGCGCGATTCGTTCCTTGCAGGCGCCATGAAACGGCGAATCCGCATCGGAGGCGTAAACGAGGATGTTCGTGTCGACGACGAACATCAGCGGCCTTCCATGGCGTCGTAGAGAGCATCGCGGTCGGCGATATCCACGAGCGCGTCGCCGCCATGAAAAGTCGGGAGCGGAGGGATCTCGATTTGAGCGGGCTGTCTGCGCAGGAGGAGTCGAATGGCGGATTCCACCAATTCGGACATCGTCGTCCCCCGGCGCGCCGCTTCCTGCTTCAAGCGTCTCATGACGGAGTCATCGATGTTCAATGTGGTTCTCATACATATAAGCATATATTAAATATGTTTATATGTAAAGAGTCCCGGCCTGGCGGCTACCACCAATCGATCACCGATCCCCCGCCCTCGAAATAGTAAGG
>Ga0182021_10012083_pt1 | contig 10261 bp, 8 predicted proteins | sample 612E3MmetaG_FD_120493 | JGI IMG/M metagenome (GOLD analysis project Ga0182021, IMG submission 120493) | Permafrost microbial communities from Stordalen Mire, Sweden - 612E3M metaG (Illumina Assembly) | ecosystem: Environmental > Terrestrial > Soil > Wetlands > Permafrost | place: Sweden... | reverse complement strand
TTCACCTCCTACGGCGACATGCTGCGCGTCCCGGGTTCCAGAGGGGACCTGTTCTCGGTGAAGGCCGCCGGGGGCGATATCCGCATCGTCTACTCCCCGCTTGACGCCCTGCAAATTGCCCGGGATAATCCCGAAAAAACGGTCGTGTTCTTTGCCATTGGCTTCGAGACCACCGCCCCGGCCAACGCCATGGCGGTCGTCCAGGCCAGGGCGCAGGGTCTGAAGAATTTTGTCGTGCTCGTCTCGCACGTCACCGTTCCCGCTGCCATTTCCGCCCTGATGCAATCCCCGGACGTCAAAGTGGACGGCTTCCTCGCCGCCGGGCATGTCTGTACCGTGATGGGCTACTGGGAATATGAACCGCTGGCCGAACGCTACAAGATCCCCATCGTGGTGACCGGCTTCGAGCCGGTGGACCTGCTTCACGGCATCCTGGACTGCGTGCGCGAGCTGGAGGCGGGCAGGCATCCAGTACTGAACGCCTATGCACGTTCCGTCAGCCGCGAAGGCAATCGACCGGCCCAGGCTGTGATCTCCCGCGTCTTCGAGACCTGTGACCGGGCCTGGCGCGGCATCGGGGTCATTCCCATGTCCGGTTACCGCTTGAAACCGGAATACAGGTCCCTGGATGCCGAACAGCGCTTCCCCGAAGTGCAAGCCATCGAGACAAAAGAATCGCCCCTGTGCATCAGCGGGCTGGTGCTGCAGGGCATTAAGAAACCGCTGGAATGCCCCGCCTTCGGGGTGCAGTGCACGCCGCAGACCCCGCTGGGCGCGACCATGGTCTCGTCTGAGGGTGCCTGTGCCGCCTATTACCGCTACGGACGTCTCGACCCGGCGACCCTTGACGAACCTGGGAAAAGAAGATGAGACCTACACCCGAATTCCTCGGCTGGACCTGCCCCCGTCCCCTGCAGAACTATCCCACCATCGTGATGGGTCACGGGGCGGGCGGCAGGATGATGTCCGACCTGATCGAGAACCTTTTTGCGCCGGCCTTCGATAACGAGCTGCTGGCCCAGATGGGCGATGCGGCCGTGTTCAAGCTGCCCGCCGGGAAGGTCGCTTTTACCACCGATTCGTTCGTGGTCAACCCACTCTTCTTCCCGGGCGGGGACATCGGTGAACTCGCCGTGTACGGTACGGTCAATGACCTGGCCATGCGCGGGGCAACGCCAATTGTTCTTTCGGCCGGGTTCATCCTCGAAGAAGGCCTGCCGATGGAGACGCTGGGCCGCATCGTGACCTCCATGGCAGCCGCTGCCAAAAAGGCCGGGGTCAGGGTCGCCACCGGGGATACCAAGGTGGTCCAGAAAGGTCACGGTGACGGGGTGTACATCAACACCTCCGGCATTGGCGTCATCCCCTCCGGTTCAGTTGAAATCGGCCCGGCTCTGGCAAAACCCGGCGACCTCGTGCTGGTCAGCGGGACGCTGGGCGACCACGGCATCGCCGTCATGTCGGTTCGCGCTGGCCTGACCTTCGAAACGGGGATCAGGTCCGATACGGCGCCCTTGAACAGGCTGGTGGAGGCGATGACCGCGGCCGGGAAGATCCACTGCCTGCGCGACGCCACCCGCGGCGGCCTGGCTGCCGTGCTCAATGAACTGGCTTCGGCCTCGCAGGTCGGCATCGAATTCGATGAGCGCAAGGTCCCCTTGCGGCCGGAAGTGGACGCCGCCTGCGAGATGCTGGGATTTGACCCGTTCTATGTGGCCAACGAGGGCAAGCTGGTGGCGATCCTGCCAGCCAAGGCGGCCGAGGTCGTCCTGGCTGCCATGCGTCACCATGAATATGGAAAGGATGCGGCCATCATCGGGATGGTGGTGGCAGCCCACCCCGGCGTGGTCACGGCGAGGACGGCCATCGGCGGGATGCGGGTGGTGGATCTGCCCGCCGGGGAACTGCTGCCGAGGATCTGCTAGTTTTTTTCCAACGGATGTGAAGGAAGGATATCCAAGCGCCTGCCCCCCTTTCCCCCAGATATGAGGGAGGGATTATTCCTGTTCTGTTCCACGCAGCCAGCAGACGAGCTGGTACGTACCCGGCTGGGGGCGGTAGCCCATCCTGCGGTTGATGGTCAGGATGGGCGCATTGAGCGAATCGTTATCGGTTTGCACCGTCCGCGCCCCATGCAGACGGGCATAGCGCGCTGCCAGGACTTTCAACGCCAGGGCGATCTTCCGCCCGCGATAGCTCCGGATCACGCCGGTCGTCGCGTTCCAGGCATTCTGGTTTTCCGGAAAGAGGCTTACCGCCGTAAAACCGATGAGCTCCTCACCGGATACAGCCAGGAGCTGGTCCTCACGACGGAAGCGGGGGGAACCCAGGATGTGCTTCTTGAAGAACCCCGGATAATTATCAAAATTCCAGTCTTCACCGGGAATATCCCTCACGACAGATAAGTTCAACGCATAGAATTGTTGGCGAACAGCGGGAGTGTCAGGGAGATCAGCTAGCGAACAGAAGCGGATGCCCTGCGTTTCAAGGGCGACGAGACCCCCCAGGTAAAGATTTTCATTAAATGTGTGCAGGTCAAGGATCGAGGAAAAGTGCTGCCGGTCGATCGTGAACCCGCGCCGCTGGGCGAACCCCAGACCCACCGGGTCGGTATCGAAGACATCGCTGCTTAGACGGTTCGCGGCCTGTGTTTGCAGATATTCCAGAGATAGTTTCCACAACGCCGAACCAGTTCCCTGGCCGCGCCGGGATGGCTCGACACCCAGCCACACGTAGAAGTGGTGGGCCGGCGCCTCCGCCAGATGGACAGCAAGGCTGTAGCCCTTGACCGCATCCTTTTCATCCACCGCGACCAGGCGGCGCTGCACCCGGCCGGGCGTGGCATCCAGGAAATTGGAAAGCAGGTTGTCCATGCTGGTCGGATGATCCGGATCACAGGCGTTGCAGACGCGGACGATCCCCACCAGATCCGTTTCGATGCGTGCAATCCGGATGTTCACGGAAAAAACCTTCTAGCGAATTGCCTTCGCCAGCGCCGCCAGCCCATCCAGGTCGTCCAGGTCCAGCCACTGCAGCATGATGCGCTGCACACCGGCCTTCGCCAACACGAAGAGCTGTTCCTTCACTTCGTCACCCGCCCCGACCACGAATCCGCGCTGGAGCAGCTCTTCAGCGGTTTGCTTGTGCGCGGCTAGGTTTTCAACAAGTTCCTTTTTTGTCCGGCCGAAGCACAGGCCGGTCATCAGCGAGCGCCGCACGGATGCCGGTTCCCGTCCCTGCACATTGAGCAGTTCATCCAGGCGGACGCTCAGGCGCGAATATTCCGCGGGCGTTGAGAAGACCGCATTCCATTCGTCGGCGTAACGGGCTGCCAGCGGCAGGGTTCGCTTTTCGCCGTTGCCCCCGACCAGAATGCGCGGACCACCGGGACGCTCCGGGCGCGGCAGCAGGGTTGCCCCGCGCAGGTTGTAAAAGTTTCCTTCGAAGATCACCGGGTGATCGGACTTCAGCAGCAGGGTGATGACCTCCAGCGCCTCCTCGTAGCGGTCAAAACGTTCTTTCAAGGGCAACAGGTCAAAACCAAAGAGGCTGTGCTCACGCTCCTGCCAGCCCGCACCCAGGCCGAGCGTCAATCGTCCGCCGGAAAGATCATCGACGGCTGCCGCCATGCGCGCCGTCAGAGCCGGGTGCCGCACGGACACCGGCGAGACCAGCGGACCGAATTCGATGCGCCGGGTGTGGCTGGCCAGCCAGGTCAGTGAGGTCCACAGTTCAAGCGAATCCAGGTCCGGGGCCGTGGTGTTGGTGAAATGATCCGAACGGTAGAGCCCGATGAAACCGAGGTCCTCGACCGCCTCGGCCAGCTTCTGCCAGCGCAACCAGGTGAGCCCGTTCTGTCCTTCGATCATGATGGCGATATCCATGTCAACCTTCTTTCTGGTGGGATATAGGCCGTCCACCCTGTTATTTGCGGGAGGATGCGCCCATTCGATTAAACCAATTCCGGCAATGCCAGCCAGGTACCCGCTTCCCTGGGATGGACGGCCTCGGCCAGTTTTCCGGTCTGGACCAGTTTATCCACGGTGCGCTTGACCAGCTCAGGCGGCCAGCCGAAAATCTTTGCCAGATCTCGCTTCTGTGCCGCGCCGATCGAGAGCAGGTACAGTTCCGCCAGTTTTTGGCGCGCCTCCGATTCACCGATCAGCCGCGCCTGCCCAGCCAGGTCGGGGAAATGACGCGAAGTCAGTTCATAGCGGTAGGCATAGTGCCATGCACCGGCTTCGGCGATCCCCACCGGTAGGATCTTGAAATCCCGCTGCAGGTCCTCCACGGCGCGGTTGAACTCGGACTCCTTGGCATTTTGCAACCGCGCTTCCTTGCGCAGGTCAAGGGTGTTCAATGAGCCGTGCTCCAACAGGGCATCGTAGACCTGCTTCGCCGCCAGGGTCAGGCGGCCTTCCTGGTAGGCGATGAGGTGGTCTTCCTCGGGGGAGCCGTAATTATCGGAAAGCGCGTAAAAATATGGCGCGATTTTCAGTGAGATAAAGGTTGCTTTGCGGTGCAGGATCTTTCCGTAATACCAGATCCTCTTGTCGAGCGAGTCATCCTTCCAGCCCCAGGTGATGTGGCCGGGATCGTCATGTTCATCCGCCACCGGGCGGTTCCCGGCTACCGCGGTCCACAGCGAAGGCAGGTCCACGCTGGAAATGGGCCAGAAGTAAATAAATCCACGCTCGTTGACATAGTCCAGCGCCTGGGCCGGGCTGGATATGGGTTTAGCAGGCGTCAGGTGAAAGCTGCGAACGCGGTGGGCTTTAAGACGGGCTAGGTCGATGGTGGACACCCTTCCATTCTACCAAATCTTGCCGCGCCTTCCGGTGTTAAACTGGCTGGCAGGAGGCCACATGGACGCTGACATCAAAGCCTTGAGCGATGCACTGATCGGTGAAATATTTTTTGCCCTTGGGTTATCCAAGACCGGATTCGCTGCGCGGACATTGGGCTGGCCGTTCCGCAAAGCAACCGACCGGCTGTCGACCATCGGTGTGACCGCCGACCGCATGATCGCCAGCGATGGGTTCCCTGCCGCTGCAGCGTGGATGATGGGTCACTGGGTTCGCCGGGTGACCGTCCGCGGGGCGGATACCATCCCTGGCGGGGGTCCCCTGCTGGTCATCGCCAACCATTGTGGTGCCTACGATTTCCTGGTCATCCCCTCCCAACTCTGCCGTGGTGATATCAAGATCATTTCCAGTGACATCCCTTTCCTGAAGAACCTGCCCAATGCCAGCGATCATCTCTTTTTCCTGACGGAGGCGACCAGTGATCGCATGACGGCTGCCCGCGGGGCGCTGCGCTATCTGCATTCCGGTGGATCATTGCTCCTTTTCGGGACAGGACGAATCGACCCTGACCCGGCTATTCATCCCAATGCCGGAAAATCCATAGCTGAGTGGTCGCCGTCCATCGACCTTTTCCTGCGCCAGGCACCCGAGACCCGGGTCGTGGTCGCCATTTGCAGCGGGATCATGTCCAGCCGCTGGGCGCATCATCCGCTGACCCAGCTGCGCCGCATTGACTGGCAAAAACGCCGCCTGGCCGAATTTGGACAGGTGCTCCAGCAATTGTTCATCCCTGGTAAATATTATGTCTCACCCTGTGTCTCCTTCGCCCCACCTGTCAGCGTGGACGAATTGCACCGCGAGAGCGGTAGTGACCGGGTGCTCCCGGCCGTCATCCACCGCGGTAAAGCCCTGCTGGCTGACCATGCCGCCTGGATCAAAACCATCCCGACATAGGGAAGCGTGACTGCAGAAAATACCCCCTTGGCACGCAATTTCAAAACATCTTTGCCCCTTCTGCGTATATGAATAATAGTAGGACAGGCAGTGACATGGTGCAGGTTGTCATTTCTGTCCAATTCCCTTATACTGCTGCGAAGGACAGCTTATCGGAGAAACCATGACAACCAGAGCCATTGAAGTTAAAAATCTGCATAAAGCCTTCGGCCAACTGAAAGCCGTGGAAGGCGTCAGTTTCAATGTCGAAAAGGGGGAGATCTTCAGCCTGCTTGGCCCGAACGGTGCCGGCAAGACCACCATCCTCTCGATGCTTTCCTGCCTGCTGCGCCCGGACGAGGGTGACGCCCTGGTGATGGGTCATTCCATCCAGAAGGACCAGATGGGTGTCAAGTCCACGCTGGGCGTAGTCCCGCAGGATATTGCCCTGTATGAGGATATGTCCGCCAGGGAGAACCTGGTCTTCTGGGCCAGGATGTACGGGCTGCGTGGTGAGGTCCTCAAAACCCGCGTCGACGAGGTGCTGGAAGTGATCGGCCTGACCGACCGGGCAAAGGATCGGGTCGACAAGTACTCGGGGGGGATGAAACGGCGGGTCAACATCGGCGTGGCCCTGCTGCACAAGCCGCAGATCATCTTCATGGATGAACCCACCGTCGGCATCGATCCGCAAAGCCGCCGCAACATCCTTGACTCGGTGGTGACGCTGAAAAACCAGGGTATGACCGTTTTATACACCACCCATTACATGGAGGAAGCCCAGGAGCTTTCGGATCACATAGCCATCATGGACCATGGCAGGATCATTGCCAGCGGCACCAACCAGGAACTGGTGAAGATCGTGGGTGAGCTGGATCGCATTACCGTGACCCTTAATGCCGAGCCGGGGCGGGTGATCGATGCCTGGAAATCCGTCAAGGGCGTAAAACAGGTCACCGCCGAGAACGGCAGCCTGGCTATTTTAGCGGACGACAGCAACCGGGTCCTACCGCGGCTTTTCGAAACCGCGGCAGCAGGCAGCGTGCGCATCCTGACCGTTGCCATCCAGGAGCCCAACCTTGAATCGGTCTTCCTGCATCTGACCGGCCGCGCCTTGAGGGATTAAAAATATATATGAAAGCATTCAATATCGCCGTCAAGGATATGATCCGTTCGTTCCGCAGCACCTTTGCCCTGGTCTTCATGTTCGGGGTACCGCTGCTGTTGACCGGCATGTTCTATTTCATGTTTGGAGGAATGGGTAAAAGCAGCCAGGGGTTCAACGTACCGGTAACGAAAGTGGTCGTGGCCAACCTGGATGAAGGGGGAGCCACTTTCAATGCAACCGCAGCCAACCTTCCCGCCGGCGTGCAACCCGCCAGTTCGTTGGGCGACCTGGTCGTCTCGGTGCTCCAGGAAAAGGGTTTTGCCGATCTGTTACAGGTCAGCCTGGTGGACAGTGCCGAGGCAGCCCGGACCGCGGTGGATACCCAGCGGGCGGGTGTGGCCCTCATCATCCCGGCCAACTTTTCTGAAAGTTTCTCAGCGCTCAACGGCCAGGCGGTGCTAGAGCTGTACAAGGACCCCACGCTTACCCTGGGTCCAAGCATTGTCCAATCCATCATGGCACAGTTCATGGACGAAATGTCCGCGGCCAAAGTGGCAGTGGATGTGGTGACCCGGCAGACCGGCAGCAGCGACCCGGCGCTGGTCGGCCAGGTCGTCTCGCTGTATATGGCAGGCACACAATCCGGCGACCAGGGGACGGCGCTGCTTGATACCCGCTCCCCGGTTGCGACCAAGACCCAGTCTAACCCGGTCAGCCTGATCATTTCCTTCATCATGGCTGGGATGACCATCTTCTACGCATTCTTCACCGGCACTTCTACCGCCCAGACCATTCTACACGAACAGGAAGCCGGCACCCTGGCACGCCTTTTTACCACACCCACCTCCCAAGCCACCATCCTGGGGGGAAAATTCCTGGCAGTTGGGTTGACGGTGGGGGTGCAGATGACCATCCTGCTCATCCTGGGCCGTCTCATCTTCAATATCCAGTGGGGCAGCCTCGTTCCGCTCGCCTTCATCACCGCGGGTACCGTCCTGGCCGCTTCCACCTTCGGCATCTTCGTCATGTCCCTGCTTAAGAACACAAAACAATCCGGTGCCGTGCTGGGAGGCGTGCTGACCGTGACCGGTATGGCCGGGATGATAAAAATATTCACGATGGGTTCCGGCAGCACCCCCGCCTGGGCGGACGTGGTCGGAATGGTCGTTCCCCAGGGATGGGGAGTGCGCGGACTGACCCAGGTGATGGGAGGCGCCCCGATGAAGGATGTCCTGGTGACCTTCGGGGTGCTTGCCGTCATGAGCGCGGTCTTTTTTAGCATCGGTGTTCTGCGCTTCCAGAAGCGCTTTGCATGAGGTTAGGAATATGATCCGCATTTTCGACATTACCCTGAAAGACCTGATGCAGATCCTGCGCGACCGGAAGACATTCCTGTTCCTGCTGATCATGCCGATCGGCTTCACCCTGCTGTTCGGCCTGGCTTTTGGCGGATCAGGTAAAACGAGTGACCCCCGTCTTCCGGTTGGGTACCTGGACCAGGATGGGGGGAGTCTGAGCGCAGACCTGAAGGGTCTGCTGGCAGGCTCAACCGTCATCCGCCTGGATGAGGACACCAGTCGCACTCCTGCAGACCTGGACAAGCTGGTTGCAGACGGAAAACTTGCCGCAGCCGTGATCCTCCCTTCCGGCTACAGCCAGTCTGTCCTTGCCGGAACTCCGCTAAAACTGACCTTCATCGCTGACCCGTCCCAAACCTCCACCGCCAGCGCCCAGGACGAACTGCTGGTGGCTTCCAACCGGTTACAGAGCGCGATCCGAACGGCTGGAATCGTGGCGAAGGTGACCAATAACCCCGCAGGGTTCAACCCCACGCTTGAGCAGGCCCTGGCTGCCTGGCGGAACCCTCCCATCCAGGTATCGATCACCTCGGGTATTTCAACCAAGCCGCAAAGCCAGAATGTCCTGTCCATGGCGCAGTCCTCACCGGCGATGATGCTGCAGTTCGCCATTGCCGGCCTGCTGACCTCGGCCACCATCCTGGTCAACGAGCGGAAGAACCGCTCCCTCCAGCGCCTGCTGACCACCGCCACCTCGCGGCTCCAGATCCTGCTCGGACACTACCTGGCCATGTTCATCCTGATCTTCATCCAGTTCATGCTGCTGATCGGCTTCGGCCAGATCCTGCAGGTGAACTATCTGCGCGTGCCCCTGGCGAGCCTGCTGGTTGCAACTGCTTCCGCACTGTGCATCGCAGCGCTGGGCCTGCTGATCGGCGTGCTGGCCAGGTCCGAGGAACAGGCGATCGTCTTCTCACTCATCCCGATGTTCATCCTTTCCGGGCTGGGCGGCGCCTGGGTGCCGCTGGAATATACCGGCCCGGCGTTTCAGGCCATCGGGCATGTTTCCCCAGTGGCCTGGGCGATGGACGGGTTCAAGAACATCGTGGCCCGCGGGCTGGGATTCTCGTCCGTCCTGGCACCTGCTGCGGCTCTGGCGGGTTACACCCTTCTTTTCTTTTCCCTGGCTGCCTGGCGGTTCTGGCGGGTGAGCGATTAATATATACCGTTTCTTACCGGCAAACTTAAACTTTACCAGTTATAATTGCTGCGTTCGTTACCCCGGCCTGAGGCGATCAGTCCAGACCGGGGTTCTTCTTTGAGGGTAATCGGCTCGCCACCCATCGGACACGGAGATGCCTGCATGACCATCACTACAAAAGTACGCCTTCCCCGCCTGACCAAATTCCTTTACTCCATCAGCGATTTCACGTTCTCCTTCACCGATACCACCATGTCGGTGCTCTGGGCCATTTTCATGAGCGACGTGGTGGGGTTGAAGCTCTCCTATGCCGCCCTGGTCATTCTCATCGGGCGCGTCTGGGACGCCGTCGATGACCCGCTCTTCGGCTACCTGACCGACCGGACACGCTCCCGCTGGGGGCGGAGGCGACCCTACCTGCTCTTCGGGGCCATCCCCCTCGGCCTCACCTTCGCCATGTTGTGGTACCGACCGCCCACCCAGAACGTCGTTCTGCTGACGGTCTATTACGCCATCGCCTATATCTTATACGATACCTTTTACACCATGGTCACCATGCCCTACTATACCCTGACGCCCGAATTGACCCAGGATTACGACGAGCGCACATCCCTGACCATGTACCGGATGAGCTTTTCCATCATTGGCAGCCTGGTTGCCTTCATCGTCCCCTTGATGATGATCGGCGAGATGCACCCGGCGAATTATCCGCGTGTCTTCATGATGGGGGTCATCTTCGGCGCCATCTGTGCCGTCCCGCCCCTGATGGCCTTCTTCGGGACACGCGAGCGTCCGGAATACTATACTCAGCCCCGGGAAGGGATCGTTGATTCATTTAAATCTGTCTACAAGAACCGCCCCTTCCTGTTCTCCGCTGGAATCTTTCTCTTCACCTGGTCAGCCATTGACATCATCC
>Ga0182021_10012082_pt1 | contig 10262 bp, 7 predicted proteins | sample 612E3MmetaG_FD_120493 | JGI IMG/M metagenome (GOLD analysis project Ga0182021, IMG submission 120493) | Permafrost microbial communities from Stordalen Mire, Sweden - 612E3M metaG (Illumina Assembly) | ecosystem: Environmental > Terrestrial > Soil > Wetlands > Permafrost | place: Sweden... | reverse complement strand
CCAGTATTATCAGGGTTGGATCAATTCAATAATTCATGGAACCGGCAGCAGGATAACCGGAGTCTGGAGACTCGATCCAAAACACGCAGGTGCCAGCAGTTGCATGGGTGATATCGGCGTGCATGCCTTTAACCTTATTGAATATACAACAGGACTTGAAGTAAAAGAGGTCCTATCCGATCTTAATCCCGTAAAGGAGGATATACAGCTTGACCTTGATGGAACCGTGTTACTGCGTTTCAGCAAAAACCTTAAAGGAGTTATCAGAGCCAGCCAGGTCTGCGGCGGTGAAGAGAATAATCTTACGATAGCAGTTTACGGATCAAAAGCCAGCCTTAAGTGGGCCCAGGAAAACCCGAACTATCTTTATATGTTAAGCGATACTGAACCAACAAAAATATTTAAACCGGCACACGGATTCAATGATCAGCTTGCAGAAAGCAGTCATACGATGCCTTCAGGTCATCCCGAGGGAATCTATGAAGCTCTTGCTAATATATATAAAGGTACTGCAAAGTCAATCAGAGGTGAGAAATTTACCCCTGGAGAATTCCCCACTGTTCACGATGGAGTCAGAGGAATGAAGTTCATTCACGCCGTTGTAGATTCAAATAAGGGAGGAAATATCTGGGTTAAAGTTTAATAAGATAAAAGACAAAAGTAGGGACATGCCATGGCATGTCCTTTTTTAGTAACAAAAGGGATTAAGATTCTATGTTTTCTTTTTTATCAGGATTAAGCCAGATAACCTTTTGTTCAGATATATGAGGTTGCCCGATTATATCTTTATAGAGTTCGGGTCTCCTGGCCATTATATATCTATGACCACCTGACTGGGTAAGTTTTTCAGGAGTCAGAATTGCTGAAACGAAATCATCGCCAAGTGTCCGGCATTCCGCTATAATGTCTCCAAACGGATCTATTATCATTGAGCAGCCATTCTTCAGCTGGTCATCATCCATACCGATAGGATTTGAAAACACAACATAAATTCCATTATCATAAGCTCTTGACGGTAACCATTTCATCAGCCAGTCACGCCCTTTCATTCCATCAAATTCAAGCCTGAGAGATGTGGAATCCACTTCCCTGTTATCCCATAATTTTGGATCGACAAAACCTGCTCCGGGACGAGTTGAGGGTGTGCACATGGTAACGTGCGGCATAAAAATGATGTTAGCTCCCAATAGAGTTGTTGCCCTGACATTCTCTATAATATTGTTATCATAGCAGATCAGAATCCCACATTTCCAGCCATTAAGATCGAATATACAATATTTGTCTCCCGGAGTTAAGAAGGGGTTTATAAAAGGATGCAATTTCCTGTAACTTGCAACCAATCCATTCCTGTCAACACATACATATGTTTTGTATAATTTCCCATCCCCGTCTTTTTCAAATAACCCGGCCAGAATATAGATACCATTCTTTGATGCAATCTTTGTCAGCTTTTCAATACTCGGACCTCCAGGTATAAACTCTGCCAGATCCGTCATTTCCTCTCTTGACAGATGCCGTGCAAATGAATAGCCGGTAACAGAACATTCATGAAAAGCAATAACATGCGAACCCTTTAGGGCAGCCTCATGTGCCAGACTTTCAATTCTTGACAGATTGAACACCTTGTCGCCGCTCCTGTTTTCAAACTGGGCAGTCGATATTTTTAGCTTATCCATTATTCCAGCAAATCAACCGGCTGATTGGACAGATTAAAATTACTTTTTCTTTTTGAGCAGAAAAAATGCACCCGCACCGACTATAACAACTGCTCCGGCAACAATTGCAATTGTTGTAATGGGACTTTTTCCTTTCTTTACATCCTCAACCGGATAATAATAAGTTGGTTTTGCATTGGTATCCATGTTAACCGTATCTTGCTTTGGTTTTGGTTGCTCCTGCCCTGCTGCCATATTAAAACCACTGAAAATAAGGAGCAATGTCATCGAAAACACTAAAACTGATTTTTTCATTACTTAATTGTTTATAAATTAATTGATTAATATTCTAATCTGATTTTTTATTCTGACCTTTGTGTTACTTCGTGTGTACTTTATGCCCTTTGTGGTTCAAAGAAATCATATTTACCACCAAGGAACACAAAGGTAATCACTAAGGTTCACAAAGGTTTTCTTGTTTTTACTTAATAGTGATTAGCCAATTCATCATATTTCTTAGCAATGTCAGGATTCGATTTCCTGTAGGTATCAGCCAGAGCTATAATTGCCGGTTTATACTTTGGACTTATCGTCAAACATGTTCTGAGTAGAGTCCTCGACCTCTCAACATCATTATCAATCAAAAGTTCTGCCATACCGACATATGCTTCAAAATACTTTTTATCAGCTTCAATAACTCTTTCATAGTATTTTATTGCCTCACTCATTCTTTTCTGCGACCTGGCAATATTACCCAGGTACATAAGGATTGGCTCAGAATAAGGGTTTATCTCTAAACCTCTCTTTAAAAGTGAATCGGCCTTCTGATACTGTCCATCATTATACAAAGCTGCGGCAAAATTATAAAAAATCATTTCATCACGATCATCAATTTTCAAAGCTTTTTCAAAGAGACTAATCGCTTCTTTGCTCCTTCGCTCAACAAGAGCAACATAACCGGCATAATCGTCTTTTGATTTTCGTTCAATCACGGCACAGACAGGTACCTTATCCGCATAGACTATATGTATGCTGTTTTCAGGCGGCCAGATTTTGTTTCTTAACTGGAAAGGAGAAATATACCTGTTAGCCACAATCGCATAATCCCAGTCATACTGGCTTCTCTCTTCATATCTGAAATACGATGTTTCAATTTCGGGATGATTGCGAAACTGCCAGGTTACCGGATATGTCGCTTTAACTTTTATTTTGCCACGGACATCTTTATTTTTGAGATAATCAATGAGCCATTTTGATGCATCAGTCTGACTCACATAATAGTAATCTGTTTCATAATTTGAATAAGCTCCTTTTAGTCCTCCAACCAGCTGATTATAATATAAATAATAAAAATGAGGATTGTCTAACATGAACTTGAGCGGATGGAAAGAAAGTGCTCCTATTAAAGCAATCACTCCCCATTTTAAATATTTATTTTTTACATATTCATATAAGTATTGATACCCTATTGATGCAAGTAATATGATTCCGGGATAGATAAAAAGAAACTGCCTCCATGAAGAGTACGTATTCGATTTCTCACAAACCACAAACGCAACCGGAAATAATATTGAGAAAACAACCGTACCATAAAGAAGAGTTTTTTCAGGATTCAATTTAATTCTAATAAAAGTACAGAATAGCATCAAACCGGCTAATACAGTAATTGGAATTGTAATTAACATTGATTTAGGAAGGTAGTACCATGGCATAAAATCAGACCATTCGGCTTTACCTTCAAAGATCTGGCGGAAAGTCGAAGGGAAATGAGCCATCACACGATATGATTCGATGACATTTTTTACAGGTCCGTGAAGAGCGTAGGGCCATAACAAGATGCTTAAAAACCAGGAAATAACAGTAATACAACAGATCCAAAAAAACTTGGTTCTGACTTCAATTAAATCAATTCTGTTTTCTTTCAGATATTTAAACAGATAGAATATGAAAAAGAAAAAGAAAAGGTAACAGATCAATAACAATCCTCCTGCCCGAATGCTTATGGAGAAAGCGATACTGGCTGTCAGAAATATTAGATCGCGACAGGAGTTTTTCCTGCCTGAAAAAAGAAATTTTAACGTAAAAAAAGTACTTGCGACGTATGCCAGTGCAAATGGAATGTCTTTTAGATTATTCTGTGTATGGCCCAGAAAAGTCGGGGAAGCCATATACAGGATCAGTACAAGAATACCTGACTTGTAGTCTCTAAGCCAAACTGCAAAAAGCCCTGTAACGAAAATTACAAGCCATCCTGCAACAGTACTCATCAGGTGCCTGAAGCCGTAAACATTATCAATATTAAACCATTTGATCAGAATTGTTACAATGTTGTCATACGACTGACCATAATACTTCAGATTGGTAACCGGAGTATTAAGGGCAGACCGATCTTCGCCATGAGTTGCGAAATAGTTATAAACTGAAACTGAATGTTTATAATGCAGCACTTCATCACATGTGATGCCTGCATTTTTGCTCATAAGCAGCATCAGGACAAGAAGAAATGCAGATGAAAAATTAAAGACATATTTTAATCTTTTTTCAGTCATCATTTTTCCGGACCGCCATCATAAAACTTTTTCACAAAATAAACCGGACGGTTTTGCGATTCTTTGTAGTTTCTGTAAACATACTCGCCAAGGATTCCCAGGAAAACCAGTTGAATAGACCCAAGAAAATAGATACTGAGCAAAGTGGAAGACCATCCTATCACCGCAAATCCATATACTTTAGCAATTAAAACATAGATTCCTGCACCCATAAAAACCAGGGTTCCTATTGAACCAAGTATCAGACAAAAACGTATCGGGAACCTTGAAAATGAAAAAATGGCATCTGCTGCAAGAATATACAGATTGTGGAAGCTCATTTTAGGGTTTCCTTTAAAACGGTCTTCTCTTACAAATTCGACATACCCTTGTCTGAATCCGATAAAAGTTCGGAGACCGGGAAGATATCTGACCTTTTCTTTCATAGAGAGTAGCGCATCAACCGCTTCCCTCTTCATCATGGAGTAATTTCCAGTGTTCTCCATGTTCTTAATTTCACCAATATGTTTAAATAGAAGATGGAATAATACCGTATAAAGAACCCGGCTGTTTTTGCTTTTTCTGCCGGTTCTTTTTCCACTTACAATATCATAATTTTCTTCATTGATCTTTTTGTACATATCAGCCAGCAGTTCAGGAGGATCCTGCAAGTCTCCATCCATCATAGCTACCAGATCACCTTTAGAATATTCAAGTCCGGCGGTATAAGCTGCCTGATGCCCAAAATTCTTCGACAGGGATAGTATTTTAATATGATTGTTCTTCTTCTGCCACAACAGAATTTTTTCAAGACTCTGATCAGTACTTCCGTCATCAACGAAGATCACCTCATAATCCGTGATAAACGATTCTATGGATGAAATGGCCCTTTTAACCAGTTCATCAACCAGTTTTTCTTCATTAAATATTGGTATTACCAGTGAGAGCATCCGGTCATTTTTTTATTTTTTTTACCTCTGTGTAACTCTGTGCTTCTCTGTGCAACTCTGTGTAAGTTCTTAATATTTAAAAATCAGTTACACAGAGGGCCACTGAGGAATCACAGAGGTCCACAGAGAAAGATTATTTTGACTGCAATCTTGTAAGTGCAAATTCAGCTTCATCTTTAAGCTCAGAGTTTGAAACTAGTTCTTTTATAACCGGAACTGAATAATCTGTACCTATCCGGCTCAGTTCACGAAGTAAAAGTTTCTTTGCTTCAACGGTTGTTTCTTTTTTGTTAAGAACATTCACCATCATCTTCTCAATATTAAGCAATCCTGTTTCATCACCTGCAAGGTCCCTGATATGGCTCTGTATACATGACAGGTATTTTGTGCTTTTAGTTATTTCATAATTTCCGATATTTGCAAATGCTTCATCAAGTGTCATCTCCTTAAAGTCAGGCCGAAGCACTACTACGGCAGCACTCGGAAAATCCCAGGGCACTTTCTGGGTTACATCACCAGTCACGGCCCATTCAGCACCTCTCTGTAAAGTTACAATAAACCCTGCACAATGCATTGATGGTCCGCCTCCCTCATCAGCATGTCCCATTGTTGTATGAAAAATCCTCCCCTTACCAAAAGTAATAGTCATAAGCATTGGCTCATCCCTCATCGTGCCTCCACCTGCGGCACTGTCTGCAAAAGCAGTGGCAAGTATTTGCATGTTTTTAGCAGGCCCGCGAAGCTGGCTGTACAATTCATCTGTTCCATGTAACCATGCTACAGGCAGGCCCCTGGTTATAGGATGATCAGTTATCCGGGTCCTGACTAAAAACTCTCTTCTCTTGCCATGAGAACCACCATTACCAACTGAGGTATCTGTAACGAGTATATTATTTTTATAATAAACATATGGCCCGTCTTTCTGATTTCGGTCACCCCATCCGCCCAAACCTGACATTTCATTATACTCTTTCCATGAAGGAAAAGAATTATCTGCGGCATGATATAATACAACACCACCTCCGTTTTTTACATATTCAACAAAGGCATTATTCGTTTTTTCTGACCATGAATCACCATTATAGTCAATAACAACCAGCTTGTATTTTGTAAAATCGGGATTAAAAGTTTTCATATCCACACCTTTCTCCGGAGTAATGACAATCTCTGAAGAAAACAAACCTGTTTCATCAAGAATCTGTTTCAGAACAGGAGAACTGGCTTTCCAGTTATGATTATTCTGACCTGTTATAATTAATGTTTTGTAGCCAGCTTCATTTTTACATGCAGAAAAGAATGTTAATAATCCTACTGCAACTATAAAAAGCAAATATTGTTTTTTCATATCTGTTTTGATTAAACGGTTGGTAATGTCCATGGTTGACGATAGGGACGGCTCAGAAGTCGTGAAGCCCGTGGATTGCCTATTATCTCTTCTTTTTCAGGGTCCCATTTAATTGTCTGCCCTGTTGTCATCGCAATTTCACCCAGCAATGCAACAGAGATAGCCCTGTAAGCTACTTCCACTGGAGCAATTGCCGGTTTTCCCGAACGAACGCTATCAATGAAATTCTGCCAGTGGTTCTCGCTTTTATATAAATGGATCTCATTCTCTCCTATTACTTCTTTGAGGATTTTAGGATCGGAAGCAGAAATTATATCTCCGCGATCAACATGAATCCATCCAAGATCGCCATGCCATGTGGTTCCCATACGCATTGGAAGCCGGGAAGCATTTGCTACACGCATTTCAATTCCATTTGCATATTTGCAGAGAAAATCATATTCAACAGGAACATTAAAAATCCCGTCAACCGGATAAACACCTTTGCCTGATATTTCAACCGGACCGGTATGTTCCAGCCCTGCCCCCCAATTTGCTATGTCAATATGATGGCCGGCCCAGTCGGTCAGCTGACCTCCTGAATAATCGAGTATCCAGCGCCAGTCCCAGTGCGAAACGCCACGGTATGGCACTTTTAATGCAGGCCCAAGCCACATATCCCAATCCAGTTCTTCCGGAACCGGCATAACAGGTGGTGTTCCTATACCCTTACTTCCATCAGGAAGGCCCACTTCAATATATTTTATTTTACCGGCCCTGCCATTTATAGCCAGTTCTGCTCCCCGGTGAAAGTTGGTAAGAGAACGCTGCCAACTGCCTGTCTGCCAGATAATATTATTCTTTTTTACAGCTGCTACAATTGTTTGACCATCTTTTATGGTCCGACAAATTGGCTTTTCTCCATACACATTTATTTTCTTATTAGCAGCAGCGGAGTAAATGATTCCATGCCAATGATCGGGAAGAGCAATCGAAACAGCATCGAGCTTCTCTTTTTCAAGAAACTCTCTGTAATCGCCATATAGCCTGCAACCGCTGTTTTTGTTTGCAAGGTCAATAGTTTGCTTTGCCTTTGCCAGATGACGCTTATCCACGTCGCAGACAGCTACGAATTGCACGGCATCTTTGAGCTTCAGAAAATCCATCAAATTGCTGGTACCCTGCGATCCTACGCCAATAGAACCAATCACTATGCGATCGTTTGGAGCCGTCCTTCTTCCCATCCCGAATGCCGAAGAAGGAATTATTTGCGGTAGTACAAAAGTACCCGCAACGAGTGCAGCTGATCGTTTAACAAAATCTCTTCTTGATGATTTGTTTGCCATAATAAATTATTTAAAATTATGTGTAACAGTAATGACTTAATTATTAAATAGCTAACGGAGTCCCCGGTACAGGTGTTTCAAATACCATATCAACAGGGCCCATCTCAATTTTTTTTGGCCCAAGGTCCATATCGGATTTGAATATCTCATCCCATGTAATAAGCCGGCCTGTATAAGCTGCGGTTCTTCCCATAATTGCAGTTAATGTCGAAACAGCGGTTTGTTCAGCCTCATTCACATAGTTTCCGGTGCGTATAGCATGAACAAGATGCATATGTTCCTGGACGTAGGGCGGAATTTTAACAGCATTAGTAGCATTCCCGTTCTCATCTTTCGGATATTCAAACTGCCATTTCACTTTTCCCTTAAGGTCGTAAATTGTGTTGGCACAATTTGTATAACCTTCAGTACCCACAATGATCTCTCCAGTTCCATTTGCACAGCTGTCAATCTGGCGGCACATACTATGAGAGCTGACACCTGTGCCATAATCAAAATCAATACTGAAGAAATCATACTGGTCCCCTGTAACTCTTCTGGCCCTGCCGCCATATCCAATGGCTTTTTCGGGGTGTTTTCCCAGAAACCAGTTGATTACATCTATGTTATGTACATGTGTATCAAGAATATGATCACCACATAACCAGCAGAAATTGTTCCAGTTACGGATCATATATTCCATATCATTCCACCCTTTTTCGCGTTCCCTGAACCAGACATGATCCTGGTTCCAGTATGCTTTAGCTGAGGTGATTGTTCCAATTCCGCCTCCAACAACCTGTTTATAAGTTTCGATATAATCTTCCTGATGACGACGTTGTGTACCAGTTACGACACATAATCCTATTGCTGCCGCTTTTTTAGAAGTTGTGATTACCGACCTGATTCCAACGGGATCAACAGCAACCGGTTTTTCAAGAAACGCGTGTTTATTATTCTGGACAGCCTCAAGAAAATGTTCGGGACGGAATTTACATGGAGTGGCCAGAATAACAACATCAACTTCAGGAAGAGCCATCAGCTTTTTATATCCGTCAAGTCCGGTAAAACAATTTTCAGCCGGAATTGGCAGCTTAAAAGATGAAAACCTTTCGCGGCATGCGTCAATTTTATCCTGAAACACATCTGCAAGTGCAACAAGCTCCAGATCAGGCCCTGCGCTTATAAAATTTATTGCCGCCCCGGTGCCTCTTGCGCCACAGCCAACCAGGCCGGCTCTTAATTTTTTACCTTTTGGAGCACCTTTAAGTATAGGAGGAAGACCCAAAGCTTCTATATCCGGCTTCCTTTTACATGCTGTAATCAATGCTCCGGCACCTGCTATTCCAAGGCCTGCCAGCGCTGTTCTTCCAATAAATTTTCTTCTGTCAATATTCTGCATATAATTCCCGTTAAGATTCTCATTTTATTTTCCCAAGGTACTGTCAGCTTCGCATACAACCCTGAACCCCACATCGATACAATCGGAATACCACCATATACTCTTTGGCATCTGTGGATCAGTAACAAGCCATGCCTTTGTTTTCGTGAAATCACGCGATGCACTTCTTACATCTCTTGCATCACTTTTAAAAGATCCTCCACGTATAACATGTTCCTGTCCTCTTACAGGACCACGCGGATTAACAGCTTCTGTTGAATCTGACTTGTAGGTATCGGGTGAATAGAAATCAAGGCAAAACTCAGCAACATTTCCCAACATATTTTTCAAGCCGAATGGGTTTTCTTTAATAGACTGAGGTTCTTTTGTCTGAGAGTTGCTATTTAATTTATAAACTATATGGGATGCAATCCCTGCTGTGTCAGGTCCAAAAATCTTCTTCAATAAACCAGCAGAAGTAAAATCTTTCGGGTTTCCTGCAAAGAAATAGGGAGTTTCGGTTCCCGCACGGCATGCATATTCCCATTCAGCCTCAGTCGGTAACCGGTACTTCTTTCCTGTTACTTTCGAGAGCCACTGGCAATAGACAGTGGCAGCATGCCACGACATTGTAATTGCGGGTCTTGATCCTTTTCCCCAACCCTGGTCAGGAGCGCCCCATGGAGGAGTTGCTCCACTTATTGCATCGACATTCTTTTTGAGAACAATTTGTCCTTCAGTTCTGCCCTGAGAACCTGTTGCCCTGAAAAAGGCCATATATTCATCCCATGTCACTTCGCTTTTGGCTATCCAGAATTTTGATAACGTAAAATTCCTCAAAGGGCCCTCATCTTTTTTCCGCAGAGGTTCATTATCAGGACTACCCATTTTAAACCTCCCACCTGGAATAGTTACCATATCAAATGATATATTGGTTCCGGGTATTTTTTCAGTGAAATTTTCAAATTTTTCCACCCTGGCAGGCTCTTTATACATAGCCTGATCCACTGTTACAGCAACACCAAAATTTGTATTGTGAGCATGAAGAGCATTTTTATCAAAATGGCCAACATTAAGATGACAGTTTATACAGCTCAAT
>Ga0182021_10012081_pt1 | contig 10263 bp, 7 predicted proteins | sample 612E3MmetaG_FD_120493 | JGI IMG/M metagenome (GOLD analysis project Ga0182021, IMG submission 120493) | Permafrost microbial communities from Stordalen Mire, Sweden - 612E3M metaG (Illumina Assembly) | ecosystem: Environmental > Terrestrial > Soil > Wetlands > Permafrost | place: Sweden... | reverse complement strand
GCGGTTGATCAGCCGGGTCAATATCTCGCTCAGCTGGGTGTTGCCAGCAACACTCCGTATCAAGTAGCGCCCGTCCCGGTGACGATGACGGTCAATGCCCCGTCGACCTGGGGCAAGGTGACTGGCGTAGTGACCGGACTCGCCTACTGTGATGCAGCCGGTGCGCCGCTGCACAACGCCACGGTCCTTGTCGATAACGGCGCCGGTTACACCCGGACGTTGAAGACGGATGCCAATGGCGTTTACAAGCTATGGCTCGACCAAGCCAAGAGTCCGCTGACCGCTATTTTCAGCTATGCGGGCTATCTGACCAAGACCGTGACAGGCATTGCCATCACTCAACAACAAACGACGACGCAAAACGTCGATCTGCGGTTGAATGCGCCATGTGTCAGTGTTACCGCGCCCGAGCTGCAAGCGAACCTCAGTCTGGGCGTCAGCCGGACGATCCCGATCACGCTGGCAAACACCGGGGCCGCGACAACGCCGTTCCAAATGACCGAAGCCGACGGTGGTTTCCAGCCGATTGTGATTGGGCCACTCGCGCCCGTTCACGGCAGCAAATCTGGCGCCTCGGGACACATCGAGTATCTGCCCAAGTCGAAGAGCGCAGCGCCATTCAGCGCGATTCACAACGGACCGATTCCAGCGGTAGATCGGCAGCCCTATATCTATCACGGCGCGGCTCCGCAGTCCCTGAACATCATCGTCTACTCAGACGATCCCATCCATCAGCCGACGACGGCGGTAGAGGAAGCCTTGCAGGCGCTGGGTCTTACCTATACGTTCTACGGTACTGACTCCAGCGGGGCCAACTTGGATGCCTTCATTACGGCTGTGAATGCAGGCAGCTGGGACCTCGTGATTCTGGCTCAGGATAACTGGGCCCGGATCGACGCTAGTGATTACACCGCCGTTCAAAATCAAATCGCTGGTGGTGGCAAGGCCATGGTAGAAAGCTGGGCGGTCGGTTACGATTCGACGCATTCCAGCCATCCACTGTGGGCCTTGATGGGGACGTCGTATGCTGCTATGGTAAGTCCTCTCGCTCCGTTGTATTGGTGGCAGCCCGCGCATCCCATCTTCAACGGCGTCCCACAGTTTACCAGTGTGACGGATGTTGGTTACAGTGCCTATGGTGCGCGCATGACTTTGACCGGCAGTGACAACACCGGGCTAGGTGGGTTTACCACTTCCCTAGCGCCTGATCAGGCCGGTATCGTCGTCCGCTCTGATAACAAGACTTACTATAAGGGGCTGATCGATGCGCCTAACAGCGCCGATCTCAATAGCAATGGCATACTCGACATTGCCGATCTGTGGACGAACGCCATCTCGTTCATCATCAACCCCACTACGGATGTGGCATGGTTAAGTGAAGTCCCCGTTACTGGGACCCTGGGAACACCGGCGACTCAACCTGTGAACGTGACTTTTGACGCCGGCAAGGTTCAACAGCCGGGCACCTATCTGGCGACGCTCTCTGCCGTCACGAATGATCCGATCAAGGGCGTCAATGCTTCTCCGGTGACGATGACGGTGCCGGTGCCAGCGACGTGGGGCCAGGTGCATGGCCGAGTTTATGGCTTAGGCTACTGTGATAACTCGCCAACTCTGCTCAATGGTGCTCAGATCATGATCACGACCACCGCGGGGGTAACGCACACCTTCACGCAGGACAGTCAAGGAACACCATGGGTTTGGTGGTCTGCCCCTGGTCCGTTGACAGTCACAGTCTCCGCCCAGGATTTCCTGACGCAAACCGTTGTGCTTCCAATCCAGACCGCGACAGGGATCAATCAGGACTTTGACCTGCGCTGGCTGCACAACTGTGGCAGTGTCTCGCCAGCGCCGATCGACCTTACGTTGGCCCCGGACAGCACTACGGTGGTGCCGATCCACTTGCTCAACCAAGGCACTGTCTCATGGACCTGGGCTTTGAGTGATTCGTCAACTTGGTTATCGATCACGGGACCGCTCAGTGGGACGACTGGCCCAGACGGCAGTCTTCCCAGCCAGCTGACGGTTGACACGACCGGAATGTTGGTTGGCGCGGTACACACGGCGTTGCTCAACGTTGCGCACGACGACGATCTCCAAACCAATCCGTTACTGGTTGCGGTGAACGTGATCGTCCAGATCGTACGCGGCGTTAATGTTACCCCAACCGCTTTGGCGCAAGCCGGTGCAGTTGGAACGCCGATCACTTACACCTTACAAGTGACCAACACAGGTAACACCACTGATACGTTCAATCTATCTGTGAGTGGCAATGCTTGGACGACGAATGTGCCAGCCACGCTTGGCCCCTTAGCGTCTGACGCAAGCGCGCCTGTGCAAGTGGTGGTGCATATCCCATCCTCTGCGAATAGTGGGGCGACTGACTCCGCCTTAGTAACTGTTAAATCGCAAGGCGACAACACGAAGTCAGTCTCTTCGTTGCTGACTACGACAGCCATCACCAGCTCCAGCTATAGCCTGGTCCTCACGCCGTTGACTGCTTCTCAATCGGCGCTGGCCGGCGCGATCGTAACTTACACGTTGCGGGTTACCAATACCGGTAATGTGCCAGACACGATCTACTTCCAAGCAACTGGTTACACCTGGCCGGTGTATCTGCCAACACAGATCACACTGAGTGCTGGCGCAAGCGCGCCGGTGCAAGTGGTGGTGCATATCCCATCCTCTGCGACCGGTGGAGCGACTGACTCCGCCTCAGTAACTGTTAAGTCGCAAGGCGACAACACGAAGTCAGTCTCTTCGTTGCTGACTACGACAGCCATCACCAGCTATGGCTTGGCCCTCACGCCGTTGACTGCCTCTCAATCGGCGCTGGCCGGCACGATCGTAACTTACACGTTGGCGGTTACCAATACCAGTCATGTTGTGTCAGACACGATCTACTTCCAAGCAACTGGTTACACCTGGCCGGTGTATCTGCCAACACAGGTTACACTGGGTGCCGGGGCAAGCGCGAGTATCGCGGTGCGCGTCGCTATTCCCAGCACAGCCAGTCTCGGGTCCAGCGATCACGCAAGTATCATCGCGACTTCACAGCGCGATCCGGCGCAGTCGCTGACTTCAGTGCTAACGACATTCGTACCGGCGAACCGAGTTTACTTGCCCCTCATCAAGCGCTAAGGGCAACGCCGCTTGGTTTATCGGCTGGCGGTAGTAACGATCACGTCTTGATCAAGAATAGGCTATACTTGATCAAATGAACAAATCAGCGCGCTCCCAATCAGGGGCGCGCTGATTGTTTATATCGGGTCATGGTTCAGATTCAGCTTCAACCAAGCTGCGAGCACATAGCAAAGTAGCACGAGCTGGATACGATTGGCGAATGTTAGCTGGTGGCCGGCAGCGGGGCAAAGCGCGCATGATGCGTGGTGGCGAGAAGGAGTTCAGCATACTGGTAGAATTTGTCGAAGCGGACGGCGGGCCCGATCGATCTCCCGGGGAGGATGCCGCGCTTGTAGCCCTTTTCTCACATTTGGGCGAGGGCTGTTTGTGACGTTCTCTGATCCGTGGTACAATCTCGCCCGCATCAGAAATACACGGCGTGGTGTCACAGCCGCCGCGCACGTGATAACCTAAAGGAGTTAGCAACATGCTGTCGAAGGACGAGAAAACCAATATCATCACCGAGTATCACACGCACGACACCGACACCGGCTCACCCGAAGTGCAGATTGCGCTGTTGACCACCCGCATCAACCAACTGACGGAACATCTCAATACGCACAAGCACGATCAGACTTCGCGGCAAGGGCTGCTGCGCATGGTCGGTCAACGCCGCCGTCAGCTGGCCTATCTGGCCCGCACGAACCCGACCAGCTATAAGGCGATTCTGCAACGTCTGGGCCTGCGCAAGTAAAGTTTTCGATGGGGTCGTCCCACCAGAAGACGGGGATTGTTTCATTCCACCACGCCGTATCCTGTGCGAAGCGCCGGGTACGACGTGGCGAAAGACGGGGACTGTTACGCCACAATTCGATGCGAGTAGATGCCGTGGTTCAGCCATCTACTCGCATTGCGTTTTGTGCCGGAGGAGGTATCCGCACTGCTAAGAGTCCGTTAAAAAATAACTTCCAAGTTTTGCTCGTGCTCCGCTGCGCGTGGTCACATCCGGCAGCTGGATGTACCATCCAGCCGGAGCACAGCGGAATTTATTCTTTGCCAAGCACTAACTAACTCGATCGACTGAATCATTACCCTGCGTGAGTCGGAGAGCAGGTATTGGAGCGAGAAATTAACAATGATCAATGATCAATGATCAATGATCAATGGACGTGTGCCGTTGAACATTGAAAATTGAACATTGCTAATTGTTCATTGTTTGCTCCAGTCCCTGACCTCCACCGCGCCCTATCTTTATCAAGACCATTGGAGGTCAATTCATGAAAGAAGCACAACGATTTTCGACAACCGTCGGTCGTGATACCATCACGATCGAAACCGGCAAACTGGCCGGCCAGGCCAACGGCGCGGTGACGGTGCGCCTGGGCGACACCATTATCCTGACCACGGCCACCATGGCCCGCACGCCGCGTGAAGGCATCGACTTTTTCCCGCTGAGCGTGGAATACGAAGAGCGACTCTACGCCGCAGGCCGCATTCCCGGTTCATTCTTCCGGCGCGAAGGCCGGCCCGGCGAAGCCAGCATTCTGATCTGCCGCCTGACCGATCGGCCTCTGCGCCCCTTGTTCCCCGCTGATTTTCGCAATGATGTGCAAGTGGTCATCACTTCGCTGTCGTCCGACGGCGAACATCAGATCGACATTCTCGCCATCAATGGCGCGTCGGCGGCGCTGACCATCAGCGACATCCCGTTCCATGGTCCGGTCGGCGCAGTGCGCGTGGGCTACATCGACGGCGCACTGCTGGCGAATCCCACCGCGACTGAGATGGATCGCAGCACGCTCGATCTGCGCATTGCCGGCACCCAAGAAGCCATCCTCATGGTCGAGTGTGGCGCGAACGAGATTCCCGAAGCCCTGATGGTGGAAGCGTTGGACTTCGGCCACAAGGCGCTGCAGCCGATGATCGATCTGCAGAACCAGATGCGTGAAGCGTTGGGCAAGCCGAAGAATGAAACCTATCCCAAGTTCCTCGTGTCGGAAGAGAAGGTCAACGCGGTGCGCGCGCAAGTGGGCGTCCGCCTCGCCGACATCTTCGAAAAGGGTGGCCTGAAGGCCGATGTCTATGGCGCGCTCGACAAGCTGCAAGACGCAGTCGTCGAGGCGTTGAAGGATACGGTCGATGCCAAGACGATCGGCGCAGTCATCCACGATCTGGAAGCCGAAGTCGTGCGGTCGCGCATTCTCGATCGGGGTGTGCGCCCCGACGGCCGCGGCCTGACGCAAATCCGCCCGCTGGATGCCGAAGTCGATCTCAGCCCGCGCGCGCATGGCTCGGGCCTGTTCACGCGCGGCGAAACACAGGTGTTGAGCATCGCCACGCTGGGCACGCTGAAGGACAAGCAGGAGCTGGACGGCCTCGACGTCGACGACTCTAAGCGCTATCTGCATCACTACAACTTCCCGCCCTACTCGACGGGTGAAGCCAAGCCGATGCGCGGCTCATCGCGCCGCGAGATTGGTCACGGAGCGCTCGCTGAGCGCGCGTTGATCCCGGTGCTGCCCACCGAGCAGGAATTCCCCTACACCATCCGCGTGGTCAGCGAAGTCATGTCGTCCAACGGCTCGACCTCGATGGCGTCCGTGTGCGGTTCGACGCTCTCGCTGATGGATGCGGGCGTGCCGATCACAGCGCCGGTGGCCGGCATCGCGATGGGCTTGATCAGCGACGGCAGTCGCTTCGCTATCCTTACCGACATTCAAGGCATGGAAGATCACCTGGGTGACATGGACTTCAAGGTCGCCGGAACTTCCAAGGGTATCACCGCCCTGCAGATGGATATCAAGATCAAGGGTCTCTCCAAAGAGATCATGGAAAAGGCTTTGGCGCAAGCCAATGTTGCGCGCATGACGATCCTGGAAGTGATCAAGAGCGCGATCGCCGAGCCGCGCCCCGAGTTGAAGGAACATGCGCCGCGCATCACGACGGTGCACATCAATCCCGAGAAGATTGGCGCCCTCATCGGCCCCGGCGGCAAGAACGTGCGCGGCATTCAGGACGACACCGGCGCTGTCATCGACATTCATGAAGACGGCACGGTCTACATCGCCGCGACGAATGGTGCGATGGCCGAAGCGGCGCGCGCGCGCGTCGAAGGTCTGACGGAGAGCGTGGAGATCGGCAAGATCTACACCGGCAAGGTCGTGCGCATCACCGACTTCGGCGCGTTTGTGGAGATTCTGCCCGGCACCGATGGTATGGTGCACATCAGCCAGCTGGCCGACTATCGCGCTCCCACCGTCGAGTCGGTGGTGAAGATGGGCGATGAAGTGATGGTGATGGTGACCGACATTGATGCGGGTGGCAAGATTCGCCTAAGCCGGCGCGCCGTGCTGGAAGGCCTGACGCCTGAACAAGCCCGCGAGATGGACAAGCCCCGATCGAGCAGTGGCGGCGATCGGCCGCGCTCCGGCGGTGGCGATCGACACGGTGGCGGAGATCGTCGCAGTAGTGGCGGCGGCAATCGACGCTAAACTCTCAACCTCTCGCAGGCACAAGCCGGCGAGAGGTTTTCTTTTCTGGTATGATTCTAACGAGTAATGAGTAACAAGTAATGCGTAAGTTACTCGTTACTCATTACTCGTTACTTGTGTGAAATGTCATGTTCCTTGATTCCCTATCATTCCGCCCCATCCAACCCGCCGACAAAGATCGCATCATCGCGTTTACGTTCAATACGTGGGGCGACAATGAAGACGATTACATCAAAGATGTCTTCGACGATTGGTTAGCTGATCCTCGCGGCGAGTTCACAGCCGCTGTGATCGATGATCGCGTTGTCGGCATTGCCAAGCTCACCGACATGGGCGACGACGAATGGTGGTTCGAGGGCCTGCGGATCGATCCGGCTTATCGGCGGCAGGGCATCGCGTCGGAGTTTAATCGGTATCACGTCGATCTGGCCAGGCGGCTGGGCGGCAAAGTGATTCGTTACATGACGGGCGGAAGCAATGTGGGCAGCCAGGCCATCGGCGCGCGAGCGGGGTTTGATCATATCATCACGTATGCCGCGTATCTGGCTGACGCTTCACTAGAGTTTGCGTTGCCAGTGCAGTTGACGATCGAAGATGCGCCCACTTTGTTGCGCTGGGTCGATTCGCCGTTGATGCGCTATCTGCACGGAGTCTATCGGGCCGCGTGGTCGGCCAAAACTTTGACGGAGGCCGAGGTTCGTCGGGCGCTTGAATCGCAACTGATCTACGGCCTGAAGGACGAAGCGGGGCACATCGCCGCGTGGGCCTTATTGCGTGAAGAAGATAAAGAGGATACCGAAGACGGCGATCGAAAACGCTTGCGTGTCGATCACTTCGATGGTGAGCCGAATGCCGTGACGGAACTGGGCAAGCGCATGCGCGCCCTGGCCGCGACGCAACAGCGGATGGTGGTCAGTGCCGGCATCAGCGATTATCCGCCGTTGGTTCAGGCGCTGGTGAAGGCGGGTTACACGTTGAACCCGGATCAGTTTAGTTTGTGGGTGTTGGAGTTGAAGCTGATGAGTGACGAGTGATGAGTGAAGTGCCAATAAGCGGTAGCCGCTTTTCACTCGTTTCTGGCAACTACTCAGCCAGAACGCCGGACTGTGCAAGGTCATTCCCGCGAAGGCGGGACCTACGGCAGCCGCCGACAGTGGATTCCCGCCTTCGCGGGAATGACGGCTGAGTAGTAACCGTTTCTGTCTGAAGTCAGATCATGCCCAAGAAGAAACAACCGCCCCTCACCACACCGCAGCAAGTCGAGGCCGAACGCGAGCAGCGCGTGGCGGCGCGCGATCGCATCGATTATTCGTATGCCGTCTTTTGGACGAAGCACGCGCGTCTGTGGGATAAAGCCAAATGCGTTGCAGTGGCGCAGCAATTAACGGCGTTGATCGGTTCGTCGGACTTTGACGCCAACTTTTATCAGCGCACTTACACGCTGGAAAATGTCGAAGGTACGCATTCCGGCGCGAGTTTGCTGGCGCTGCAAAAAGTGTTGGACGCGTTACGTGGCGAGTAATATGTCGCTTATGATTTTTGATCTTGGAAGCCAGAATCTGCTCATAACTATTGCCCTGGTTGCCATGACCTTAGCACTTGCACTATTGGGGTGCCTCTTGTTGGGTGGAAAAGCACAGCGTGCTCGCACCTCTGCTGCAGCTTTAATGTTTTTAGAAATTATCCCGTTGTATTTAGTCACTACCTTCGTGGCTTTGAATTATTACGGGCTTCTATTCGCAGACGCTCTCTTCGATCTCGTAATGTTAGTGTGCTGTTTGATTACGGTTTGTTCGAGCTGGATGGAATGGCTCTCGCCGCCACCTCAGTGGAAGACGCGCTCCTATCGTGAGCAGTCGATATTTTCGGGAGTTTGTCTTACGATAGCGGGTATTGTATTAGCATTTTTTACTCTACCACCAGCGATATCTATCATATCGGATATGGCCCGGGGGCCATCTTTTGAGACGGGAGTTGTGGAGCAATTGACTTTGCGGCAGACAGGTGGCGCTGTTGCAGGTGGTGACTTCGTTGTGCAAGGTGTTTCTTATTTTACGGCAGATTTACCTTGGTACCACACGCTCTCAATCGGGCACTCAGTCAGATTTGCTTATGGCCCCACTAGTCACTATGGATTTCCTGCTGATCAGATGATACTAAACCCCCTGGGCATGGCTTTTCCGGTGCTGGTATTTGGATTTATTTTGCTGGTCTTTAGTGCCGGTTATCATATCCTTCGGCCTTCCGGCCAGTCTACTGGACAGAGCCACAGCGAGGAGCGCAACCAGTTTGAACAGATCATCGATAGTGTAGCTGAATACCGCGAGACCAAGGGAGCGGGCTTTCTCATTTTGCTAATGATTGTGCCACTCCTGTTTCTTGGATTATTTCTACTGATACTCATTTCCAAGTAGTCGAAGAACACACCGTGCACTGGCAAGATATGGTCGTCTTTACAACTATGCTATGATTTATTACGCCTGATTCAACCGGTGAATTCATGTCCGAAGCCGATACCGTTCAAAACATTCCTACTCCGCGCACGCGCGAAAGTCTGGCGTCCGATCTGCGCGCATTGGGCCTCCACTCCGGTATGGTTGTGATCGTTCATTCGTCGTTGAGTGCGATCGGGTGGGTGAGCGGCGGATCGGTGGCAGTGGTGCAAGCTTTGATAGATGTGCTCACGCCGACCGGCACGCTCGCCATGCCCACGCACACCGGCGATTTGTCTGATCCTTCATTCTGGCAGAATCCGCCGGTGCCGGAAGCGTGGTGGGACATCATCCGCGACACGATGCCGGCTTTCGAACCGGAGGTCACTCCAACACGTGGCATGGGCCGCATCGTCGAAACCTTTCGCACGTGGCCCGGCGTGCGGCGCAGTTCACATCCGCAGGTGTCGTTTGCGGCCTGGGGCCAACATGCGGAGTTCATCACGGCTCAGCACAGTTTAGATGATTCGTTAGGCGAGCAATCGCCTCTGGCGCGGATCTACGATCGGGATGGCCTGGTGCTGTTGCTGGGGGCCCCTTACGGGAACAACACCTCATTCCATCTAGGTGAATATCGGGCGGGCGGGGGACGACGGATTGCGCAGGGCGCGCCAATCATCGAGAACGGCCAGCGTGTGTGGAAGATCATCAATGATATTGATTGGGATGCCGAGTGCTTTGAAGCGCTCGGTGCGGATTTTGAGCGCGCCTGTGCTATCAAAGTAGGGCAGGTGGGTTCGGCCACGACACGCTTATTTGCGCAGCGCGCGGCGGTTGATTTTGCCGCCAAGTGGATCGGGGAAAAACGATCGGTCACACGAGGATAGCGCATTTGTCTTAAATCGCCGCACCGACTATAATTCGACGCGCATCCGGCGCGTTACCGGCTCCTTTTCAGATCGCCGTCATCAGGCGGTGTTTTTTTGCAGTGGGCCGGTCAAAATCTTGTTTCAGTTCGTTTCATGTTGTCGCATCAGGCTTAGCGGGAGCTGTTACTGATGAAAAAGATTCTAATCGTCGACGATGATCCCGATATTGCCAAATTGCTTAGCGTGGCTTTGCGCGAAGCAGGCTACAATCCCCTCACGGCCTCTTCCGCCATCGAAGGGCTGCGCACGCTGTTTAACGAGCGCCCCAATTTGATCTTGTTGGACGTG
>Ga0182021_10012080_pt1 | contig 10263 bp, 8 predicted proteins | sample 612E3MmetaG_FD_120493 | JGI IMG/M metagenome (GOLD analysis project Ga0182021, IMG submission 120493) | Permafrost microbial communities from Stordalen Mire, Sweden - 612E3M metaG (Illumina Assembly) | ecosystem: Environmental > Terrestrial > Soil > Wetlands > Permafrost | place: Sweden... | reverse complement strand
GAAGGGATCGCCATCCCCGGCGATCTGGCGGCTGCGGTCACCCGCTCGCTCGCTCGGCTCGGAGAACAAGCCTCCTGCGCCGTCCGATCGAGCGCGACTGCAGAGGACTCGCCGACGGCCTCCTTCGCAGGCCAGCACGACACGTACCTGAACGTCGTCGGGCCGGCAGCAGTCCTCGAGCACATCAGCCAGTGCTGGGCCTCGCTCTTCACGGAGCGGGCCGTCACCTACCGCCTGCGGAACGGCTTCGACCACCGGAAGGTCCAGATGGCCGTGGTTGTGCAGCAGATGATCTTCCCGCAGGCGGCCGGCGCCCTCTTCACTGCCGACCCCGTCACGTGCAACCGGAAGCTCGCCTCCGTGGAGGCCAGCTACGGCCTCGGCGAGGCCCTGGTCTCCGGTGTGGTGAACGCCGACGTCTACAAGGTGCGCGACGGCGCAGTCGTCGCCAAGACGATCGCCGCCAAGACGGTTGCCTTCCACGCCTCGCCGTCAGGCGGGACGCGGGAACTGGCGGTAGAGCCAGGGCAGCAGGACCGGCCAGCGCTAACGGACGCGCAGGTCGTGCAGCTCGCGCAGCTGGGCCGGCGGATCGAAGCGCACTTCGACTACCCCCAGGACATCGAGTGGTGCCTGGTCGATGATGGCTTCCAGATCGTGCAGAGCCGGCCGATCACCACGCTGTTCCCGATCCCAGAGGTCGGCGACCGAGCCAACCACGTCTACGTCTCGGTCGGTCATCAGCAGATGATGACCGACGCCATGAAGCCCCTTGGGCTCTCCGTGTGGCAGCTGACGGCCCTCCGGCCGATGTACGAGGCAGGCGGGAGGCTCTTCGTCGACGTCACCCAGGGCCTGGCGTCTCCAGGGAGCCGCGCCGTCCTCCTCGAGGTCCTGGGGAAGTCCGACCCTCTGATCCGGGACGCGCTGCAGGCCATCCTCGAACGCGGCGACTTCATCCCATCGCTCCCGGACGAGGGTCCCGGCGAGCCGGCCCCTGGCGGCGCACCATCCCCGATCGAGACCGATCCGTCCATCGTCACCGAGCTGATCGGGCGCAATCAGGATTCCATCGCCGCCTTGAAGGGCGCCATTCGGACGAAGTCCGGCTCGGCGCTGTTCGACTTCATCCTGGCGGACATCCAGGAGCTGAAGCGGATCCTGTTCGATCCGCGAAGTCATCAGGTGTTCATGACGGCGATGGAAGCGACGCAGTGGCTCAACGATCAGCTGCAGGAGTGGCTGGGCGAGAAGAACGCGGCCGACACGCTCGCGCAGTCCGTTGCCCACAACGTCACCGCGGAGATGGGGCTGGCGCTCCTGGACGTCGCGGACGTGATCCGCCCGCATCCAGACGTCGTGGCCTTTCTGCAGCACGTCGAGGACGAGGACTTCCTGGACGACTTGGTCAAGCTCGAGGGCGGCCGGGAGGCGCGAGCCTCCATCCGGGCCTACCTCGACAAGTTCGGCATGCGCTGCGTCGGCGAGATCGACATCACGAGGCCGCGTTGGAGCGAACGCCCCACCACCCTTATGCCCCTCATCCTCGGCAACATCAAGAACTTCGCGCCGGGCGCCGGCGAGCGGCGCTTCGAGCAAGGACGGTGGGAGGCGAGGAAGAAGGAGCAGGACCTGCTGGAGCGCTTGCGCGCCTTGCCGGACGGGGAGCGGAAAGCCGAAGAGGTCAAGCTGATGATCGACCGGGTCCGCACCTTCATCGGCTACCGGGAGTATCCGAAGTACGGCATGGTCAGCCGTTACTTCGTTTACAAGCAGGCCTTGTTGGATGAAGCCGAACGCCTCGTGCGGGCCCGCCTTCTTCAAGACAAGGACGACATCTTCTACCTCACGTTCCAGGAGCTCCACAACGTCGTGCGCACGAACCAAGTCGACGACCAGCTCATCCGACTGCGCAAGGACGCGTTCAGGTCGTACCAAGCGCTCACGCCGCCCCGGGTGCTCACCTCGGATGGCGAGGTGCTCGCCGGGGCGTACCGACGCGACAATTTGCCGGCTGGCGCGCTGGTCGGCTTACCGGTATCTGCCGGGACGATCGAGGGGCGTGCCCGCGTCGTCCTGGACATGGCGGAGGCCGATCTCGAAGCGGGCGACATCCTGGTCACCGCCTACACGGACCCCAGCTGGGCGCCCGTTTTCGTCGCGATCAAGGGCCTTGTGACGGAGGTGGGGGGTCTAATGACCCATGGCGCGGTCATCGCACGGGAGTACGGCTTGCCGGCCGTCGTAGGGGTGGAGAATGCCACCCGGCTGATCCGGGACGGGCAGCGGATCCGCGTGCAAGGGACGGACGGGTACGTCGAGATCCTGGCGGTCCCCTGAGGCCTAGCCCCGGAGATGCTCACATTGACACTTAAGGCTCGGAGTGACTTCGAACTCCGCGACGGTCACACCGTTGGCCTACCGCTCCGTCAGGGAGGCGAACGGCACGGCGTCCCCGATGGCGTGGGCCAGTTGCTTTCCCTTCTTGGTCGCGTGTTCCAGCGCCTCGCGTGCCTGATCGGCCTGGTCGGAGTCAGCGACCCGATGGGCTATCTCTTTTGCCTGCCCGCGAACGCGATCACCAACCTCGGCATCGTGCACCCGCGCCATGCCCCCGGAGGCTTCTGCTTTCACGCGGTCGACCGCCTCAGGGACCAAGTCAGCGGCTCTTCTTCCTGCGACACCGACGAGGCGGGCGCCCCGGTTGAGCGCGTCCATGAAGAGGCCCGCCGCCGCTCCCGTCAAACCGCCGATTACGAGGCCCTTCCAAACGTTTCTCATGATTCCCCTGTCCTTCTTGAGGCGCCGTACAGGTCTCGAGGTGCCATGCAGCCTCCCGCGGCGCCAGAATGTCTTCTCTTTCCTGTCTGACTATGCCCCGGAAAGCTCTTGCGCAATCGCTGAGCAGATCACCTCGCCGCTGCATTCGGGCCGGCGGTGGACGTCGGCTGGCTCACAGCGGGCGCCCGGCTTACTCACAGCAAACTCCCGGGCGGCTTTAAGCCGGCAGTCGCAGGGCAGCACCGTCCGTCCTCAGACCGACACGGCGTCACTGCCTCGCCGCCACTGCCAGCGCGCCGCGAATCTGAGAACGCACTCATGCAGATGATCGAACGAACAAGTCCGGCGCGCACACTCTCAGCGATAGGTCGTCTCGCCTGACGTCTGAGCAATTGCTTGTTCATCTCCGAACGCGCTAACTTCTCGGCAGCACCCGTCTAGTTTTAGTGCTAACTTAGCCGCAGTACGCACTCGACACCCCCAAAGGACCGACATGGCAAAAAAGCCGCTGACGCTGCCGGAGGTCGCAGACAAGCTCGGTGTTCACTACATGACGGCTTACCGCTACGTGCGTACCGGTCGCCTCCCCGCCAAGCGAGTAGCCGGGACCTGGCAGGTCGATCCCGCGGAGCTCGAGAAGATGCGCAAAGCGGAAAGGGGAACCGGCGAGCGGCGCCCGACAGGTGTCATACCCGCTAGAGAGCATCTCGAGCTGAGGCTCCTCGCGAGCGACGAGCCCGGGGCTTGGGAGATCGTCGAAGCTGCGTTGGGTTCAGGCATGGAGCCGGAAACCGTGCTGCTCGAGGTCATCGCACCGACGCTTCGCTCGATAGGCGAGCTGTGGGAGCAGGGCAAGCTCGGCATCGCGGACGAGCACCGGGCCAGCGCCACAGCCACACGCCTGATCAGCAGGCTCGGCGCGCGCTTTGGTCGCCGCGGGCACAAGCGAGGCACTGTGATCGTCACGGCCCCGGCCGGAGAGATGCACTCGGTGCCGATCGCGATGGCCGCCAACCTGCTGCGCTGGCACGGCTTCGGGGTCGTGGAGCTCGGGGCGGACACTCCCTCTGAGGCGCTCGCGGAAGCGGCCATCGCCGAGCCGGACCTTGTGGCCGTGGCTATCGGCTGCACCGCGAAGAACTCCCCCCAAGCGGCCCGACGGGCGATTGCCGCTCTGCGGGTGGCGACGCCCAAGGTGCCGGTTCTCCTCGGTGGCGCCGCGATCACCACCGCCACTCAGGCCAAGCGGCTGGGTGCCGACATGTTCACGGGCGGCCGTGCCGACGAGATAGTGCACGCCCTGGAGGCGATCGTCGGCACCAAGCAGTGACGCGCCGGCTCCCCCCGGCAGTCAGACGACTTGGTTGTTGCGACGACCTCGCCAAGCCGGCTTGGCCAACACGACTTGCACGTCGCTCACGTGGCGCTCCAGGAAGGCCGCCTCGCAGTAAGCGAGATAGAGGGCCCACAGGCGGCGGAGCTCATCGCTCACCCCGAGTCGCTGCACACCGACGGCGTTGTTCTCCAAGTTGGTCGCCCAGCGCCTAAGCGTCTCGGCGTAGTGGCGGCCGATGTCCTCGAGGTGGATCACGCGCAGGTCGGTGGCGCGGGCGAGCGAGGCGGTGATCGAAGCCACAGAAGGCAGGCACCCGCCGGGGAAGACCATCCGCCGGATGAAGTCTTGGTGCCGCTTGGCTCGAGCGAAGCTCCGGTCATCTATGACGATGGCCTGCAGCGCTGCCAGGCCGCCGTCTGCAAGCAGCCTCGAGCAGGCGGCAAGGAACTCGTCGTGGCGTCGCCAATCGACGGCCTCGATCATCTCGACCGAGACCAGCCTGTCGAACCGGCCTCGCAGATCGCGCCAGTCCTCGCCGAGGACGGTTATGCGATCCGAGAGACCTGCCTCCGCGACGTGCTTTTCGACGTAGACGCGCTGAGCCTGCGAGATCGTGGTGGTTGTCACCTGGGCCCCGTAGCGCTCCGCCGCCCGAATGGCGAACGAGCCCCAGCCCGAGCCGATCTCGAGGAGGTGATCACCTGGCTGCAGGTCGAGCTTCGCGCAAAGCCTGTCGATCTTGGCCATTTGGGCATCGCACAGGTCGACCTCCGGGCGTTCGAACACTCCGCAGGAGTACGTCATCGTCTCGTCGAGCATCAGCTCGAAGAACTCGTTGGACAAGTCGTAGTGCGCCCGGATGTTGCTGGCGTCGTCGGCCTTGGTAGGCGGCGCCAATCGGGCCGCGACGTCGACGACGCCGCCAACAGCGCGCCCGAGACGGTCCATGCGGGCCAAGAGCGGCCGCGCCCGGGCGAAGAGCTCTCTCATCAGGGCCGTCAGATCGTCGGCGTCCCACCAGCCGGCGACGTAGGAGGTACCGAGGCCGACAGAACCCGAGCGCAGCAGCGCAGCGTAGGCGCGTGCGTCGTGCACCTGCACACGAGCCGAGGGCCGGCCGCTGCCCAGGCGGTAGCTCTGCTGCGCCTCGACCACCTCGATCGCCCCACCGCGCCCGCGCGCCCCAAGCGCGTGAACGATGCGACGGCTAGCCGACTCGATCGCCGGGCGGACGCGGCTCGGAGAGGCACGACCCACGAGGGCGCCGTCGTCGACTACGGGCACAGGCTTCGTGCCCTGACGAGCGGCATCTCGGCAGTCGCTACAGTCAAGCACCGAGCGCACGACGGGCCGGATGAGGGTAGAAAGGCGCCCGGCACAGTCCGAGGCGAATCGCCTGGGCGTAGATCCCGGTCGACACGCGGAGTGTCGGCGCCGGATTGTGCCACAGCAGCTGCGACAACGCCTGGCGGCTGAGCGGCCGCCGGCGCAACGACAATGTCACGGCGAAGAGGCGCTGATCGCCGCGCAGCACGCCGAGCCTCACGAGAAGGCGGTCCGCGGGCGTCGTGTAGCTCAGCGCGTACTCCACGTCCATCGGCAAGAAGGGCGACACATGCATCACTTTCGCAAACCGGTGACGCCCAGGCGGCCCGACCGCATAGCAATGACGCTCGTGCCAGGGCGTGTTCTCGACCTCGGCGACGAGTGCCTCGACCGCGTGGCCATCGGCGCCGGTGCAAAAGTACATGCTTATCGGGTTGAACAGCCATCCCCAGGTGCGCACGTTCGCCAGCATCGCCACGGGACCCACCGGGCGGAATTGCAGCCGTTCTTCGACCACGTCGCGCACCGCCTGGTCGAGCGGCATTGCCGCCCCCTCCCCCAGGTAGTCCCCCCGGCGGAACCAGACCGGGGCCGGCCGGCGGCTCGACCACAGAGGGTGCAACCGGGTGACCGCGTCGATCTCGTCCAGGTACAACAAGGGCATCGCCACCTGATAGGAGAACTCGCGCACCGGCCCCGGGCCGAACCGGCGGTGGCACAAGATTCCCTCGTAGATGGCACTTTGCAGACCGGAGGCGCCTCCGCTGACCGCCTCGGCCGGAGCCTTTAGGGCGGATGTGCTCACAGCGCTACCCCCAGCGCCCGGCATGTCTTTACTGCGCTCGCGACTCCGTCTTCGTGGAACCCGTAGCCCCAGTAGGCGCCGCAGAACCACGTCCGCCTGACTCCGCTGATCTCTGCGTGCCGCTGCTGGGCCCCGACGGCCACCGGGTCGAGCACGGGGTGGGCGTAGTCCATGCGCGCCAAGACTTGCTCGGGATCGATTGCGTCATCGCGGTTCAAGGTGACGAGCACCGGAGTCGAAGAAGGAATGCCTTGAAGCCGGTTCAGATTGTAGGTGAGCGTCGTCTGATCCGTGTCGGCCTCCAGGCGATGGTAGTTCCAGCTTGCCCAGGCCCGACGGTTGCGTGGCAGGAGGCGGGCGTCTGTATGGAGGGTGGCCCGGTTCTGCTGGTAGCCGATGGCGCCCAGGATCGCCTGCTCGGCCCGGTCGGGATCCGACAGCAGGGACAGGGCCTGATCGCTGTGGGTCGCGATGATGACATGGTCGTACGACTCGACGCCCGCGGGACCGACAACTTCGACTTCTCCCGGCTCGCGTCGGATCTTGTCGACGCGAGCTCCGAGCCGCAGTCGACCCTCGGCGCGCAGTGGGGCGAGTATCGCCTCCACGTAACGGCTCGACCCGCCCGTGACGGTCCGCCAGCGAGGCTGGTCGCGCAGCCTCAGCAAGCCGTGGCGCTCGAAGAAGCGGGCAAAGGTCGCCGCCGGGATCTGCGTGAACGTCCTCGGCCTCGCGGACCAGATCGAGGAGCCGAGCGGAATCAGGTACCACTCGCGGAACCCCTCGGACCAACGACGTGACGAAAGCACCTCCTCGAGGGTCACCTCGTCGGGCGGCGGTTCTTCGAGCAGCCCGACAGCGAGGCGGTTGAACCGTCCGACATCGGCGAGCATCCGTAGGAACTCCGGTCGCGCCAGATTGCGTCTTTGAGCGAAGACAGTTGACGGCGAGGTGCCGCGCCATTCGAGGCCGGTACGCTCGTCGGACATCCCGAAGCTCATGTCGCTCGCCTGGGTGGCCACGCCCAAGCGGTCGAGAAGGTGGCAGAACAACGGGTAGGTGCGCTCGTTGTAGACAAGGAAGCCGGTGTCGACGTCAAAGGTTCCTTCGGGCAGCTCGACCCGGTGGGTGTGCGAGTGACCTCCGGGACGGCCGTCGGCCTCGTAGAGAACGACGTCATGGCGCGTGTGCAGCAAGTGAGCGCACACAAGCCCTGATACTCCGCTTCCGACAATGGCGATCCGCATGCCTCTTCCCTTTTCGAGTTCCGGCCATCTTGTGCTTCCTGGATTTTATCACTAAGCTGTGACCATGGCCACCTACCGCGTCGTGATCCTCTCGTCGTGGGCGCCGGCGGACGCCTTCGAGTACATGGCACGCTTCTCCAATGCGGCCAGCTGGGATCCGGGTGTCCTTGGCGCCGCGGAGCTCGACCCGGGGCCTCCTCGTCACGGGAGCAGGTACCGGCTGCTGGTAAGAGCGCTCGGGCGCACGCTGCCTCTCGAGTACCGGATCACGGACTTCGACCCACCGCGACACGTGGTCCTGCAAGCACAGAACGCGATGATCCGCTCGACTGACGTCATCGAGGTGGCGCCCGCGACCGGTGACGGCTCGATGGTGACCTATTCGGCCACGCTCGACCCCAGAGGACCGGCCCTCCTCCTCGCCCCGCTCATGGGCGTGGCGTTGCGCCGCATCGGAGACCGGGCCGCAGCCGGCCTGCGGAGCGCTCTCGGGGGGCGCCCGGCGTGAGATCGTCGCCGAGCGCGGCCCGACGGATCCTGGCCGCCGCCGTGGACGCCGGTGCCGAAGCCACGGTGCTGCCGGGCTTCAGCCGCCTGGGCATCGCCCTGCGGCGGCGACTCGAGGATTGGCAAGAACCTCCCTCGATGAAGGGACAGGTCGCAGTCGTGACCGGGGCCACGTCCGGCATCGGGCTGGCGGCGGCGGTCGCGATGGCCCGGCTGGGCGCCTCGGTGCACCTTGTAGGGCGCGACGCCGCCAGGGGGGCGACGGCGCGCGCCGCCGTCGAAGGGGCGGGGTCGGCCCGCGCCGAGCTGGATCTCGTCGACCTCTCCGACGCCGAGGCCGTGGTCACGCTGGGGCTGCGCCTCTCGGAGCGTTATGAGAAGGTCAACGTGCTCGTGCACAACGCCGGGGCCCTCACCCGGACCTTCAAGACGACGCCGGCCGGAGTCGAGCTCACCGTGGCCACCCAGGTCATCGCCCCGTACCTGTTGACAGCGACGCTGGCGCCCTTGTTGTGGAGCAGTTCGCCCGCAACCATCGTGACCGTCAGCTCGGGTGGCATGTACACACAGCGCTTCGACCCTGCCCGGCTGGAGATGACAGCGAAGGATTACGACGGGCCGGTCGCGTACGCGCGGTGCAAGCGGGCTCAGGTCGTCCTGGCCTCCGCCTGGGCGCAGCGTTACGGCGCCGCGGGCGTCTCGAGCTACTCCATGCACCCGGGCTGGGCGGACACTCCCGGGCTCAAGGCCGGCCTGCCACGATTCGAGGCCTTCTTGCGCCCGCTACTCCGCACCCCAGCTGAAGGCGCCGACACCGCAGTTTGGCTAGCCGCCGGCGGCGCGGCCTGCCGGGCACACGATCTCGGTTCAGCCCCGCCGGTCTCGGGGTTCTTCCAGGACCGGCACTTGCGGCACGAACACCGCTTTCCTGCCGGCAGGGCGGAGGAACCCGGCGACAACGACTCGCTGCTCGAATGGTGCGCGACCCGCACGGGGATCGTGACTCCCCTTCCGAGCTCGGGAGGGGACTGAGGAGCCGGTCACCCGCGCAGCTGGACAAACCCCGTCGGGCGCAGCATCTAGCCGCGGCAGGTCGGGCACAGGCCGACCAGGTCGAGCTGGTGAGCCGTGACCTCATAGCCCTGCTCCTGCGCCACAGCTCGGGCAGCCTCTCCGAGCGCCCTTTCCAGCGTCGGCGAGGGGTGGACGTCTTCCACCTTCCCGCAGTTCGCGCAGACGAAGTGGTGGTGATGGCCTGAGAGCTCCTCGGCCAGCTCGAACCGGCCGTGGTCGTCGGAGCCCGCAACCCGGCGGACGACACCGACGTCGATGAGCGCAGTCATGTTCCGGTAGGCGCTGCTCTGGGGAAGCCCGGGCGCGGCCGCCAGGATCTCGGGGACCGTGAGCGGGCGACCGGCAGCGGCCAACGTCTCGACCAGGATCCTCCTCAGATGCGTGTACCGCTGGTCCACGCTGGCGAGACGTAGGCTGACGCCCTCGTGCACAGAACGCGGGACCACCACCGGCGCCGGCACTAGGCCGGACCCGCGCCGCTCGTGCTGGCCGCGGTCGGACGAGGCAGTCCTCTCCCGGTCGCCAATTTCCCGTCTCCGCCCGTCGCTTCGGCCCTCGGCCTGCGCCAGGCCGCCGACCAACGGGCCACCAGGAAGAACACGGCACCCAGAACGCCGACGAAGAACCCGACCGGCCAGTCGGTCTCGTACGAGGCGGCGATGGCGATCCAGACGATGGCGAGGGACATGGCGACGGACAGGGCCAAGGCCCCCAAGGGCTTGCCTGTGACTATCCGGGCCGCCCCCGGGGCTCCGATCATCAAGCTGAACATCAGCAGGGCTCCGACGACGGGGACCGACATCGTCGTCACCACGGCCACGACGAAAAGGAAACCGATCTCCATCCGCCCGGATCGGACTCCCCGTGCCTCGGCCACCTCCGGCACGACCGAGCTCAGCAGGAGCGGGCGGAACAGGACGACGACGGCCAGAATGCACACGAGCCCGAACAGAGCCGTCGTCAGCACCTCGTTGCTGCTTACTCCGAGGACCTCGCCGAAGAGCAGAGCGTAGATCGCCGAGGCGTACTCCTGGCTCCAGCTGAGGAACAGGGCTCCGAGGCCGAGCATGAACACGAGCACGAGTGCGGTCATGGCGTCGTGGCGGCCACGCTTGCCGAGGATGCCGATGGCAAGTGCGCTGACGAGGGCGAAGACTCCCAGCCCGGCAAAGGTGCTGATACCGAGG
>Ga0182021_10012078_pt1 | contig 10263 bp, 12 predicted proteins | sample 612E3MmetaG_FD_120493 | JGI IMG/M metagenome (GOLD analysis project Ga0182021, IMG submission 120493) | Permafrost microbial communities from Stordalen Mire, Sweden - 612E3M metaG (Illumina Assembly) | ecosystem: Environmental > Terrestrial > Soil > Wetlands > Permafrost | place: Sweden... | reverse complement strand
GGCGGATCTGTCGGTGCTGCACGGCTCGATCGCCGTGGACGGCATCAGCATGACGGTCAACGCCCTGCCGCGGCGCGGCGTGGTCCAGATCTCGGTGATTCCGCACACCCTGAAGGTCACGACTCTGGGTAGAGCCCGGGTGGGCACGCGGGTACATTTGGAGGCTGATCTGATCGGGAAATTCGTGCAGCACCTCCTGGCGCCGCACGCGGCCGCCTTGCGGAGGAGGCAGAGCTAGATGGTCTTCGGGACGGTCGAGCAGGCCATCGCGGACATCCGGGCCGGGAAGATCGTCGTGGTCGCGGACGACGAGGGCCGGGAGAACGAGGGCGACCTGGTCGCGGCGGCGGAGAAGATCACGCCCGATCTGATCAACTTCATGACGGTGCACGGCCGCGGCCTGATCTGCCTGACGCTGTCCTCCGAGCGGTGCGAGGCGCTGGGGCTGCAGCAGATGGTCGAGCACAACACCGAGGCCCACGAAACGGCGTTCACGGTGAGCGTGGACGCGGCGGCGCGGTTCGGCGTGACCACCGGGATCAGCGCATCCGACCGGGCGGCGACGATCCGGGTGGCGATTGATCCGGTGACCGTGCCGTCCGATCTCAGGCGCCCCGGCCACGTGTTCCCGTTGCGCGCCCGTCCCGGCGGCGTGCTGCAGCGCGTCGGCCAGACGGAGGCGAGCGTGGATCTCGCCCGCCTGGCGGGCCTGGTGCCCGCGGGCGTGCTGTGCGAAGTGCTGAACGCCGACGGCACCATGGCGCGGCGGCCCGAGCTGGAGCGCTTCTCGGCCGAGCACGGTCTCACCTTCATCACCGTCGCGCAGATCGTGGCGCACCGGCTCCAGAACGAGCGGCTGGTGCATCGCGTGGCGGAGGCGCGGCTGCCGACGCCCGTGGGGGAGTTCCGCATCATCGGCTACCGCAACGACGTGGACGACTCCGAGCACGTCGCGCTGGTGTTCGGCGAGCCCCGCGAGCGGCCCGAGGTGCTGGTCCGCATCCACTCCAAGTGCCTGACCGGAGACGTCTTCGGCTCGGAGCGGTGTGACTGCGGGTGGCAGCTCCAGACGGCGATGCGGATGATCGCCGAAGCGGGCGCCGGCGCGGTCATCTATCTCGACCAGGAGGGGCGAGGCATCGGGCTGTTGAACAAGCTCAAAGCCTACGAGCTGCAGGACGCGGGACAGGACACCGTCGAGGCCAACGAGCGGCTGGGCTTCCTGCCCGACCTCCGGAACTACGGTATCGGCGCGCAAATCCTGCTCGACCTGGGCGTGAAGGCGATCCGGATCCTCACCAACAACCCGATGAAGCTGGTGGGCATCGAGGGATACGGGCTGTCCATCGTCGAACGCGTGCCGATCATCCCGCCGCGCACCGACGAGAACGCCCTGTACCTCGACGTCAAGCGCGACAAGCTCGGCCACCTGCTGGCGCACTGATGAGCGCCCCGGGTCCGGCTTCCCCATCCCGCGCCGCCCCGGCACGGATCGCGGTGGTGGCCAGCCGGTACAACGAGAACGTCACCCGGCGGCTGCTCGCCGGCGCGGAGCAGTGCCTCAGGGAGCGCGGCATCCCGGCCGAACGGGTGGACGTGCGGTGGGTCGCCGGGGCGTGGGAGCTGCCGGTCCTGGCGCGTGGTCTCCTGGAGCGGGGCGGCTACCAGGCGGTGGTGGCGCTGGGCGCGGTCATTCGGGGCGAGACGGCGCACTTCGAGATTATCGCCGGAGAGTCGGCGCGCGGGCTGATGGCCCTGACGGTGCGGTACGGCGTGCCCGTGGGCTTCGGCGTGCTGACGTGCGAGAAGCTCGAGCAGGCGCTCGAGCGCTCGGGCGGCGCTGCGGGCAACAAGGGCTACGAGGCCACGGCCGCGGCGCTGGACGCCGCTGCGGCACTGCCCGCGCGCGATGGCGATCCGGACTGAGACCCGCGCACGCGCCCTCGCGCTTCAGTTGCTCTACGCGTGGGATCAGATGCCGGACCAGGATGCCGATCGGCGCGTCGTATGGGCTCGGGTGCTGCCGCTGGTGCGGGCGTCGCCCGCGGTCCGGGATCGGGCGATCGGGCTGGCCGAAGCGGTGGTGGGAGCGCGGGCGCGGCTCGACCCCGCGCTGGAGCAGGCGGCGGACCGCTGGAGGCTGGAGCGGCTGGCCGTGGTGGACCGCAATCTCCTGCGCCTCGCGGCGCTCGAGTTCGAGACCGCGACGCCGCCCAAAGTGGTGATTGACGAGGCGGTGCGGCTGGCGCGGTGGTTCGGCGGGCCCAAGTCGCCCGGATTCGTCAACGGCATCCTGGACCGCCTGGCGCGCGACCGGGGTTGGCTGTGAGGATCCTGCTGACCAACTGGCGCGACCGGACCAACCCGCAGGCCGGCGGGGCCGAAGTGCACCTGCACGAGATTTTCGGCCGGCTCGCGGCGCGGGGCCACGAGGTGCATCTGCTCACCAGCGGTTACCCGGGCGGCGCGGCCGAAGCCACGCTGGACGGCATGGTGGTGCATCGGGTGGCGGGGGAGTATGGCTTCGCCGCGCGAGGCCTGCGGGCGTTCGCGCGTCTGGCGCGGTCGCTGCGGCCCGACGTGGTCGTGGAAGACGTCAACAAGCTGCCCCTCTACCTGCCGCTCGTCTGGCGGGGGCCGCTGGTGCTGCTGGTGCCGCACCTCTTCGGGACCACGGCGTTCCGCGAGGTGGCCTGGCCGATGGCGCTGGTCGTGTGGCTGGCCGAGCGGCCGATGCCGTGGGTATACCGTCGCGCCGCCGTGCACGCCATCAGCGGCAGCACGCGCGACGATCTGGTGCAGCGCGGCTTCGCGCGGGAGGAGATCCGCGTCATCTACCCGGGCGTGGATGCGACCTTCTATGCGCCGGATCGGGGTGTGCCGCGGGCGGCGCGGCCGAGCTTCCTGTACGTGGGCCGGCTCAGGCGCTATAAGGCAGTGGAGACGGCTATCGCCGCGCTCGCGGTGCTGCGCGGGGCGGCGTTCCCCGACGCGGAGCTGTGGATCGCCGGCGCCGGCCTCGACCGCGCGCGGCTCGAGCGGGTGGCAGCGGAGGGCGGTGGCGCCGGCGTGACCTTTCGCGGCCACGTCAGCGAGGAAGAGAAGCTGGCGCTGTACCGCCAAGCGTGGGCGGTGGTGTTCCCGTCGCCGAAAGAGGGATGGGGCATTACCAACCTGGAGGCCGCCGGGTGTGCCACGCCGGCCGTCGCGTCGGACAGCCCGGGGCTGCGGGAATCGGTGCGCCACGGGGAGACCGGGTTGCTGGTGCCGCACGGCGACGTGCGGGCGATGGCGGGCGCGCTGGGCCAGCTGGCCGGGGACGCCGCCCTTCGCGAACGTCTGGGACGTGGGGCGCGCGCATTCGCCGAGTCGCTGAGCTGGGAGCGCGCGGCCCGCGAGACGGAAGCTCACCTCGAAGCCGCAGTGGCCGCTGGCCCGCGCGGCTAGGAGATTGCCCATGGAGACGATGATCACCGCCCGTCACGGCGAAATCGCGGATATCCTGCGCACCCGCGCGGAGCGGGTGCTGGAGCGGCTGGCGCGGCTGGCGACCCGGCCCACGGCGGCGCACGTCACGTTCGGCATAGAACACCAGCGGGCGACCGCGGAGGTCCGGCTCACCGCGGCGCGCGGCGCCGTGCACGTGGCCACCGCCGAGGCGGCGGATCACCGCACGGCCCTGGACCGCGCCGCCGCGAAGCTGCGGCGGCAGCTCGACAAGCTGGACCCGAACCCCCGCCGCAGGGCGGGCAGCGCGGGGAGGTAGGTACGGTCCGGCTGCGTGACCTGATCGAGCAGCGCGCCGACACGCTGCAGCTCGAGGTGCTGACCGGCGACGTGGGGCTGGATCGCGTCATCCCGTCCTCCGAGGTCTCCAATCCCGGGCTGGTGCTGGCGGGCTACACGGCGCGATTTACCGCCGACCGGGTCTACGTGCTGGGCGAGACGGAGATCTCGTATCTGTTCGCGCTGCCCGACGCGGATCGGCGCCAACGGATCGAGTCGCTGTGCGAGCTGGGATGCCCGTGCCTGTTCGTGACCAAGGGACTCGAGGTCCCCCCGGAGCTGGTCGAGCTGGGGCGCGCGCGCGCGGTGGCGGTGATCCGCTCGGGGCTCGGGACGTCGGAGTTCTATAACCGGATCAAGCCGTTCCTGGAGGAAGTGTTCGCTGCGCAGACGGCCATCCACGGCTCGCTGGCGGACGTATACGGCGTCGGGCTGCTGTTTCTCGGCCGGTCGGGCATCGGCAAGAGCGAATGCGTGCTGGATCTGGTCGAACGCGGGCATCGCGTGGTCGCCGACGACGTGGTGCTGGTGCGCCGGCTCGGCCACGACGTCCTGATCGGCCGCGGCCACGAGCACCAGCACCACTTCATGGAGATCCGCGGCATCGGCCTGATAGACATCGCCGCGCTGTTCGGCATCCGGGCGGTGCGGCAGCAGAAGCGGATCGAGGTGGTGGTGCAGCTGGAAGACTGGGACAGCGCCGCCCCGTACGAGCGCACGGGGCTCGACGGGGACGAGACGACGGTGCTCGACGTGAAGCTGCCTCGGGTGGTGGTGCCCCTGAACCCCGGCAAGAACATCACGGTGATCGCGGAGATCGTGGCGATGCGGCACCTGCTCAAGTACGCTGGCGTGGACTCGGCGCGCGAGTTCAACGAGCGGCTGATCGGGCGGATGCAGGAGCAGCGCGTGATCCGCGAATACCTCGAAGAGGACTATGAGTGACGGTCTGATCGGCGTCATCGTCGCCCACACGGAGGTCGCCGAGGCGCTGCTGGCCGCGGTCCGGGCGATCGCGGGCGAGGATGCGGGCCTGGTGGCCGTCTCGAACCGGGGCTGCGACCGAGGCGCCCTCACCCGCCAGCTCGAGGCGGCGGTGGGGGGCCGGCCGGCCGTGGTGTTCACGGACATGGCCGGCGGTTCGTGCGCGCACACCGCGGTCGCGCTGGCGCGCGGGCGTCCGGACCTCAAGGTCGTCACGGGCGTGAACCTCGCGATGCTGGTGGACTTCGCGTTCCACCGGGATCTGCCGGTCGAGGCGGCGGCGCGCCGCGCGGTGGAAATCGGCCGCACGGCCGTGGGGATGGTCGAGCGGTGAGTGTGGTGCTGCACCGCATTGACGACCGGCTGATTCATGGGCAGGTCGTGGTGGGGTGGGGGCAGCGGATGGGCATCGGGTTCATCGTGCTCGTGGATGACGGTGTGCGCGCGAACCTCTGGGAACAGGAGCTGTATCGCATGGGCGTGCCGGCCACCACGGACGTGGTGTTCGCGACGGTCGCGGAGGCGGCGGCGCGGGCTCCCGAATGGGAGAAGGATCCGCGGAAGGGCATTCTGCTCACCGGCGACGTGGACACGATGGTCGCGCTGTGCGCCGCGGTGCCGGAGGTGCGGAAAGTGAACCTGGGCGGCATCCACGCGCGCGACGGCCGGACCGAGCGGCTGCGTTACGTATTCCTGAGTGACGGCGAAGCGGCGCAGCTCCAGGCGCTGGCCGACCGGGGCGTCGAGGTCACGGCCCAGGACCTGCCTACGGCGAAGCCGGTGCCGGTGGCGGAGCTGGTGTGACGCCGGCGACCATCGCGGGCGTGGTGGGCGTGGGGGCCGTGGCGGGTCTCGACCTCGTCAGCGTGCCCCAGGCGATGCTGGGCCGGCCGCTGGTGGCCGGTTTCCTCGGCGGCGCGGTGGTCGGCCGGCCGCTGCCGGGCCTGGCGACCGGGGCGGTGCTCGAGTTGTTCGCCTTCGAGACCCTGCCTGTCGGCGCGTCGCGGTACCCCGACTGGGGACCGGCGGCCGCGGCGGCGGGCGCGCTGGCGGCGATGCGGGGCGGCCGTTGGAACCCGGCGTGGATGGTCGGGATCATGGTGGTGGCGCTGCTCGCGGCGTGGCTCGGCGGCCTCAGCCTGCTGTTGCTGCGCCGCCTCAACGCGGCCCAGCTTCGCCGCCGCGCCCAGGCGCTGGACAACGGTGACGTGCGCGCGTTGGGGGCGCTGCAGCTCGGCGGCATCGCGCGCGACCTGGTGCGCGCGGCCGCGCTCACCGGCTACACCCTGATCGTCGGTGAGCCGGTGGCGCGGCACGTCGAGATGGGATGGCGGCTGCCGCTGCCGGTGGCTGATGTGGCGGTGGTGGGCACGGCACTCGGCGTCGCGGTGTGGAGCGCGTACCGCCTGTTCGGCCAGGGGTCGCCCCGGGGCTGGTTCGCGACCGGTGCGGTGGCCGGAGTGGCGGTGGTCGCGGGGGTGCTCGCGTGGTAGCCCGGTCGGAAGCGATACCGGGCTTCCGCACGGTCCTGGCACGCCTGTTCACCATCCAGGCGGCGTTCACCTACGAGCGGATGCTCGGGATCGGCTTCGCGTTCGCCGCCGAGCCGATGCTGCGGGAACTCCAGCGCCGGGACGGCGGGACGCCCGCCTACCGCGCCGCGCTGGCGCGGCAGGCGCGCTTCTTCAACGCGCACCCGTACCTCGCGTCGCTGGCGATCGGTGCGGCGGCGCGGGCCGAGCTGGACGGCGCGCCACCGGAGCGCATCGAGCGGCTTCGCTCCGCGCTGATCGGTCCTCTCGGCTCGTTGGGCGACCGCCTGATCTGGGCTGGGTGGCTCCCCGCCTGCGCCGCCACCGGGCTCCTGCTGGTCGCGTGCTCGGCGGGGGTGTGGGCGGTGGTCGCCTTTCTGGCCTTGTACAACGTGATGCATGTCTGGCTGCGGGTGTGGGGGTTGAAGGTGGGGTGGCGCGCCGGCCTCGGGGTGGCGGGCGCCCTCGCGTCGCCGGGCTTGCAGCGGGCGCTGGAGCTGGTCGCGCCGCTCGCGGCCCTGATGGTGGGGGCGGCGCTTCCGGCGGTGCTCGGTTGGTACCCGTTCCAGGCGCACTGGGAGATGCTCGCCGGAGCGGCCGCGGCGCTGCTGTTCGCCGAGGTCGTGCGGCTGCTGCAGGGACGGGCCACCGGCCTGGTGGTGGCGGCGTTCACGCTGGCGGTGGTGGTGGCGGTGGGGGTGCTGTGGTAGTCGAGCGCTCGGCGCCGATCGTGAACCGGCTCGGGCTGCACGCGCGGCCGGCGGCGGAGTTCGTGAAGATCGCGAACCGCTTCACCGCGCACATCGTCGTCAGCAAGGACGATCTCGAGGTCAACGGCAAGAGTATCATGGGCATGATGATGCTGGCGGCGGAGTGCGGGAGCGCACTGCTGATCCGCGCCGACGGGGACGACGCCCAGGAGGCGGTGGACGCGCTCCTGGCACTGGTGGCCAGGGGTTTCGGGGAGGACTGATGCCGCAGCGGGTAATCAAGGGTATCGCGGTTTCACCGGGCGTAGCCGTTGGGCCGGCGCTGGTGATCCGGTGGGAGGCGCCGGTCGTGCCCGACGTGCCCATCGGCCCCGACCAGGTCGCGGCCGAAACGAGCCGGCTGACCGATGCGATGGTCTACGCGGGCGAGCGGATCGCGCACAGCCGGGCGAAGGCGGCGGAGCGAGCGGGCGAGGAAGAGGCGCGGATCTTCGACGCGCAGCTGATGATCCTCCAGGACCACGACCTGAGGGCCGGGGTGGACCGCCTGATCCGCGAGAACCACTTCTCCGCCGAGCGCGCCTTCCAGCTCAAGATGCTCGAGTGGCGCGGCCTGTGGACGACGACCGGCAGCGCGATGCTGCGGGAGCGGCTCGCCGACCTCACCGACGTCGAGATCCTGGTCCTCACGCGGCTGATGGGCGTCGAGGAGCCGACGCTGGAGCGCGTCCGGCCCGACGCGCCGGTGGTGCTGGTGGCGCGCGACCTCACGCCGGCCCTGACCGTCCAGCTCGACCGCGACGCGGTGCTGGCGATTGCGTGCGAGGAGGGGACGCGGACTTCCCACGCGGCGATTCTCGCGCACTCGATCGGCATTCCGGCGGTGATGGCGCTCCCGGAGGTGCTGGAGCGCGTGGAGAGCGGCGATCTGGTGGTCCTGGACGGCTGGGCGGGCACGCTGCAGGTCGAGCCGTCGGAGGCGACGGTCGAGGCGGCGCGGCGGCGGGACCGGCAGCGCCGCGAGCTGGAGCGCGACCTCGAGGCGGGTTCCGAGCTGCCCGCGCAGACCACCGACGGGGCCGTGCTCGCCGTGCGGGCGAACCTCGATCTGCCGGAGGAGCTGGACACCGCCCTGCGGCACCGCGCCGAAGGCGTGGGGTTGATGCGTACGGAGTTCCTGGTCACGGGCCGCGGCCAGATGCCCACCGAGGACGAGCAGGCGGAGCTGTACCGGCGGATCGGGACGGCCTTCATGCCGCACCCGGTCGTGGTGCGCACGTTCGACCTGGGGGGCGACAAGTATCCGGCTCCGTTCAAGCGGGTCGCCGAGGGGAACCCGATGCTCGGCTGGCGGGCGATCCGCGTCTGCCTCGATCAGCCTGAGATCTTCCGGCCGCAGATCCGCGCGATCCTGCGGGCGGCGGCGCACACCAACTTGCGGCTGATGCTCCCGCTGGTGACCCGGGTGGACGAGGTGCTGCGGACCCGCGAGCTGGTGGCCGAGGAGGCCCGCGCGCTGCGCAAGAGCGGGATCGAGGCGGCGGCGAGCGTGCCGATCGGGATCACGGTCGAGACGCCGGCGGCGGCGATCATGGCCGACCGGCTGGTCGAGGTCTCGGACTTCCTGTCGGTCGGGACCAACGATCTGGTGCAGTACACGCTGGCCGTGGACCGGGGCAACGCGCGGCTGGCGCAGCGCTTCACCCCGCACCATCCGGCGATCCTCCGGCTCCTGGTCAACATCGCGCGCGCGGCGCGGGTCGCGCGGCGCGAAGTTTCGATCTGCGGCGAGATGGCGGCCGACCCGGTGTCCGTGTACCTGCTGGTCGGCCTCGGGTACCGGGTGCTGTCGGTGGCCGCGCCGAGCCTGCCGCTGGTGAAGTGGATGGTCCGCCAGATCAGCGCGAAGGACGCGGCGAGTTGCGCCGAAGCCGCGCTCGATCTGCCCACCACCGACGAGGTGAGCGCGTTCGCCCGCCGCACCGTCGGAAGCGTCGTGGACTTGCGGCTCCTGGACCCCTCATCCCCGTTGCCAGCCCGTGCGCGCCGGGCTAGCTTCCGCCGATAGAACCCCCAACACGAGACGATACTTTGAGTAACGAGCGCCGCTGGCTTTTCACCTCGGAGTCGGTCACCGAGGGGCACCCCGACAAGATCGCCGACCAGATCTCGGACGCCGTCCTCGACGCGATCATAGCCAAGGACCCCGAGGCCCGGGTGGCGTGCGAGACCTTCGTCACCACGGGCATGGCCCTGGTGGGCGGTGAGATCACCACCACCACCTACGTTCCCGTCCCCGACATCGTGCGCGGCACGGTGGAGGCGATCGGATACACGGACGCCTCATACGGCTTCGACGCCGAGACCTGCGCGGTGCTGGTCACCATAGACCGCCAGTCACCGGACATCAAGCAGGGTGTGGACACCGGCGGCGCGGGCGATCAGGGGATGATGTTCGGCTACGCGACGGACGAGACCAGGGAACTGATGCCGCTGCCGATCCAGCTGGCGCACGGCCTCACCCACCGGCTCGCCGAAGTCCGCAAGGCGGGCAAGCTGCCGTGGCTGAGGCCCGACGGCAAATCACAGGTGACGGTGGAGTACGAGGGGGACCGTCCGAAGCGCGTCCACACCGTGGTCGTTTCCACCCAGCACGCGCCGACGATTGACAACGACGAGCTGCACGCGGAGATCATCGAGCACGTGATCAAGCCGGTGGTGGGTGAGTGGGTCGTGGGCGCCGAGCCGATCTACCACATCAATCCGACCGGCCGCTTCGTGGTCGGCGGGCCGCAGGGCGACGCGGGGCTTACCGGTCGCAAGATCATCGTGGACACGTACGGCGGCTTCGCCCGGCACGGCGGCGGGGCCTTCAGCGGGAAGGATCCGTCCAAGGTTGACCGCTCGGGCGCGTACGCAGCGCGCTGGGTGGCGAAGAACGTGGTGGCCGCCGGGCTGGCGCGCCGTTGCGAAGTGCAGATCGCGTACGCCATCGGCGTGCGTGAGCCGGTCTCGCTGCTGGCGGACACCTTCGGCACGGGCACCGTGCCGGACGCGGTGCTGGAGCAGGCGATCCGCGCGCAGTTCGACCTGGTCCCGCGCGCGATCATCGAGGCGCTGGATTTGCGCAAACCGATCTTCAAGGCGACGGCGTCGTACGGGCACTTCGGCCGCAAGCCGGCGCGCACCACCGTTGACGGCGTCGAGGCCGAGACGTTCACCTGGGAGCGGACGGACCGCGCCGCCGAGCT
>Ga0182021_10012077_pt1 | contig 10263 bp, 8 predicted proteins | sample 612E3MmetaG_FD_120493 | JGI IMG/M metagenome (GOLD analysis project Ga0182021, IMG submission 120493) | Permafrost microbial communities from Stordalen Mire, Sweden - 612E3M metaG (Illumina Assembly) | ecosystem: Environmental > Terrestrial > Soil > Wetlands > Permafrost | place: Sweden... | reverse complement strand
TCCCCGCGAAGAAAAACGTCCCGCTTCTCGAAAAGACCGTGGAAGGTACCTGCACACGCTGCTCGGTCGGCTGCGGCATCGACTACCGCTGGCACGGCAGCCTCTTCACGAGGGTCACGGAGCGCTACGAGCTTCCCAGCAATGGCAAGCTCTGCAAGAACGGGAAGTTCGGTCACGACTTTCTCAACGACCCGCTGCCGGCAGCCGTCGACATGAAAGAAGCGAAAGAGCGGCTGGGCAAGGCGGTCGAGAAAGCACGCAATCCCGTCATGCGCATTTCTCCTTACCTCAGCGGGGAAGCCATCGATGCATTCGTCGAGGCCGCCGCGCGCCGCGGGATTCCCGTCCGTGCCGCGGGGCTGGAGGACGTCGATCCGCGCTGGTCGCAGCTTGCATCGTCGAAGCCCGCGGCCTGCGCCGACGAGACACGGCCGCTCATCGTGCTGATCGGCGACATCGGCGCCACGAACAACGTGGCATTCACCGAGGCCTACCGCCGGAGCAGGGCCGGCAAAGCCGACCTGTGGATCGCCGGTCACGACGACGAAACGGCGCGCCGTGCCGCATCGCGAGTGCTCGCGGATGTTCCGACCGCGCTCAACGAAGCACTCGCCTCTGGCTCTCCCGTCGAGGTCTGGGTCAATCCGGAAGCGGCGCCGGCCGGCGCATTGAGCGCTCTTCTCGGCGCGCGTGACAGGATGACCATTCACCTCCTCTGGAACTCGCGGAACGCGGGCTACCTCTTTGCCCGGCAGACACCGGTGAAGAAGCCCGCGGACCTGTACCTGGATGTCGGGGTCGAGGAGGCGACGAATGGCGCGCGGCGCATCGCCTGGGGAAAGAAGAGGGGCGACGAAGACGTCTTCATTCCGCTGTCCCGCGAGCTGTGGGTCCAGGGCAGGTCGCATCCCACGGGGATGCCGGCCACGACGAGCGGAGCGATCGACGTGAGCGCGCTGAAGGAAGCGGCGGCGTTGATCGGGTAGTCCGCCGCACCCTCTCCCCCCGGCTTCACCCCACGATGACCTGCACCTCGGTGAGGTACTTCCTCGGATTGCCCGGAAAGAGCATCCCGGGCCCCTTCAGGTAGATCTCTCGCGGAGGCTGGCAAGGCTTCAAGCCCGTCTCGGCAAGATGGTCGAAAACGCCAGGGATCGTCCGAGGGCAGACCCGGACCGCCATGCAAGACGAGCACAGGGGTGCCCGCTCCCCTGCTGAAGGAGTAGAGACGGATGCCCGGCTCCACTTCCCACCCGTTCGGTAGGGTCTTCGCCGCGGCCAGCGAGATTTCGCTCCGCGCGGCCCGCAGGCGGTGACCAGGAGTGGTGCGACCGCCAGGGCCAGGAACACAGGAAAAGGTTGTGTTTTCATGGGCCCAGCCTTGGGCCTCCCGTAACGGGAGAGTCAAAATAAATTCAGTAGATTGGTGCAGGAGGAAACTGATGAACTCGCAGGAAAAGACAATCCAACGATTCTACGAAAGCTTCATCGCCCGGGACGCGGAAGGAATGGCCAAGTGCTATCATCCCGAGGTCGTCTTCTCGGATCCCGTGTTCGGACGGCTGTCCGGCGCCGAAGCGACGGGCATGTGGCGAATGCTCTGCGCCCGCGCACAGGGCCTCGCGATCACATTCAGCTCCGTTTCGGCGAGCGGCGATTCGGGCTCCGCGCACTGGGAAGCAACATACACGTTCTCGAAGACGGGCAGGCGTGTTCACAACGTGATCGATGCGTCTTTCTCCTTTCTTGGCGACCGCATCGTTCGTCACGTCGACCGCTTCAATCTCTGGAAGTGGGCGGGAATGGCCCTGGGCCCTGCCGGGATCCTCCTCGGCTGGACGCCCATGGTCCGAGGCGCGGTCAGAAAGGAAGCGCGCAAAGGGCTTGCAGAATTTCTGCAGATTCGGCGATAAGTTAATCTGGAATCGAACTTCATTCATGCAACGGGGGTTTACTTTGAAGAAGAGCATCATTCTCCTGGCAGCAGCACTGGCGGCAACATGTCTCCTGATCGTCGGCTGCGGCACTCCACACATCGCATTGTTCGACGTGACCGGCAGCGGGAAGACGGCGGTTAATCCGAACGCCACGATCAATTTCGGAACGGCGTACTTCCTGATTACTCCTCATTCGCAAACTCGCAACTTCCGGGTCGAAAACACCGGCACGGGGGACCTCCAGTTGACCGGAACCGGGAACAAGGTTGTCATTTCCGGCACAGATCCCAGCTTCTTCACCATCCCGACGCAGCCTTCGCAGAAGATTCCTGCGGGCGGAAGCGCCGATTTCGACATAGTATTCACCGCCACGGCCATAACCGGTCAAAAAAATACAACGATTGGCATCTCCTCTGACGACTCCGACCAGTCGAGTCTCTCGTTTAACGCGACAGGGAACGACCTGTACAGCTGATGTTCGGCCGCAGGGAATCCCGCCCGAGCGCCTCTGAGCCAGGACAGCCCTTCGCCGGGAAGCGGTTTGTCTGTCGGCACCTTGTAACCACCCACCTCGATTCGCCTTCCCGCATCGCGCACCCGTCGGGCACGACGGGTGTAGGCGAAGTGCCCAATGAGCTTCTGGCCCTCGCCGAGATGCTCCAATCATGGGCGACCTTCGACGAGCACCTGGCCTCGATGGAATCGGCGGGGCTGACGCTGACAGGAGGCGATCTCGCGAATGCGCTCGGGAGGCTCGAACAAGCCGGAGCCCTGTGGCTGGCCGATGACTTCCTGAGAGAGCTCGGCGGCCAGGCATGCCGTCCGCCCGCCCCGATTGGCAGCATGGTGTGGTGCACTCGCGATCGCCCCGAGACGCTCGTGCGCAGCCTCGAGAGCTTTCTGGGAAATCCCGCCGACTCCGCCGTGCCCCGCGTCATCGTCTGCGACGACACGATCGATCCGGAAGTGGCGCAGGCAACGGGTGCCGCGCTCCGGAGTTGTGCCGAGCGACACGCAATTGCGCCGGGGAATGCCATTCACGTCGGCATGGACGAGAAGAGACACATGATCGCGTCACTGAAAGAGCTGGGCGCTCGGAGAGGTGTGTCTCCCGAAGTCGTCGAGTTCATCCTCTGCAACGGGTTCCAGCTTCCGTTTTCGGAGGGGGCCAACAGGAACTTCGCCCTTCTCCTGACGACAGGGGACGCATTCGTCTCCACTGACGACGACACGCTTGCGCAGGCGGCCCCGGGGAGCGATCCCGGAACACTGGAGCTGACCTCGGCCTCTCTCCCGAATGCCATCGATCTTTCCGAGACCGACGAGCTGTGTGCCGCCGGAGTGCCTGTCCGGGAACGCGGCGTGCGCGCCGAGCACGGGAAATTCCTCGGCAGGGGGATCGCTGACATCCTGAGGGAATTCGGGGGGAGCGAAATCATTCTCCCCTCGTGCACGAGCTCGTTTGCCCTCGAGCTGACCGCGGGTGAAGCCGCCGTTGCCGTGACATCGGCTGGCGTCGTCGGAGACTCGGGGTTCGGGAATCCACGGATATGCTTTCAGCTCGATGGGGCGGAGCGCGAACGGTACGTCGAAGATCCCGAAGCGTACGCCATGCATCGACTGTCGCGCTTCGCGTTCCGCAGGGCCGAACGCCCGACCGTCACGAGCAGCCCGTGGCTCATGTCGCTGAACTACGCCGTGGACAACCGCGGCTCCATTCCCCCGACCTTTCCGTTCGGACGCAACTCGGACGGCCTTCTCGGTGTTCTCGTACGGGCCTGCCGGCCATCCGGATACATCATGCACCTGCCGTTCGGCATCCGACACATTCCGCCGTCGCCTCGCACGTTTTCCGAGTCTGACCTGCACGACTTCGTCCCGCGGATCTGCGACTTCATGATCTATGCCGTCGATTCTGCCCGGCTGAACCCGATCGTCCGCGTCCCGGCCGACCGCAGCGCAGCACTTGCCTCCCACTACCGTGCACTCGGCGGCCTCTCCGCGCGCGCATTCGACGACGCCTCGCGGGCGGTCTGGATGACATTCGCGGAACGGTACGTCTCGAGCATGGAGATGCGGCTCAACCAGTACGGCCACTCTCCGGATGCCTGGGCTGACGACGTGGAACGGCACATCGACCGCATCCTCGATTTCATCCGCGATCCCCTCCCCCGTGTTCCGAGTGAGATTGCGGCGGCGCTGGGGCCCTCTGCATCCGCGAGTGACCAATTGGAGCTGTTTCGGAAATCCGTCCGCCTCTTCGGCGAGGCGCTGGACGCGTGGCCGACGCTGCGTGAGATCGTCACGCAGCATCCGCTCATCTGAGAAGAGAGCGGCCCTCCGGTCGGGAACTACGTGAGGTACTTCGCCCTCAGGGCCACCTTGTTGATTTTCCCGACACTGGTCTTGTCGATCGCATCGACGAACCTGATCTTGATGAGAAAGGCCTCGCGGGGCAGAACGCCCTTGTCCGCGTAGTTCTTGACATGGGCGGACAACTCCTTCTCGGTCACCTTCTGATCCTTTTTCAGGACGACGAGCCCGATCGGGATCTCTCCCCAGGTAACGTCCTGCTGGCCGATGACCGCGGATTCCGCCACGGCGGTATGAATGGAGAGGATGTCCTCCAGCTCGAGCGAGGACAGCCATTCCCCGCCGACCTTGATGATGTCCTTTCTACGGTCGGTAATGCGGATGGATCCGGAGGCGTTTCTGCACGCGATGTCCTGGGTGTGCATCCAGCCGCCCTCCCAGAGCTTCTGGGAATTGACGTGGTCCTTGAGATAGCCCTGCGTGAGCCACGGAGCGCGGACGAGGATCTCGCCGCTGGTCTTGTCGTCGCGCGGCACCTCTTTTCCATCTTCGTCGACGACCTTGAGGTCCACAAGCCCGAAGGGCCTGCCGGTGCGGCAGCGGAGGTCCGCCTGTTCTTCTATGCCCAGCTTGAGCTCCTCGGTTGTGAGCTGGCTCAGCGTCAGGACAGGGCAGGACTCCGACAGTCCGTACCCGACCGAGACGTCCACGCCCCTCTTCAGCGCGGCGATCGCCACCGACCGGGGAAGGGCAGACCCGCCGATGAGCACCCTCCATCCGGCCAGGTTCACCGCCGCCGCTGCGGGGCTGCTCACGAGCATGTTCAGGATCGTCGGAACGCAATGGGAGAACGTGACCTTTTCCTCGGCAATGAGCTTCAACAGCATCTCGGGAACGTATTTGCCGGGATAGACCTGCTTGACTCCAAGCATGGTCGCCACGTAGGGAATGCCCCACGCGTGGACGTGAAACATCGGCGTCAGGGGCATGTACACGTCTTCGCGGTGGAATCGGCCCTGCGTGACGGCGGTGGAAAGAGTGGCGATGGTGGCCAGTGTATGAAGAACGAGTTGGCGATGACTGAAGTACACGCCCTTGGGCATGCCGGTGGTCCCTGTTGAATAAAATGTCGTCGCGCGCGTGTTTTCGTCGAAATCAGGGAACTCGGCAAGCGGCTCCGCCTGCGCCAGGAGCGCCTCGTACTCCCCGGCGAAGGTCCCTGCGGGCGCCGTGCCGGCTTCATCGATGAGGATGAACTTCTTCACGGTGTCGATGCGTCCCTTGATCTGGTCGAGGGTTGGCAGGAACTCGGAGTTGATGATGATGACCGAGTCCTCGGCATGCGTGATCGTATACACGAGCTGCTCGGCGGAAAGCCGCGTGTTGACCGTATGCAGAACGGCGCCGATCATCGGCACGGCGAAGAAACACTCGAGGTAGCGGTGGCTGTCCCAGTCCATGACGGCAACCGTATCGCCGGGTTTCACCCCGATCTTTCGCAGGACCGATGCGAGGCGGCGGATGCGCTCGTGCAGCTTTTTATACGTGAATCGGACGGTTCCGCGATACACGATTTCCTGGTCGGGATTCTCCACGACGGGCGCGAAGAGGAGATTCTTGATCAGGAGAGGATAGGCGTACGCAGACTCGGTTTGAAAAATGAGGTTGTTCATGCGGGAGAGGGTATCAGCGAAGCGATGATCGAAGAAGGGGCGTCTCACCCCCAGGCGCATCGCCCGAAGATATGTCGGCCCGTGTCAGCCTGATCCGGGCGGCTCCATCACGCTTCCGGTCCCTAGCGGGCCATCGCCTGGGTCTTCGCGGCCGCCGGGAACCGTTCCTCGATGGTCGCATTCACGAAGTCGAGCCATGCCCGGCGAGCGGCAGGATCGGTGCGGCGCACCTCGCGCAGGACGTGGCAGGCGGCCTCCATGCCGCATCGGCCGAGCACAGAATGGGTCCACAGCGCCTCAAGGGTGCGTGCCGAGTCCTCGGGCGCATCAGACGTGCAGAATACGAGGCCCTTCCGTCCCGAAAGAAGCGGTTTCCAGCTCTTGTCGGAGAAATCCTCGCCTTCCAGGTCGAACGCAACGCCCTGGCGGAACACCCTGTCGATCCAGCCTTTGAGGACAGCCGGAGGCTGGCCCCACCATTCGGGATGAAAGACGACGAGCCCGTCGGCGGCGGCAAGCTCCCTGCAATGCACCTGCACGAGCCCTTCGAGGCTGAAACCGCGGGCGAGCTCGGGTGCTTCCAGGATCGGATCGAAACCTTCCTTGTAGAGATCGTGCAGGTAAACCTCGTGCCCCAGCGATTCCAGCTTTTCCCGGGCGCTCGCGGCAAGGGCCAGATTGTAGCTTCCCGGCCTCGGGTTGCAGAGAATCTCCAGAACTTTCATCTGGTTAATCTTGACTAATTTAGTCAGGATTGTCAACTTATAGGGAAGAGAGTAACAGCAATGGTGTCTCGTGAAGAAGTGATGGAAATACTTCGCAATGTCGAAGACCCCGAGTTGGCCTTCAGCATCGTCGATCTCGGACTTGTGTACCGGATCGACGTGAAGGAGACCGCGATCGAGGTGGACTTCACCCTCACCTATCCCGGGTGCCCGGCGGAGGATATCATCCGCCGCGACATCATCGAGACGCTGCGGGACGCTTTCGGTCTCGTGGACGTGGCCGCCACAACGGTGTGGTCCCCCCTGTGGGGGCCCGAACGGATGAGCGAAGAGGCGCGGGTCGCCCTTGGCTATCCCATCTGAAGGGAGACGCATGGCACAACATCTGCAGGTGAGAAACCTCCAGGCATCGATCGCGGGCAAACCGATCCTGTCGGGCCTGGACCTCGACATCCACACGGGGGAGATCCACGCGCTCATGGGGCCGAACGGCTCGGGAAAAAGCACGTTGGCGAACGTCCTGATGGGACACCCTTCCTACCAGGTGACCGGGGGAAGCGTCACGCTTGACGGCGAGGACTACCTCGCCTTGAAGACCAGCGAGCGCGCGCTGAAGGGGCTCTTCCTCGCGTTCCAGTATCCGGTCGAGATCGCCGGTGTGACGGTCGGGAAGTTCCTCAAGCGCGTCATCGAGCTGCGCCAGGACGACGGCAAGGGCAAATCCGCCTCCGGCGGCGGCATGAACGTCACGGCGTACATCAAGCAGCTTCGCGAAGCCATGGACTACATGGAGATGGACCAGGGCTTCATCAACAGGTCCCTGAACCAGGGCTTCTCCGGCGGAGAGAAGAAGCGCATGGAAGTCCTGCAGATGCTCATGCTCAAGCCTTCCCTGGCCATCCTCGACGAGACCGATTCCGGGCTGGACATCGACGCCCTGAAGGTCGTCGCCAAGGGTGTCAACAAGCTGAAGGGCTCCGACTTCGGAGCGCTCATCATCACGCACTACCAGCGTATCCTCACCCAGATCGTGCCCGACTTCGTGCACATCATGTACAAGGGCAGGATCGTCACGTCGGGCGGCAAGGAGCTCGTCGAAGTCCTGGAAAGCAAGGGCTACGACTGGATCAAGCAGCAGTACGGAATCGAGGAGGAAGCCAATGAAGTCGCAGTCGCCCGCCGTTGAATTGGGCGCCGCGGTCGCGGCCGATCGCAGCGACCTGGTCGGCGAATACGAGCACGGGTACCACGATCCCGAGGCCTCCGTTTTCAAGACCCGCAGGGGCTTGGACGAGGAAATCGTCAACGCCATCTCGCACCGCAAAGAGGAGCCGGAGTGGATGCGCCAGTTCCGCCTGCGCTCCCTCGCCGCGTTCCGAAAGAAGCCGATGCCCAACTGGGGAGCCGATCTCTCCGACCTGGATTTCGACAACCTCTATTACTACGCCCGGCCCCAGGAGCAGCAGTCCCGCAACTGGGAAGACGTTCCGGAGAACATCAAGAAGACCTTCGAGCGCATCGGGATCCCTGAGGCAGAAAGGAAATTCCTCGCCGGTGTCGGTGCCCAGTACGACTCTGAAATGGTCTACCACAGCATCAAGGAAGATCTCACGAAGCAGGGCGTGATCTTCACCGATCCCGAGACGGCGGTCCGCGAGCATCCCGACCTCGTGAAGCAGTACTTCGGCACCGTGATCCCCTACCTGGACAACAAGTTCGCGGCACTCAACAGCGCCGTGTGGTCCGGCGGGAGCTTCGTCTACGTGCCCAAGGGCGTGAAGGTGGAGATCCCCCTCCAGGCCTATTTCCGCATCAATGCGAAAAGCTTCGGGCAGTTCGAGCGCACCCTCATCATCGCCGACGAGGGAAGCTTCGTGCACTACATCGAAGGGTGCACGGCGCCCGTGTACGCCACGGAGTCGCTGCACAGCGCCGTGGTTGAAATCATCGCCCTCGAAGGCGCCCGTGTCCGCTACACGACGATCCAGAACTGGTCCAACGACGTGTACAACCTCGTCACCAAGCGCGCCGTGGCGCACAAGGACGCAATCGTGGAATGGGTGGACGGCAACATCGGGGCCAAGCGCACGATGAAGTACCCGTCGATCTGGCTCATGGGCGAAGGTGCTCACGGGGAAGTTCTTTCCATCGCCTTTTCCGGCAAGGGCCAGGAACAGGACACCGGGGCCAAGGCGGTGCACGCGGCCAGCCACACCTCGTCGATCGTTACGGCAAAGTCCATCAGCCGCGGCGGCGGGATTTCCACCTATCGAGGGCTCCTGAAGGTCCACGAGGGCCTGCACGACGTGAAATCGCGCGTTGTTTGTGACGCGCTGATCCTTGACGAGAAGTCCAGCAGCAACACCTATCCGTACATGGAGATCGATTCCGACGACGTGTCCATCGAGCACGAGGCGCGCGTCAGCAGGATCAGCGAGGACCAGCTCTTCTACCTGATGAGCCGCGGGATGAGCGAGCAGGAGGCCTCCCTCATGATCGTCAGCGGCTTCCTCGATCCTCTGGTGAAACAGCTGCCCATGGAGTACGCGGTGGAGCTGAACCGGCTCATCGAGCTGGAGATGGAAGGGACGGTCGGATGACGACTGCCGCCGCCGAACCGCTGTGGATGAAGAACCTGCGCGCCCGGGCGCGGGAACGTTTCGAAGGAATGAAGTGGCCCGTCACCTCCGAGGAGGAGTGGCGGCGCACGGACGTGAGCAGGCTCGGCCTGGATGCGTTCACTCCGGCAGCCGCGCTCACGCCGGCGTGCCCGCGCGAAACCGACCCGGGAACAGGCGCCGCGGGGCTGATCCGGTTCCAGGCCAACAAGTGCATCGAGGTGGGTCTCGACCCCCGCCTGCAGGAGGCCGGTGTCCGCCTGCTCCCGCTGGACAACGCGCTTGAAGAGTTCGAGACGCCCCTGCATACGCTGTACGAAGAGGCCCTCGCCGAAGCAGACAATCGGTTTCTCGCCTGGCACTACGCATCGTTGAGCCATGGCGCCCTGCTCTGGGTCCCCCCGGGCCTGGAGATCGGGCAGCCGATTGTCATCGAGTTCGAGGAGAACGGCCCGGGGACGATGAGCGCCCCGCACGTCGCGTTGCTCCTGGGGGCCGGTTCCCGGGCGTCCGTGGTGCAGAAGATGGGGGCACGCCCGGGGGCACGCGGAAGCGCGGCCGAGGGAATGCTCTGCAACGCGGTGGTCGACATACGTCTCGCCGACGCAGCGGGTCTCCAGATCTGGGAGCAGCAGGAGCTTGCACCGGCGGATCTGTATATCCGTCATGTCTGCGCACGCGTCGGGCGGGACTCGTCCCTTCGGCACTTCGACGCCGAGTTCGGCGGACGTTGGGCGAAGACCCGGGTTGACTGCTCCCTCGACGGCCCCGGGAGCGAAGCCTTCCTCGACGGCGCATACTACTGCGGGGCCGGACAGCACATGGACCTGCGGACCGTGCAGCGGCACCAGTCTCCGAAGGCGACGAGCAGGGCCGTCTACAAGGGCGCCGTAGCCAGCGGCGGCCGGAGCGTTTTCCAGGGGCTGATCGAAGTGGCCCCGGGGGCGTCCGGCACGGACGCGTGGCTCACGAACCGAAACCTGATCCTGGGGGAAGG
>Ga0182021_10012076_pt1 | contig 10264 bp, 6 predicted proteins | sample 612E3MmetaG_FD_120493 | JGI IMG/M metagenome (GOLD analysis project Ga0182021, IMG submission 120493) | Permafrost microbial communities from Stordalen Mire, Sweden - 612E3M metaG (Illumina Assembly) | ecosystem: Environmental > Terrestrial > Soil > Wetlands > Permafrost | place: Sweden... | reverse complement strand
CTCAAGTGGAAGTTCGCCCAGCAGCAGAAGAGCGACGTCAAGTACATCCTCTGCAACGCCGACGAAGGCGACCCGGGCGCGTTCATGGACCGCTCGGTCCTGGAAGGCGACCCGCACAGCGTGATCGAGGGCATGGCCGTAGGCGCTTATGCCATCGGCGCGCACTCGGGCTACGTCTACGTGCGGGCCGAGTATCCGCTCGCCGTCGAGCGCCTGCAGTACGCCATCGACCAGGCGCGCGAGTACGGCCTCCTGGGCGACGACATCATGGGCAGCGGCTTCGCCTTCGACCTGGAGATCCGTATGGGGTCCGGCGCCTTCGTCTGCGGCGAGGAGACGGCCCTGATGACCTCCATCGAGGGCAACCGCGGCGAGCCGCGTCCGCGCCCGCCGTTCCCGGCCGTCAAGGGCCTCTGGGACAAGCCGAGCGTGCTCAACAATGTGGAGTCGTTCGCCAACGTGGCGCCGATCATCCTCAAGGGCGCCGAATGGTTCGCCAGCACGGGCACCGAGAAGAGCAAGGGCACCAAGGTGTTCGCCCTTGGCGGCGCCATCAATCACTCCGGCCTGGTCGAAGTGCCGATCGGCGTGCAGCTGGGCGAGATGATCTACGAGATCGGCGGCGGCATCCCGGGCGACAAGCCCTTCAAGGCCGTCCAGCTCGGCGGCCCGTCCGGCGGCTGCATCCCAAAGCAGCACCTCAACACGCCCGTCGACTACGAGAGCCTGCAGGAACTGGGCGCCATCATGGGCTCCGGCGGCCTCATCGTCATGGACGAGGACAGCTGCATGGTCGACATCGCCCGCTACTTCCTGGACTTCATCCAGGACGAGAGCTGCGGCAAGTGCCCGCCCTGCCGGGTGGGCACCAAGCGCATGCTCGAGATCGTCACCCGTATCTGCAACGGTGAGGGCGAAGAGGGCGACATCGAGCGGCTCGAGGAGCTGGGCGAGACGATCAAGCAGACTGCCCTCTGCGGTCTGGGCCAGACTGCGCCCAACCCTGTGCTCAGCACCATCCGCTTCTTCCGCCACGAGTACGAAGCCCACATCAAAGACCACTTCTGCGAGGCCGGCGTCTGCAGCAGCCTGTTCACCGCCCGCTGCAGCAACGCCTGCCCGGCCACCGTCAACGTGCCGGGCTTCGTGAGCCTCATCGGCGAGAAGCGCTTCGACGAGGCCCTCATGCTCCACCGGGAGCGCAACCCGCTGGCCAGCATCTGCGGCCGCGTCTGCTTCCATCCGTGCGAGAGCAAGTGCCAGCGCGCGGCCCTGGACGACCCCGTCGCCATCCGCGCCGTGAAGCGCTTCATGACGGAGCAGGAGACCGAGCCACAGCTGCCTCGCGTGCTCGTCAACGACGAGAACGCGAAGAAGAAGGTGGCCGTCATCGGCTCCGGCCCCGCCGGCCTGAGCGCCGCCTACTTCCTCGCTCGTCTCGGCTACAAACCGACCATCTTCGAGGCCGAGCCCAGCCCGGGCGGCATGCTCGTGCAGGCCATCCCGGCCTACCGCCTGCCGCGCGAAGAGCTCGGCCGCGAGATCAGCATGATCGTCAACATGGGCGTCACGCTGGAGACCGGCAAGGCGCTGGGCCGCGACTTCACTCTGGCGCAGCTCAAGGAGCAGGGTTACGAGGCCGTGTTCCTGGGCGTCGGCGCACCGCAAGGCACCCGCATCGGGATCCCGGGCGAAGACGGAGCGGGCGTCGCCGACGCGCTCAAGTTCCTCAAGGAGTACAACGTCAGCGGCAGTGCCGCGGTGGGTAAGAAGGTCGCCGTCATCGGCGGCGGCAACTCCGCCATCGACGCGGCCCGCACGGCGCTGCGCCTGGGCGCCGAGTCGGTCACCATCCTCTATCGCCGCACGCGGGCGCAGATGCCGGCCTGGGGCGAGGAGATCGACGCCGCCGACCTGGAAGGCATCACCGTGATGCCGCTGGTGGCGCCCAAGGAGATCGTGCGTGACTCGGCCGGCAAGGTCACCGGCGTGCTCTGCACCGCGCAGGCGCTCGGCGACTACGACAAGAGCGGCCGCCGCCGCCCCGTCGCCGGCCGCAACCCCGACTTCACCGTCGAGTGCGACCAGGTGATCGCCGCCATCGGCCAGAAGCTGGACGTGGCCGCCATCACCGGCGAGCTGCCGGTCGAGAGCGAATGGGGCTGGATCAAGACCGACCGCGTCACCGGCCGTGCGTCGCTCGACTGGGTCTTCGCCGGCGGCGACGCCGCCACCGGCCCCAGCAGCGTGGTCGAGGCCATCGGCGCCGGCGAGCGCGCCGCCGTGGCCATCGACGAGCGACTCAGCGGCGCCAATCACGCCTTCTGGCGCCGCGAGGTCGCCGTGGACGTGTCCTTCGACCCCGACGCCGACCCCGTCATGACGCCGCGCGCCGGCGTCGACGAGCTCGAGCCCGCCCAGCGGGTGAGCAGCTTCGACGAGGTCGAGCTCCCGTGGGAGCTCACGGTCGCGGTGGCTGAGGCAAAACGCTGCCTGCGCTGCGACTACGGCAAGGTCTGTGCTTCCACCGAGGAGAGCTGAACACGATGCCAACCCTGACCATAGACAATAACAAAGTCGAGGTCCCGGAGGGCACCAGCGTCCTCGACGCCTGCCGCCAGGCAGGCGCCAAGGTGCCCACCCTCTGCTACCTCGAGAACGTGCAGACCATCGGCGCCTGCCGCGTGTGCCTGGTGGAGATCGAGGGCGCCAAGACCCTCGTCGCCTCCTGCGCACAACCGGCCGCCGACGGCATGGTCGTGCACACCGCCAGTCCCAAGGCCCGCCGCGGCCGCCGCACGGTCGTCGAACTGCTCCTCAGCGAGCACGACGGCGATTGCCAGGTGTGCGGCCGCAGCGCAGACTGCGAGCTGCGCAGCCTCGCCCAGGAGCTCGGCATCAACGAGCTCACGTACGTGGGTGAGAAGACGGCCCGCGTTATCGACGACTCCACCCCCGCCCTGGTGCGCGACACCGGCAAGTGCATCATGTGCCGGCGCTGCGTCACCGTCTGCAACGAGACACAGGGCGTGGGCGGCATCTTCCCGCAGGGTCGCGGCTTCACGACCGTCATCGGCCCGGCCTTCGACAGCAACCTGAGCGACGTGGTCTGCGTGCAGTGCGGCCAGTGCGCCGCCGTCTGCCCGGTCGGCGCGATCATCGAGAAGAGCGGCATCGACCAGGTGTGGTCGTGGATAGACGACCCCACCAAGCACGTTGTCGTCCAGACGGCGCCGGCCATCCGTGGCGCCCTGGGCGAGGAGTTCGACTACGAGCCCGGCACGCTGGTCACCGGCAAGATGGTCAGCGCCCTGCGCCGGCTCGGGTTCGACGGCGTCTTCGACACCAACTTCGCCGCCGACCTGACGATCATGGAAGAGGGCACCGAGCTGCTCACCAGGCTCAAAGCCGCCCTCGTCGACAAGCAGGACGTAGCGTTGCCGATGTTCACCAGCTGCTCACCCGGCTGGATCAACTACATGGAGCACTTCAATCCGGACATGCTCGCCAACCTCTCCAGCTGCAAGAGCCCGCAGCAGATGTTCGGCGCGCTGGCCAAGAGCTTCTACGCCACCAAGCTCGGCTTGGACCCGGCCGACGTGGTCGTGGTCAGCATCATGCCGTGCACGGCCAAGAAGTTCGAGTGCCAGCGCCCGGAGATGTCGGAGGGCGGCGTGCAGGACGTGGACATGGTCCTCACGACGCGTGAGCTGGCGCGCATGATCAAGCAGGCCGGGATCGACTTCCGCGGCCTGCCGGACGACCGCATGGACGCCCCGCTGGGCATCAGCACCGGCGCCGCCGACATCTTCGCCGTCACCGGCGGCGTCATGGAAGCGGCGCTGCGCACGGCCTACGAGATCGTGACGCAGCAGCCGTTCCCCTTCCCCAACCTGCACGTGGCCCCCATCGAGGGCCTGGAAGGAGTGAAGGAGGCCAGCGTGCTCATCGAGGGCGCCAAGGGCGACTGGGCCTTCCTGGAAGGCGCCGAGCTCAAGGTAGCCGTGGCCCACGGGCTGAGCAACGCCCAGAAGGTCATCGACCGCATCCGCAGCGGCGAGGCGACCTACCACTTCGTGGAGGTCATGACCTGCCCCGGCGGCTGCATCGGCGGCGGCGGACAGCCGCGACTCACGTCCAACGCCGTGCGTGAGGCCCGAATTCGGGCAATCTACGCCGAGGACGAGAGCCGGGAGCTGCGCAAGTCGCACGAGAACCCCGAGATCCTCAAGCTCTACGAGGAGTTCCTCGGGCAGCCGCTCGGCGAGACGTCGCACCGGCTCCTGCACACCAAGTACACGAAGAAGGAGCGCGTCTGATCGCAGACGTCGCCCACACATGAGAACGGCGGGCGACGGGGCCCGGCTACGCCTACCCCGTCGCCCGCCCGTCGCCCCCGGCCCGGCCGCCGGGCGCATGGTAGGGTGAAGGACAAGATGAACGAGACAGCTGGCGCACTCATCCTCATCGTCGACGACGACTACGACTTCCTCGCCATCAACCGTCACATCCTGGAGAAAGCGGGCTACCGGGTGGCCACGGCGAGCGAGCCGTCGGAGGCGCTCGCCCGCATGCAGGCCGAGAAGCCGGACCTCGTCATCACCGACCTCATGATGACCAGCGTGGATTCCGGCTTCTCGTTCTCCCGCGCTATCAAGGACGATCCGCGCTTCGCGGGCGTACCCGTGATCATCTCCACGTCGGTCAGCAGCGCGCTCGGTCTGGACTTCCGGCCGCGCTCGGAAGAGGAGATGCGGACGATGCACGTCGATGCCTACTTCGACAAGCCGCTCGACGCTCAGCTCCTGCTGGCTAAGGTGGCCGAGCTGCTCGGCAAGGGGTCCTGATGCCGTACACCGAGGAAAACCCCCTCGTCCAGACCATCCCCGAGAAGTGCCGCATGTGCTATGCCTGTGTGCGCGAGTGTCCGGCCAAGGCGATCCAGGTCGTGGACGGACAGGCCAAGGTCATTCAGGTCCGCTGCATCGGCTGCGGCAACTGCGTCCGCATGTGCAGCCAGAACGCCAAACAGATCCGCGACGAGACCGACGATGTCTTCGCCCTGCTGCAGTCGGGCGCCAAGGTGGCCGCCCTCGTGGCGCCCAGCTTCCCGGCCGAGTTCACCGAGGAAGAGCCCGGCGCGCTGGTCGGCATGCTGCGCGCGCTCGACTTTTCGCTGGTGCACGAGGTCTCGTTCGGCGCCGACCTGGTGGCGCGCGCCTACCGGATCCTGCTGGAAAGCGATCCCGAAGGACGGTTCATCGCCACGCCGTGCCCGTCCGTCGTGTCGTACGTGCGCAAGTACTATCCGGCCTTGATGCCGTTCCTGGCTCCCATCGTCTCCCCCATGGTCGCCAGCGCCCGCGCGCTCAGGCAGGAGTACGGCGCCGACCTCAGGATCGTGTTCATCGGTCCCTGCATCGCCAAGAAGGGCGAATCGGATCCAACATCACCGCGCGGCGGCGAGATCGACGCCGTGCTCACCTTCGCCGAGCTGCGCGACATGTTCGGTCGTCGCGGCATCTCCGCCGACGACTTCGACGGCACCGACGACTTCGACCCGCCGCACGGCGCGATGGGCGCCGTCTTCCCCATCTCGGGCGGCCTCTTGCAGGCAGCCGGCCTGCACGAAGACCTGCTGGCCGGCGACATCGTCATCGCCGAGGGCCGCGGCGAGTTCACGGCCGCCATCGACGACTTCGAGCACGGCGCCCACAACGAGACGCGACTCCTGGATATCCTCTGCTGCCAGGGCTGCGCCACCGGCGTCGGCATCACCAGCTCGGACACCGGCCTGGAGCGGCGCGCCCACATCAGCCAGTATGCCAAGCGCCGAGTGAGCAGCTTCGACTTCGCCGCCTGGGGTCACGACATGGAGCGTTTCGCCGGCATCGACCTCAAGCGCACTTTCCAGGCCGCCGAGCAGACGCTCGGCACGGCCCCCACGCCGGAGGAGGTGCGGGAGATCCTGCACAGCATGGGCAAGGAGAGCCCCGCCGACTGCCTCGACTGCGGGGCCTGCGGCTACGACACCTGCGACGACCACGCCCGCGCCGTGTTCGCCGGCCTGGCGGACGCCGACATGTGCCTGCCCTATACGGTCGAGCAGCTGCGCACGGCCTACAACGACCTGGAAGAGTCGCACCGTTCGCTGGAGAGCGCCAAGGAGGCGCTGGTGAAGTCGGAGAAGCTGGCCAGCATGGGCCAGCTCGCCGCCGGCATAGCGCACGAGGTCAACAACCCGCTCGGCATCCTCCTGTTGCAGTCCAACATCCTCCTGGAGGAATGCCAGAAAGATTCGGAGATGCACGACGATCTGGCGACGATCGTCGACCAGGCCAACCGCTGCAAGCGCATCATCAGCGGCCTGCTCAACTTCGCCCGCCAGAGCCGCGTGGTGCGCCAGCCGGCGAGCGTTCCGGAGCTGGTCGACAACGTGCTGCGCACCGTGCCGATCGAGGAAGACGTGCACGTGCGGGTGGAGAACGAGATGGACGATCCGGTAGCGGAGATCGACTCCGACCAGATCGTGCAGGTGCTCGTGAACCTCATCAGCAACGCGCAAGGAGCAATGCCGAACGGCGGCGACATCCTGGTGCGCCTGCGCGACACCGCCGAGGAGGTCGTGATCCAGGTCTCCGACAACGGCGTCGGCATCCCCAAGGAGAACATGGAGAGGCTCTTCGACCCGTTCTTCACCACCAAGCAGGTGGGCATGGGCACCGGCCTCGGGCTGGCCGTCACGCACGGCATCGTCAAGATGCACCGTGGGCAGATCAACGTGGAGTCCAACGCCGACGCGGCCGTCGGACCCACCGAGACAACGTTCACCATCACGCTGCCGCGCCACGAGGCATAGCGCGGCAGCGCGCGCCCGGCACGAAAGGGAGTAGAGCGTGGAGCGCCACGACGAGATCGTCCAAGTGGCCATGGTCGACGACGAGGAGCCGCTCTGCCTCGGCGTGCGGCGCATCCTCGCCAAGTTCCAGATGCACGTGGCCGACGTGGGAGTCGACGCCTCCTATGGGTTCACCTACTTCACGACCGGCGAGGATCTGCTGGCGGCCGTCAAGGAGGGCGCGCGGTTCGACCTCCTCCTTCTGGACCTCAAGCTGCCCGGCATCAACGGGCTGGACGTGCTCACCTCGCTCAGCCAGGACGGTCACGAGATCCTGACCATCATGATCACCGCCTACGCTACCTTCGAGACGGCGGTGCAGGCCACCAAGCTCGGCGCCTACGACTTCTTGCCCAAGCCCTTCAGCCCCGACGAGTTGCGCTACGCGTTGCGCAAGGCCACCAGCCAGCTCGTGCTCAGCCGTGCGGCGCGCAAGCTGGCCGAAGAGAAGCGCCAGGTGCGCTTCAACTTCATCAGCGTGCTGGCGCACGAGCTCAAGGCGCCGCTCAATGCCATAGAGGGCTACCTGAACATCCTGCGCACCGAAGAAGAAGGTCAGCACGTGCAGATGATCGACCGCAGCCTGCTGCGGCTGGAAGGCATGAAGAAGCTCATCTTCGACCTGCTGGACCTGACACGCATTGAAAGCGGCCAGAAGCAGCGGGACTTCGTGCACATCGACGTCCGCGATCTGGCCAAGGCGGCCGTCGACATGCTGACCATAGAGGCGCGCGCCCGCAGCGTGAGCATGGAGCTGCGGGCCCCCGACCCGGTGCCGCTGTACGCCGACCCAAGCGAGATCGAGATCATCTTCAACAACCTCGTCTCCAACGCCGTCAAGTACAACAAGGACGACGGCGGTGTAGTCATCACCCTCCTGCCGGCCGAAGACGACCGCCCGGCGACCATCACCGTCGCCGACACCGGCATCGGGCTCACGCCCGAGGAGGCCGGCAAGCTCTTCAACGAGTTCGTGCGTATCAAGAACGAAGACACGGTGAAGGTCCTGGGCAGCGGCCTCGGCCTCAGCACCGTGCGCAAACTGGCGCAGCTCTACGGTGGCGACGCCGTGGTGCAGAGCGAGAGGCACGTCGGCAGCACCTTCACCGTGACCCTCAACGATGCGCGGCCGGAGCAAGCTCCGGCCGCCAAGACCGCCGTCTCACCGGCGCCTGGGCTCGGGGGCTGACTCTCCGCTCCGTCCGGCCTGCGGCCGGCCGGACGTCCCCGAGCAAAGCCGTGCCGCCGGCCGGCGGGATCCGCCCGACCACGGTCGTGCCGCCCGCGCCCAGGGCGCGGAAAAGCTTGTGAATCGCGGCACAGCCGGACGCCGTACCCGCCCGGGCAGATTGTGACGGGTTGCGCAATCAGATACCCTTGAAGATGTCCCCATGGCCGTCGCGTTGGGCAGTCCGCGCGCCGGCAAACCAGGCACGACCAATCGCGAGAGAGAGGGAGAGGGCGGTGTCCAAGATCCTTATCGTGGACGACGATCCGGACATTGTGGAAGCGGGTCGATTGGTGCTGGAGAAAGAGGGTCACGAGGTCGGGAGCGCCGCCAACTACAAGGAAGGCGTGCGCGCGGTCGACGAGTTCCACCCCGACCTGCTGATCCTCGACGTGATGATGGAGGAGCCGGACGACGGCTTGCGCATGGCGCGTGAGCTGCGCCGCAAGGGCTACACGCTGCCCATCCTCATGCTGACCAGTGTGAACGCGGCTCTGGGCCTCAGCATCGACAAGGACGACGAGATGAACCCGGTGAACGAGTTTCAGCCCAAGCCGGTCGATCCCGTCACCCTTATCGCCAAGGTCAACGCGCTACTCAATCTGTAGGAGAGACGACCATGCTGACCACTGACCGCGACCGTCTGCGCGAGAGCGTCGACGACCTTGCCGACAGGCTGGGACGCAACCGCGGCTCCCTGATCCCCATCCTTCAGGACGTCAAGAAGAACTACTCGGGCGTCGACAGCTACGCGATGCAGGTCATCGCCGACGTGCTGGGCATCCACCCGGTGGAGGTCTTCAGCGTCGCCACGTTCTACGCCTTCTTGCATCCGGAGAAGGACGGGCGCTTCGTGTTCCGCCTCTGCCGCACGCTCTCGTGCGAGCTGCAGGGCAAAGAGCAGATCGCCAGCCAGCTCCAGACCGACCTCGGCCTGGACTTCGGCCAGACCAGCGCCGACGGCGCCTTCACCCTCGAATGGGCCGCCTGTATGGGCATGTGCGACCAGGGGCCCGCACTTCTGGTCAACGACAAGGTGTACACGCGCCTCACCGCCGAGTCGGTGCGGCAGATCGTCGAAGAATGCCGCCAGGACGCAGCCGGTTTCTCGACGGAGCGTGTAGAGGAGCGCCTGGTATGAGCATCCAGACACGCATAGAGACCCAGGGCAACGAGCTCACCTTCAGCAAGATCGAGCCCAACGCCGGCCTGCGTGCGGCGCTGGCCATGAGTCGCGCCGACATCGTCGACCTCACGCGCGACTCGCGCCTGAAGGGCCGCGGCGGCGCCGGCTTTCCGACCGGCATGAAGTGGGGCTTTGCCGCCGCTGAGAAGTCCGAGCCCAAGTACATCATCTGCAACGCCGACGAGGGCGAGCCCGGCACCTTCAAAGACCGCGTCATCCTCACCGACTTCGCCGACCTGGTCTTCGAGGGCATGACCATCGGCGCCCGCGCCATGGGCGCCACCTGGGGCCTCGTCTACCTGCGCGGCGAGTACAGCTACCTGCGCCACCACCTCAACGAGGTCATCAAGGCGCGCCGCGCCGCCGGCTTGCTCGGCAAGAACGTCGGCGGCGTGGAGGGCTTCACCTTCGACATCATCGTCGCCCTCGGCGCCGGCGCCTACATCTGCGGCGAAGAGACGGCCCTCATCGAGTCTCTCGAGGGCTTCCGCGGCGAGCCGCGCAACCGGCCGCCCTTCCCCGTCGTCAACGGCCTCATGGGCCGGCCGAGCGTGGTCAACAACGTCGAGACGCTCGCCCTGGCGGCCTGCATCTTCGCCAAAGGCATCGACTGGTTCACCGCCATCGGCACGGAGAAGTCGACCGGCCACAAGCTCTTCAGCATATCGGGCGACTGCGCCAAGCCCGGCGTCTACGAGTTCCCGTGGGGCATCACAGTCGCCCAGCTTCTGACGGAGGTAGGCGGAGAAGACGCCAAGGCCGTGCAGATCGGCGGCGCCTCCGGCCGCTGCGTGCCCCGCTCGGAGTTCCAGCGTCAGCTGGCCTTCGAGGACATCCCCACCGGCGGCTCGATCATCGTGATCGGCCCGCAGCGCGACATGCTGGCGGTGGCGCACAACTTCCTCGAGTTCTTCGCCGACGAGTCCTGCGGCCAGTGCACACCGTGCCGCAT
>Ga0182021_10012075_pt1 | contig 10264 bp, 10 predicted proteins | sample 612E3MmetaG_FD_120493 | JGI IMG/M metagenome (GOLD analysis project Ga0182021, IMG submission 120493) | Permafrost microbial communities from Stordalen Mire, Sweden - 612E3M metaG (Illumina Assembly) | ecosystem: Environmental > Terrestrial > Soil > Wetlands > Permafrost | place: Sweden... | reverse complement strand
CTGCTACCCGATCAGGGGCGCTTCTGCATCGTGTACCGGCTGCCCTTCAATTTTGAGTTTCGACCGAGCGACGAGCGCGAGTTCCGACTGCGCACGGAGCCGAGGTGGTTCTCGGGGACAGCGTGATGCGGGAAAGGCGTCCATGAGAGTCAAGGTGTCGTTGATGGGCGATGTCTGTGCTCCCTGGCCTGCGCTTCTGACTATTCACCAGGGGATTTCGCCTCCCCCACTGATCTACCCGCCTGAGACGCCCCTGCCGTGCTTCGAATCGCCCACGCCCATGATGTGGCCGCCTGGGCTAGCGCTGCAGCAGAACAAGCTGACCACCACGGTATTTCACAAAGCGCAGTTCGTCGTATTGGAGAGCCACGATTGCGGCTACGGAATCCCACACATCACGGTTCCGCCCGCCAACCTCAAACTGCCGTTGATCGTCGCCTTTTCCAAACGAAAGGTGATGTTCTCCTCGTCCAAGGTCAAAGCCAACGGCGCCCAGGTCGGTTGCACTGAACTCGCTGGTCCCCCAGTCCCGCTTCCGATGCTGTGCTGCGGGTCGCCAGTCTCGTTGCTAAATGGCTTTCCGTCCTTCAATGGGATTCACACGGTCAGCGTGGGACTCAGCATTGGCGACATCGTGGCGGGCTTCGTTGCGATTACGATCGACGTCCTTGGCAAACTTCTGTGCGGCCTGAAGTGGTTCAAGGGTGGATACGACGGGTTCGTAAAGGAGATGGTGGGTGCTGCCAACTTGAGACAGTGGGCACTCAAGAACGCCCTCGCAAGCCTTTCGGGAGCGGCCAAACTCGCCCCTACTGGTGAAGGCAAGTATCTGCGAGTTGAGCTCGGATCGGGGTACGCGGGATTCCAGGTCTCGTGGAAGAGGTCGCCGGACGATCGCATGAAGGCTGAGCGTCAGTATCACGTCGGGCCGATGCAAGTCGGCCTCGCCCATAGCGACAAGCGAAACGGGACCACCAGCGATCAATCGACACTCAGTCTGGGGCTCCTAGTGGGAACCGGCAGTTCCCAGCTTACCGATATCTATGACAGCAACGGCACGCTGGCTGAGCGGAAGACGCAGACTACGGTCACCGACAGTGACGTGGATCTTCTCGCGGATCGTCCCAGCTACACGACGGTGTCTTCGAGCCAGGACACAACCGCCCTTGAGGCGGACGGCCACGCAACAGCCACAACCGTGACCTACGCGGGATCGTCATCGCCCGCGGGAAGCTGGGGCACGCCGCTATGACCCGTGTGCCGGCTCGCCCACAGTACGACGCGGTGGTGGGACTGGATCCACGGTCGGCTACGGAGCCAATGTTTGCCTTCGCACTCGTGAAGCTGACCTACGAGATCAGAGGTACGGCTGCGGTGCTCGGCCAGCCCGAACCATTGCTCCACGATTTCTGGTCCGACGAGAACCTGGAACCGCGCTTTCCGCCCGGCTCCGACTATTGGCTGGACAAACAGAGTACAGACGTCGTCGTGCGGGGATCCGCATGTGCTCCGAGCGGGCGGCCCACGCCTTCGATGTTCGTGTCGGCGCAGGTCGGCCGCACGACCAAACGCATCGCTGTGTTCGGCAAGCGGCTGGTCGAGTGGAGCCAAGGCCGTCCGCGCCTCGGCCGGCCGGAGCCCTTCACCGAGATGCCGCTTCTCTATCAGAACGCCTATGGCGGCCTTGACAACCGGGTTCCCATTCCGGCCGAACTTGAAGAAGACTACATGCGAACCGTCGCGCTCGGGATGCAGTTCGATCATCCCGGCCTGTATCCGCGCAACCCGGTGGGCAAGGGCTATCTCGTCATGCCCGATCCCATCGATGGGGTCGAAGTGCCCAACCTGGAAGATCCCACAAACATGCTGACCGCCGAGCGACTGATCGTCCGCAAGCCGGAACTCTGGTATCGGCAGCCTATGCCCTGGTGTTTCGAGTGGACCGTCGGCCCGACCTTTCCGCGATACTTGTTCCTGGGCGTCGACGCCTGGTTTCCCCCGCCTGACGATGCGAGCCTGCCCGAGGTGCAGCGGGGCTTCATCCCCGCCCAGCTGCACCGCAGGCTTGAAAAGGACCACGATCTGGCAGTCGGCTACCGGCAAGAAGCGTCGCTAGGCATGGTCGTGAGCGCGCCGCTTTCCGGTCAACCCGTAACGCTGGCCGGGATGCATCCTGAAGAGCCCACCATCGCCTTCACCATCCCTCCCGCACCATCAATAGAAATTGAAGTCGAGGGCGAACGGTCCGCGCTGCCGCCTTTGCTGACCAACCTGGTGCTCTTCCCCGCCGAAAGGAAGTTCACTGCCGTCTACTGTGCCAAGACCAAGAGCCTGCAACGAGTCTTCATTCCCGGAATTCACAACAACATCCCCATCGCAGCCCGGATCAACCGCGACGCTCCCATCCGCTACCAATCGCCCCCGACCATTCACGATCGGCTGCTCGCCGCTTCGGCCGGACTGGGTGGAGCAAGCGGCAGCTAGTGTCAGCGCCAACGGAGATTCCTGCCATGTCCTCAAAGAACGCCAAGCACGGACCGTCGGTTACCGGAACCGCGACGGACGAAACCACACGCCGCGCCCAAGAGAAGGGTTCTGTCTTCGACGAACTGCTCGCAGCCCCGCCCAAGCCGACGTGGCCCGAGGGTCACGTGGTCGCCACGTGCACCGAGGCACGGCACCCTACCCTGACCGGGCGCATTCGCGTGCGCTGCGAGGACGCCCGTGGACGCGTACATGAAGGCTGGGTCGCCACTTTGAGCGGCTTGCCTGTGCGGGTTTCAGACTGCGTGCTGGTGTTGAAGCTGTCCGACCAGCGCGAGCCTATCGTCATCGGCGTGGTCGACGGCTTCAGCCGCCGCCCGGAGGCGCCCAAGCTGGTCGCGCAGATCCTCGAGATGAGGCGCGACGAAACCCTGCAGGTCAATGCCGAGAATGGCCAGCCCCTGTTGCACATCACCCGCAACGAGTGCGGCCCGGTGATCCGGCTGCTCCAGACCGACACCCAAGTCGAGCTTTCTGGCAAACTCTGCATCTCAGCCGGCGCGATCGAGATGCGTGCCCGCGCTGGGGGCGTGCGCATCGACGCATCCGACGACGTCGAGATCGTCGGCGAGGCCATCCACCTCAACTAGCACGACCCCAGAGGGCGAGTTCATCCACCTCGACGGCCGCCGCCGAGCACGCAGAGGTGACAGGGGAGACCACTGAGCCGGAGAAAACCTGGTGATGTTCTGCTAACCTTCGATCGTGTCGTCTGCGAATCAGGCCCCCGGCGTCGGTGCTGCCACCAGCGGGAATGGTGGTGATGGCCTGCTCTCACACAGCCTGTTGCTGGGCGAGCGGCTCTATTTCTTTTCGCGGCTGCGCTTCCTGGCGGCAGCCGGCATCCTGACCGGCGTCCTCTTCGCCATCCACGTGGTGGGCATCGAGGGGCTCAACCTCGCCGCCCTGGCCGGCACCGCCATCTTTCTCGCCCTGTGCAATCTGGCGGTGTTCTTTGCGGTCCGGCCCTATCGCCGGCCCGAGCGTGCCGTCACCGCATCCCGGCCCCTGCTCTGGATTGCCAGCGCCACCATCCTGCTCGACTACCTGGTGCTGACCTTCACCATCTGGCAGGTAGGCGGCAGCCAGTCGCCGTTTCTCGCCTTCTACGTCCTGCACGCCATCTTCGCCTCGGTCATGCTGTCGCGACGGGCTGCGTTTGCGCACGCGACGGCTGGATACCTCATGCTGGCCGCCCTGGTGCTCGGGGAATGGCTCGGCTGGCTGCCCCGGCTTCGTCCCCTGGGCGCAGTCTTCGGCGGGCCCGAGGACGATTTCCGCGTGGTGTGGACGCTGCTCTTCGTCTACGGCTTGCTGGTGGGCGCCACCACCTATCTGGCCACCGGCATCGCCGCCCGCCTGCGCGAGAGCGAACGCCGTTTGCGCGAGGCGGTTCTGCGACTGGAGCGTCTGGCCGACCTGCGCCGTTCCTTCCTGCATGTAATGGTTCACGATCTGCGCAGCCCGGTCGGGGCGGTGACCACCTTGCTCGACAACTTGTCGAGCGATCTGGGCGGCCCGCTGACGGAACAGCAGCGGCAGTGGGTCGAGCGCGCGGACCACCGCCTGCGCGGGGCACTCGACCTTCTGCGCGGGCTGCAGGTCCTGGCCGATCTCGAAACCGAGCCCCTGACGAACCTGATGGTATCTGTCGACCTGCGGGCCATCGTGCGCGAAGTGGTCGAGGAGCACGCCGACCTGGCGCAACAGCGCCATCAATCTCTCACCGCCGAGTTGCCCGACAGCCTGCCGTCGGTGCGTGGCATTGCACAGCTTCTGCGCGAGGCGCTGGTCAACTACGTCACCAACGCCATCAAGTACGCCGGTGAGGGCCGCACCATCCTGGTTCGGACGCGCGCCCAGGACGCCATGGTCCGGGTCGAGGTCCAGGACGATGGCCCCGGGATCCCCGCCGAGGCCCAGGCGCGCCTGTTCCAGGAATTCGTGCGCGTGTCCAAGGGCAAGGGTTCGGAAACGGGCACCGGCCTCGGCCTTTCCATCGTCCGCCGGATAGCCGAGGCCCACGGTGGCCAGGTTGGTGTACAAAGCACGCCCGGCCAGGGGAGCTGCTTCTTCTTGACCCTTCCCATCTTCAAATCCCCGGACGAACACGGAGGCACAGCAAGCAAAGCGGCGTGATATGGTCCACCCTGCTGGATGCGAGTCCTTGTCGTTGTGCCTGCACTGAATGAAGAGAGCGGCCTGCCACCGCTGCTCTCGGAGCTTCGTGCCGTCGCCCAGCGAGACGGTTTCTCGGCGGAAATCGTGGTCATCGACGATGCCTCGACCGATCGGACCGCTGACGTCGCCCGGGAGCACGGCGCCCGCGTGGTCAGGCTGTGCCGCAACCTGGGCATCGGCGGTGCGGTGCAAACCGGATTGCGGCTGGCCTTGCGCGAGGGCTTCGATTGCGCCGTGCAAATGGACGGTGACGGCCAGCATCCGCCCTCGGAGCTGAAGAAACTTCTTGCCGCGATCCAGGCGCCCAATCCGCCTGACATCGTGGTCGGCAGTCGCTATCTGCAAAGAGAGGGATTCCAGTCCACCCTGCCGCGCCGGGTGGGAAGCGGCTGGCTGCGCTGGGTGCTCGGTATCGTGACCGGTGAGAAGACCACGGACCCGACCTCCGGCTATCGCGCCTACGGCCAGCGCGCGCTCAGGCTGTTCAACTGGTCGTACCCGCATGACTACCCGGAGCCCGAGGCGCTGGTTCTGGCCAAGGTGGCTGGGCTTCGCGTGGCCGAGGTTCCCGTGACGATGAAAGAGCGCCAGGGTGGCGCGAGCAGCATTTCCATCCTGCACGCCCCGTACTACATGCTGAAGGTGACCGTCGCGATTCTGCTGGCCTACGCCCGTAGCTGGCATCGAATCGAGCCCCGCACTTTGTAAGACAATGCAACAAGCCGAACAGTACTGGCTATTTGCAGCTTTCTGCTGCGTGGTCGCAACCTTGCTGCTCCGCCTGGTCCTGCGCGAGCGCATCACCATTCAAAGCAGTCTCTGGGTCTTCTTCTCGCTTGCCGCCCTGGTGGTCCTTGCGGTGGTGCCCGACCTGACGACGTCGGTCGCCCATGCCATGGGCTTCACCCTGCCCTCGAACTTCTTCTTCGCCATTGCCACCGGCGCGCTGGCCCTGCTTCATGTCCACACCCTGGTCACCTTGTCGCGCACCGAGGTTCGCTCGATCGCGCTGACCCAGGAACTTGGGCTTTTGCGCGAGAAACTCGACCGCATCGCGCTTGAAGATTCACATGGGAACCCTCAAAGGGTTCCCAAACCCTCCCGCGATGGTGCGCCGCCGGCGGAGCCGGCGGGCTCCCCACGCGAAGACGCCACGGCGCAACGCACGCCCGATGGGATCCCGGCAGCACAGGCGAAGACCGACCTTCCTCACGATCGAACATGAAACTGGCGATTGTCGTTGTCACCTACCAGGCCGAGCGCTACCTCGACGGCCTGTTCTCGACGCTGCAGCAGCACACCGACCTGGGCGACGTCGAGGTGGTGGTGGTCGACAATGCTTCATCCGACCGGACCTTGGCCGAGCTGTCTCGCATCGGTCGATCCTGGACGAATCTCCACGTGCTGCCGCAAGCAAGAAACACCGGCTTTGCGCAAGGGAACAACATCGGCCTGCGCTGGGCGCGCGAGCGTGGGGCCGCTTTCGCCCTGTTGCTCAACCAAGACATCGAGGTGACGCCGGGTTGGCTGGGGCCGCTCCTGTCCGTGATGGACACCCGACCAGACGTCGCCGCGGCGCAACCGCTGGTCGTGCTGCACGGCGAGCCCCATCTCATCAACACCGCGGGCAACGAGTTGCACTTCTGCGGGTTCGGCTACTGCGGCGCCTACCGCCAGGGAATCGACAGCGTGCCGCCCGACGCGGCAGTCCGCTCGGTGGCTTTTGCCTCGGGAGCGGCCCTCCTGCTGCGCATGGATGCGCTCGCACAAGCGGGAGATTTCGACGAGAAGCTCTTTCTCTATCACGAGGACTGCGAACTCCAGATTCGCTTGCGCCAGCTCGGCTACGACTGCGTGCTCGTGCCACGCTCGCGGGTTCTGCACAAGTACACCGAGCGTTTCTCGGCGCGCAAGTATGCACTGCTCGACCGCAATCGATGGCTGGTTCTGCTCAAGGACTGGCCGCTGGCACGACTTGCCGTCGCGGCGCCAGCCCTGGCCGGGGCCGAGTTGGCGGTGCTTGTGTTCGCGGCCCGCCAGGGTTGGCTGCGCGAGAAACTGGCCAGCTACGGCGAGATCCTCCGTCTCTTGCCGGCTGTCGTGCGTGACCGCCGCCAAGTACAGAAGAACCGTTCGCCAAGAGCGACGGACGGCGCTTCTCTGAGTGGCAACATAAGCTTTCCTGAGCTCAACCATCCGATCATTACACGGGTGGCCAATCCAGTTTTGTCTGCCTATTGGTCTTTTGCGCGCAAGGTCCTGCGCGTGCCGTGACCGGCTTGTGATCGGTCGCCAACATGGATTGCGTAGACGTTGCAGTCATCGGTGCGGGCGTGGTGGGCTTGGCCGTGGCGCGGACCCTGGCCCGGTCGGGCCAGCAAGTCGTGGTCATCGAGAAGGAGCCAGGCATTGGCCGCCACACCAGCTCGCGCAACTCGGAGGTGATTCACGCCGGGATCTACTATCGGCCCGGGTCGAACAAGGCCCGGCTGTGCGTGGCAGGCCGGCATGCGCTCTACTTGTATTGCCAGGAGAACGGCATCGCGCACCGGCGCCTGGGCAAACTCCTGGTGGCCACGCGGGACGAAGAAATCCCGGCGCTGGCCAGGCTGCGCGCCCAGGCCGAGCAGAACGGCGTCGACGACCTGACCTGGCTCGACGCCGCCGAATTGCGCGCCCTGGAGCCCGCGCTGGCGGGCGTGTGCGCGCTTCATTCACCCTCCACCGGTATCGTGAACAGCGACGAACTGATGCGGGCCCTGCGCCGGGACGCGGAGGCCGCGGGCGCGCAGTTTGCACTCGGCACGGCGGTGGAGAGCGGCCGCGTGGCCGAGCACGGCATCGTTCTTTCCACCGGAGGGAATGGTGCTTCGACATTGCTCGCATCCACGGTGGTGAATGCGGCCGGCCCCTGGGCGCCCGCCGTCGCGCGCGCCATCCAAGGCGTGCCGCCTGCGGCCATCCCGACCGCCTACTTCGCCAAGGGCCACTACGCTGTCCTGCGCGGCCGCGCCCCCTTTTCCCGCCTGGTCTACCCCGTGCCCGTGCCTGGAGGTCTGGGTGTGCACTACACGCTGGATCTCGCCGGCCAGGCCCGATTCGGGCCTGATGTGACCTGGGTGGACAACGTGGAATACAGCTTCGACGAAAGTCGCGTGCAGGCGTTCTACCGGATCGTCCGTCGCTACTATCCCGGGCTGGCCGATGGCGATCTGGTTCCCGGCCACACCGGCGTCCGTCCCAAGATCGTCGCAGCCGGTGCCCCTGATGCCGATTTCGTCATCCAAGGCCCGGCTGTCCACGGTGTCCCTGGCTTGGTCAACCTCTTCGGTATCGAATCCCCGGGGCTCACCGCCAGTCTGGCTTTGGCAGACGAGGTGTGGCTCTTGCTGGATTTGTAGGACGTTTCCTACTACGGCCGAGAACTCACTGGCCGAGCTTCGCCCGGATCGTCTTCAGCATCGCCTCGAAGTTGACCGGCTTCTGGAAGACCGCATCCAGTCCCAGCTCGCGGGTGCTGGCCGAGATGGTCAATGAATCGCCGAGCGAGCTGAGCAGGAGCACAGGCGCGGTGTTGCCCGCCAGCTTCAGTTCCTTGACCAGTCCGGTGCCCGAGTCGATCTCTTCCATCATGAGGTCCACGATGATGAGGTCAGGCTTGAATTCCTTGAACTTCTTCAGCCCCTCCTCGGCAGAGAGAGCCGTGACCGCGAAATAGCCAGCTTTCTCCAACCGCAGGCGCAGCGCCTCAAGGATGTCGTTGTCGTCGTCGACACAAAGGATCAGGTACTTTCCGTTTTTCATCGCTCAGGCCTCTGGCTGGGGGCCGCAGGCACAGCCGCGACCAGAATCGACACCGAACTGCCTCGTGTATTCATCGAAGTGCTGCTCGCGCACCGCTCGCCTTATGAAGGCAAGCGCAAGCGCCAGGTTGCTGCGAGCCTGCTCGGACAGCGACTCGCCAAGCTCGCCGAAGCGGTAGCCGCGAATGCCCAGGGTGTAGGCTTTCACCTGCGCACCGAACATCTCGCACGCCAGGCCCACCACCTGGCCGGGCGTGGCGCTGTGGCTGGAAAAGCGCAGCTCACGCGTGGGCTGCACGCGGGCGAACCAGAACGGCTCCGGCCCGCTGGAGTCGGCATCGACGAAGACCACTACGTCGTACTTGGCCAGGTCGGCCGCGTCCTCGATGGCAAGCTGATAGTCGGACTCGCAGGTCAGGCCGGCCGCACCCAGCGGCTCGAGCGCAGCGACCAGCGCCGGTCCCAGCCCATCGTCGCCACGGCCAGGATTGCCGTAGCCGTAGACCAGGATCTTGAACTCCACGTCGTTCATCAGCGGCTCTTCTCAGCCACAACCTTGCCTTCGACGTCCACCACGCTCACCTCCAGCGCCATCTGCCCGAGCGCATGGGTCGCGCAGGACAGACAAGGATCGTAGGCCCGGATGGCGACCTCGATGCGGTTGAGCAGACCCTCAGTGATCTCCACCCCCGACAAGTGATCCTGCGCCACTTTGGTCACGGCGCGGTTCATCGGCTCGTTGTTGTGGGTGGTGGAGACGATCAAGTTGGCCATGACCACTTGGTCGTTCTTGTCCACCTGGTAGTGGTGGAAGAGGGTTCCACGCGGCGCCTCGATCAACCCGACGCCCTCCTCGCGGCGCTGGCCCTTGACCGCCAGATCCTGGCCCTGCAGGTCCTTGTCGTTGAGCAGCTCCTGGATCTTCTCCATCGAGTGCAGCAGCTCGACCATGCGCGCCCAGTGGTAGGCCATGGTGACGTTGTTGGTCTTGCCGCCGGTGACCGCGCGGAACTCCTTGCGGGCGGCTTCAGCCGCCGGGGTGTCGATGAAATCCGCGGTGTTCAGGCGGGCCAGCGGGCCCACCCGGTACCAGCCCGACTCTGTTCCCAGCTTCTTGATGAAGGGGAACTTCATGTACGACCAGTCGCGCACGTCCTCGGCGATGAACTCCACATACTTCTGGTAGTCGATCTGGTCGAAGATCTTCTTGCCCTGGGCGTCCACTGCGCGAAGGTTGCCGTGATACAGGTCCATGGCGCCATCGGAGCGCACCAGGGACAGGTGGTTGGAGTCGAACGAGCCAAACGGCAGCAGTTCCTTCAGGTGGGCGGTGGTGTACTCGCGCGCGATCTTCACCGCGGACTTGGCCCAGGTCATCTGCTGATCCACTTCTTTCAGCAAGACATCGCGCTCGGCCAGGCTGAGGTTCTTGTTCACCCCGCCCGGGATGGCGCCGGTGCCGTGGATCTTCTTGCCCGCCGTGGCCTTGATGATCTCCTGGCCATACTTGCGCATCATCACGGCCTGCACGGCCAACTCGGGATACTTGGCCGCCACACCGATGACGTTGCGGATGGCGGGATCGGCATCGAACCCAAACAACAGGTCAGGCGACGCCAGGTGGAAGAAGTGCAGCGCGTGCGACTGGTACATCTGCCCGTAGTGCATCAGGCGGCGTATCTTCTCTGCCGTGGGCGTCAGCTTCTCGCCGCCCACGATCCAGTCCATCGCCTTGG
>Ga0182021_10012073_pt1 | contig 10265 bp, 10 predicted proteins | sample 612E3MmetaG_FD_120493 | JGI IMG/M metagenome (GOLD analysis project Ga0182021, IMG submission 120493) | Permafrost microbial communities from Stordalen Mire, Sweden - 612E3M metaG (Illumina Assembly) | ecosystem: Environmental > Terrestrial > Soil > Wetlands > Permafrost | place: Sweden... | reverse complement strand
GAGGTGCTCACCTTCTTACGCGAGAAAGTCCCGCAAAACTGGGCGGAGTTGTGCGATTCGGTCACGGACAACTTCCGCGTCATCAACCCAAAGGATTTTCGGGTTTTGGCGTGAACTGGGTATAGCAGATCTTTGTTGCTAGTGCAGCTTACCGGCCGGAAGTTCGCTTGCGAACTCGCGGCAAACGGGTGCGAACTTCCGGCCGGCTGCACTAGCGATGTCTGCTCTTCTCAAACGTCGAAGGCTTGCAGCCACGCCTCGGGGGCGGCATTTTCGGCAAGGCGAAGGAAGCCGATGGAAATGGGCAGCGAAAAGCGTCGCGGACCGGCGCTGCCGGGATTGACATAAAGCACGCCGCCGCGGGTCTCGATGAACGGATGGTGCGTGTGACCGGAGACGATCACGGAGACATTCGCCTGGGCCGGCCGGGTCGCAAGCTCTTCGATAATATGCAGCATGTGCACGGCATGGCCTGCGATCTTCGTGCTGGCTGTCCATGGCAGATGCTGCGCCCAGCCGCCCATGTCGTTGTTGCCGCGAACGGCTATGACGGGAGCGATGGTGGAAAGAGCGTCCAGAACCTCCGGCTTCCCGATATCGCCCGCGTGCAAGATACTGCAGACGCCGGCGAGCGCCGTGGCCACTTGGGGTCTCACAAGCCCATGCGTATCGGAGATTAGCCCGATGAGCGTCATTCCGCTTCCGTCCCGGTTTATTATTTTTCGTAATTGGGTATTACGATTGTAATCCGTTTCGCCTCAATATCAACTTTGGGTACATAGGCGCTTTCGAACGGGATCAACTGGGTCTGCCGCCCGCCAAGCTGACGCAGCTCAAGCATATCGCCCGCGCCGAAATTCTGCACAGACACGACTTCGCCGAGCGGCTCTCCATCCAGAGAAACCGCGGAAAGCCCAATTAAATCAGAGTGATAAAATTCATCTTCATCCGCCGGCGGCAGGACGGAGCGGGGCACGAAAAGATCCGTCCCGCGCAAGGCCTCGGCGGCATTCCGGTCCGCGACGCCGCGCAGGCGCGCGATGACCGAGCTGCCGCCTCCGTGGCGAAGTGACGCGATCTCGAATGTGACCGAGCCGTCCGCGCTCGCAAGCGGGCCATAGGCCGCGACATCGTCCGGCTCAGCGGTAAATGTCGCGATCTTGACCTCGCCTTTGAGCCCGTGCGCACCCGTGATGCGGCCAAGCAGGACGCGCTCATCGCTATCGTTGGGCGGCACGGACATGCGCTACCAGGCTTACGCCGCCTCGCCGCTGGCGGCTTCGGCCTTCTTGGCCTTCTCCTCGGCGCGCTCCTGAGCCTTCTTGCCGGGCTCGGCCTTCTTCGGATTACTGCGGGCCGGGCGCGTGGCGAGGCCGCGGGCGTCGAGGAAGCGGAGCACGCGGTCCGTGGGCTGCGCGCCGACCGAGAGCCAGTGCTTGACGCGGTCTTCGAGCAGCGTGATGCGTTCCGCATGATCGCGCGGCAGGAGCGGGTTGTAGGTGCCGAGCTTCTCGATAAAGCGGCCATCGCGGGGTGCGGTGGCTTCGGCGACGACGATGCGGTAGTAGGGGCGCTTTTTGGCTCCGCCCCGTGCAAGCCTGATTTTCAGAGACATGCTCTTTTCCTTGAGTAGATTGATGGTGTGTGGACGATAAAAGTTCCTAATAATATTTCTTGAAGACCATGAATGCGAAGGCCAAGCCCGCCGCGAACTGGATCAAGAAAAGCGCCTGAAAAATCCTGCCCGTGCCCCTCGCCCGGCCTTGCTTGCAGAGTTTCCGGTAGAAATTCTCCCAACCAAGACCGTCCGCAGCCACGCTATTCTCGATAGTAAATAAGTATTCGTAAATAATAGACGACCTCCAAAGCAAGAAACGATAAAACGAATAAGCAAACGCCGTAAGTAGTATCGGTATAACCGCTGCAATCTGAAGGACTACCGGCGAAAATACCTCCTTATTCGTTTGCGCAACCCAGGCCATGATGAACCCGTTCGCAATCAAAGCGTAAACCGAGAGTTGAAAGGCCAGCCGGAAGTTTTGTCCAATCTCGGAATAAAGCTGGCCCCACTCGGCGGTATGGAAATCCGCGTCCCGCTCAGGGGAAATCTTAATCGTCTCAGTCACTGCGAGTTTCTCCCTCCGTAGGCACGATCACCCCCTGTGCGATCAATTCCTGCCGGCGCCGCTCATCGGCCGCGGCAAGCCGCTTGGCCAGCTGCGGGATGAAGTGAATCCCCAAGCCGAACAAAACCATCGGCAGACTTATCAGATACACCCACCACGGAACCGACATCTTGCCCTCGCCAACGCTGCGGCCCCAATCATCACTTCTTCTTACCCGGAAAGCCCGGCAAACCGGGAAATCCGCCGCCGAACCCGCCGCGCGAGCCCGGCAGACCCGGCAAATTCGGGAACCCGCCGCCGCCAAGCCCGCCCGGCAGCTTCATGCCCTGCGGAAGCTGGCCGGACTTCGCCGCCTCAAGCATCTCCGGCGTGGGCTCGGGCATCTTCCCGCCGCCGCCCATGCCAAACATCTTGGCCAGCCCGCCCTTGCCCTTGCCGATGGTCTTCATCATGTCGGCCATCTGGCGGTGCATTTTCAGAAGCTGGTTGACCTCCTGCACCGTGGTGCCGGAGCCCGCCGCGACACGCCGCTTGCGGGTCGCCTGCAGGATTTTCGGATTGCGCCGCTCCTTAGGCGTCATCGACGATATGATCGCGCCCTGGCGCTTCAGGATCTTGTCGTCGAGGTTCGCGGCATCGATCTGCTTCTTGATCTTGCCGATGCCGGGCAGGAAGCCCAGCACGCTCGACATGCCGCCGATCTTCTGCATCTGCTTGAGCTGCTCGGCCAAGTCTTCAAGGTCGAACTGGCCCTTGACCATCTTCCTGGCGATGGCCTCGGCCTTCTGGTGGTCGATGGTCTCGGCGGCCTTTTCGACGAGGCTCACCACGTCGCCCATGCCGAGGATGCGGCCCGCGATACGCTCGGGGTGGAAATCCTCAAGCCCGTCGAGCTTTTCGCCCGTGCCGAGCAGCTTGATCGGCTTGCCCGTAACCGCGCGCATGGACAGCGCCGCGCCGCCACGGCCGTCGCCATCGATGCGGGTCAGCACGATGCCCGTAATACCGATGCGCTCGTTGAAAACGCGCGCGAGGTTCACCGCGTCCTGGCCGGTGAGGCTGTCTGCCACCAGCAGCGTCTCGTGCGGCTGTGCGATGTCGCGAACCTCCTCGGTCTCGCGCATCAGCTCGTCGTCGATGTGCAGCCGGCCCGCGGTGTCGAGCATGACCACGTCGTAGCCGCCCAGCCGCCCAGCCTGCATCGCGCGCGCCGCGATCTGCTGCGGCGTCTGGCCCTTGACGATTGGCAGCGTGTCGACGCCCGCCTGCTCGCCCAGCACCTTGAGCTGCTCCTGCGCCGCCGGCCGCCGCGTGTCGAGCGAGGCCATCAGCACTTTCTTCTTCTCACGCCCGGTGAGGCGCAGCGAGAGCTTGCCCGTGGTTGTGGTCTTGCCGGAGCCTTGCAGGCCGACCATCATGATCGCGACCGGCGCGGGCGCGTTCAAGTCGATGGGCTCGGCCTCGGCGCCAAGCGTTTGCACCAGCTCGTCGTGCACGATCTTGACGACCATCTGCCCTGGCGTCACCGAGCGCAGCACCTCCTGGCCGACCGCCCTCTCGCGCACCCGCTCCGTGAACGACTTCACGACCTCAAGCGCCACGTCCGCCTCGATCAGCGCCCGGCGGACCTCGCGCATGGCCTCGGCCACGTCGCTGTCGGTCAGCGCCCCGCGCCGCGTGAGCTTATCGAAAATGCCTGAGAGGCGATCGGAAAGGGATGCGAACATTGGTCACTCTGGTTGATGGTTCGCGTCGAACGAGGCTTGTTTCATTCACCCAACGCAAAACGCACCCGCGGGCGAACCTTCGCTGGCGGATGCAGATATTTTGGTGACAATAGCCGGGAAATGCCGCAAGGACAAGCCTAACCGGCGGCCCAAAACCCGCATTGTTAATCCTTTCCGCCCGCTTGGAGCCCCGCTTGTGCCGCTTTTCGATTTTGAATTAGTTTAGCACATGCGCTTTGACGGACCGTTAAGCGCCGGCGTTTCAAATAAGTGATTGATTTACAACAGCGATTGCAAGCCCCGCAAAAATTGGGCTTGAGCTTCCTGGCGTCCCGGATGGTTAATTGACAAGTTGCGCTTATATTTAAGGGATCTTTTGAATCGCGAAAATTTGCCAAGAGCGCGGAAAAATTCGCGGAAAGTGACGTGCGGGAAGCAAGAAGTCCGCACGTTTACCTTAACGGCATTAACCACCATGGCGCCCTGCTGGAGATGAACGGTTTGTTCACCAGCGGCGCTATCCTGAAAACACCGTGAGCGTATCCGGCAAGGCCGAGCGTAGACACCGTTTCTGGATCGCCACGGCGGCTTCGCCACCTCGCGATGACGGTTGCGGAAGCGTTCAACCAAACTTCATATCGTACCGCCATGCACGTTCCGCTATTCCAGCCGCCACTCCGCGAAGGCCGCGAAAGGCTTCCGTTGAAGCGCCCCCACAAGATTGTCGAACATGCGAAGACGCAATTTGCCGATCGGTATAATCGTGAGCACCGGCTGGGCATCCGCAGCAGCAAACTGAATGCGCGGGTGGCCAACGCGAACGTGTCCTCCGGCAATCGCGATGAACACTGGGTTCAGGGCAAGCGACAGCCGCATATCCTCGGATTGCCGGAACCGGACCGGGCCATGATTGCCAGGGCCGCGCCGTTCGATTTCCGCCGCCAGGAACCGGCTGCGTTTGAAGTACGAGGGATCGAGCCGCAACTCGCTGCCGTCGCCGTACACCGCATGACGCAATATCGCCGCGCCCTCGGGCGAAATGAACTGGCCGATGGCAATGCCGCCCAAAACGCCGGAGTGCAACACGATGCGGTCGAGTGCGGTAAGCTCACCCGCCGCGGCCCGCTTCTGCATGGAGGCGAGGAGACCGTCGATCGTTGCTTCGGCCAGGGGCCGTATCCCCGACGACAATGGATCGTCCGAGAAAACGGTACCTGCGGCAACAAGTGCAAATAGACAGCTCGCAACGATTGCAACCTTTGCGGTGCCCTTTATCACGGATCGCGATATCATAAGAGAACCCGATTACCCCGATGTTTCCGCATTGTGCCTTGAACGGAGCGTTCAACCCCTCACCCTGTCCCTCTCCCTCTGGGAGAGGGAACGCTAGAATATCCGCAGCGGGGAGTTCAGGGGTCCCTTCTCCCATGGGGAGAAGGATGAGGGGAGATTCCCTCCGTGCAAGGCACAATGCGGAAACATCGGGGTGATTTCAGGAGCGGTCCGCTGCATTTTCCTCCTGCTCCAGGAGGTGCGGCGATAAGGCGGTCTTGGCTTGCATGAGTTTGAAGCGCTCGGTTACGAGCACCACCGCGAGCGTCGCGATGAACAGCAGCGCGATGCCGATGCAGAGCGGCCGCACGCCGCCCTCGAAGGAGCGCCCGATCAGCGTGCCGAAAATCGCGCCCGCGCCGGTGGTGTAGAAACCCGCCACGGAAGAGGCGGTACCGGCGACATGCGCCATCGGCTCCATGGCGAGCGCGTTGAAGTTCGGCATGATGATGCCGAAGCAAAAGAAGACCGTGGCCATGAACCCGCAGAACAGGAGCAGCGGCGGCTTTTCCGGAAAGCCCAGGAACGCCATGACCGCACAGGCGGCGAGGCCTGCGAACAGCGTGGCGTGCGAGATACCGCGCATGCCCAGCTTGCGCACGGCCGAAGCGTTGAGCAGCGAGGCCGCGATCATGAATGCGGCGATGGAACCGAAAGCAATCGGGAACGCCGCGCCGAGGCCATAGACCTCGACGAAAATCTGCTCCGAACTCATGACGTAGCTGATGAGCAGGCCGAACATGAAGCCCGTGGCGATGACATAGCCCAAGGTCTGGCGCGTGAGCGCGACGAGCTTCACCGCGTGCCACAGCGCGCCCGGCGATAGCGGCAGCCTGTCCCCGGCGCGGCGTGTCTCGGGCAGCCGGAGCGTTGCCCAAAGCCCGGAGCCAAGCGCCACGCCGAGCAGAAGCACGAAGATGGACCGCCAGCCCGAGAATTGCAGGATGCCTTCGCCAACACCCGGCGCAACGATCGGCACGACGATGAAGACCATGATGATGAAGGACATGACCCGCGACATTTCGCGGCCTTCGAAGCGGTCGCGCACGATGGCGACCGCGATGACGCGAGGTGCCGCGGCGCCCATGCCCTGTAGCACTCTCGCGGCGAGGAGGCCCGCGAATGAGGAGGAAGAGGCGGCGAGCACAGTGCCGAAGATGTAGAACGCCAGCCCGAATAACAGTGGCGGCTTGCGGCCGAACCTGTCCGAGATGGGGCCGAATATGAGTTGGCCCAGAGCAAATCCGCCGAGATAGATGCTGACCACGAGCTGCCGGTCGTTGCCGTTGGCGACGCCGAGCGAGCGGCCGATCTGCGGCAGGGCCGGCAGCATGACATCCACGGAAAGCGCCGTGAGCGCCATGAGGAGCGCCATCAATGCCACGAACTCGAACGCGGAAAGAGGGAATTGAGCGGCTTGCGAGCCAGCTCGCTGTTCAGGCTTTGTGAGCATGGAGAAACTGTCGCCGATGATCGTCATCCCGGAAACGCCGCAGGCGCTATCCGGGATCTTTGCAAGCGTCAGCGCTTGTTAAGGTCCCGTGTCCGCGCGTCACCGCTTCGCGCTGCGGCGCGCACGGGACGACAATACAGCCGGCGCCATTGGCGCGGCAACTTACACTATGGTTAGGCGTAGCGCTCCTACCAGAACGGGTTCAGGCTGGCCCGCTCGGTGAACTTGAGATAGGCGATGCTGGCGCCCAGCCGGAGCCCGAGCCCGGTGCGGATCGGCACGATCAGCATGTCTCCGCCCCGGTAGACCGTCATCCCCAGGCCGCCCGCGACATAGGCGGAGCCATCGAGGCCGGGAAAGCGCCTGTACAAGCCTGTCTGTTCCTGGAGGTTATAGACCAGGAACAGGGTTTGCGAACCGTTCGCGCCCAAATCCGCGCCAAGGGTCGGCCCCTGCCAATAGATGGAGGCCGGGCCTGTTTCAATGCCGTTGAGCTTCGTGTAGAGCTTGCCCTCGCCATATCTCAGGCCCGCGAGGAAGGCTCCGCCGCCCTCGCCGCCGACGATATAGGCGTTGGGCTGGCCGAACTGCTTGAAGGCGCGGTTCACAAGCACGGCAAGGTCGGAAGTCAGCGTGCCGAAAACGCCCTTGCCGGCCTCATGGATTTCCTCGGCCGTATAGCCGCTCGCGGCTGGAGGCGGCAGCTCGATCGCCGCGGGAGGCGGCGCAACCGGAGCGCTTTGCGGCTTAGGCAGCACGGCCACGCGGTTGTCTGGCTGCTGGGGCGCGGGTTTCAACACGAGCGGACCCGTGGGCTGAGCGGCCGCTTGCCGCTGAGCAGGCGCCGGAGCTGGAGCCGGAACCGGGGTATGCGCGAGATTGGCGGACCAAACCGGGGCCGGCTCTCCGGCCTCGCTTTGCTGGCGCGGCGCGGCGTTCGAGGCCTGAGCGGCGGCCGGCAACGGCTGCTTGGCGTAAGGCGAAACCGGAGCCTTCGCGCCCTCGGCCTCAAGCTGCGCCAGGATGAAGCCGGACTTTTGGCCCATTACGGTGATGAGCCTCTCCTGCACCGACTTGAGATCGCCGAGACGGCTACATGAAACGTCGCTGTTCGGCGTCGCGCTGAGCGTGTCGAGCCTGCTGGCAAGCTCCTCGATATCGTTATTGAACGATTCCAGCTTGGCGTCGTCCATGGCTGCCGCGGCCTTGTCGGCCCTTTGTGCGTCGGTCCAGCCATTTTTCTTTGCAAGCACTTCGAGACGATCGTGGAAGCGTCTCTCACTTTCGCGGTTCAGCGTCCTGAGCGACTGGGCAGCTTGATCGATCTGTACACCGAAGGCTCTGGCGTCGCAGCCTTGCGCGGCGCGGCCCGTGGACGGAAGCGCCATTATCAAGGCGATAGCGGCCGCATGTCCCAATTTCATAGTCCAGCCCTCGCGCTTTATGAAGCATTCCCCTTCATTAAGTCATGCTACGATTCGCGCCGCTGTTGTGGCGTCTTTAGGGTATTACATGGGTTGTCCATAGCGGATTTGGTATAGCCGGGCAACCTGAGACGCCGCCGTGGCAGCTATGCTGCGGCGAAATGCGCGGCAATCTAGCAGCCGTTGCCTGTCAGCAGGCTTACAAGCCGGCGCAAGGAATGGGCGAATCTCCCCTCACCCTGTCCCTCTCCCCATGGGAGAGGGAACGCCCGAAGCTCCGCTGCGGGCAGTTCAGGGGTTCCTTCTCCCATGGGGAGAAGGACAGGATGAGGGGTTGCGCCCTACGTGTTAATCCTCGCCGCCATCGGTCCCGGCAAGCGGCGTCACGCGCGGTTCGGCGTAATCCGCCAGCAGCACGACCGAGCCGGTGGTGGCGCGGGCTTCGAGGTCGCGGTGCGCCTGTGCCGCGTCCGCCATCGGATAGGTTTTCGTGACCCGGATCTTGACCCGGCCGAGCCGCACCATGTCCATGACATCGTTCGCGTTGTCCACCAGCGCCTGCCGCTGGGCGATGTATGTGAACAGCGAGGCCCGCGTGGCATAGAGCGATCCCTTTTGCGCGAGCATGCCCATCTCGAACGGTGGCACGGGGCCGGAAGCATTGCCGAAGCTTACCCACATCCCGCGCGGTTTGAGACAATCGAGCGATTTCGGGAAGGTGTCCTTGCCGACCGAGTCGTAGACCACGTCCACGCCCGCGCCCCCGGTGATCTCCTTCACCCGCGCCACGAAGTCCTCGGTGCGGTAGTTGACGACGTGCGTGCAGCCATTCTTCCTGGCGAGCTTGACTTTCTCGTCCGAGCCCACGGTGCCGATCATGGTGGCGCCGATATGAGCGAGCCATTGGCAGGCGATCAGCCCGACGCCGCCGGCCGCCGCGTGCCAGAGCACAACGCTATCCTTCGTAACCGGATAGGTTTCCTTCACGAGATAGCGCACGGTCATGCCTTGCAGCATCATGGCCGCCGCCATCTCGTAGGAGATATCGGCCGGCAGCTTCACCAGCCGGTCCGCCGCGATCAGCCGCTCCTCCGCGTAGCCGCCGATGGGGCCGGCATAGGCCACGCGATCGCCAGCCGTGAGGTCAGCGACGCCTTCGCCAACCGCGATCACCTGGCCCGCGCCTTCGCTGCCCGGCGTAATGGGCAACGCCATCGGATAAAGTCCGGTGCGGTGATAAACGTCGAGGTAGTTCACCCCGGCGGCATGCTGCTTGATCTTCACCTGACCAGGCCCCGGCTCGCCAAGCTGAACTTCCTCCCACTTCATGACCTCGGGGCCGCCGAAAACGTGAACGCGGATCGCATGGGGCATGGAGCACCTCTTGAGTTGCCGGCGCGCGCCGGGACGAATTGCCGCAGTTATGCCCGCAATCGCGAAAGTTGTCGATATGCGAGGCAGGCTGGAACGCTCCGCCGGCGTCCAGAGGTTTTCGTAGCGGGACGCGGCACCCTGCGCCCCTGGGAAGGAACGTCAGCCTGCTTCGGTAAGCTCCCGCAAGCGCCGCAAGCCTAGCCACAAGTAAACCAGGGCCGAGGCACTCCCCACGGCAATCCCCAAAATCATCAGACCACGATCCGGCGCTGGCGGCGTTACCATGAACCGCGATATCGCAAAGACATTCATCGCGGATATGGCGGCCATTGAAATCGACCCGGCCACAGCACCCCATTTACCCCAGCTCCAGGGATGGTCTTCCCACAGCGAGAATGAGCACGCGACGGCGATGGCAACTGGTGCAAAGCCAACGGCGAACGCACCTGCATCGCCCAATACCGGCTTAAGCATGTCAGCGACAAAAAGAGGGCCGCCGCAAAACGAAAGCAGGCCCGCAATCTTAATAAGAACCAGGATGAGCATAGCAAACACCCAACGCCGCTGCACCGCCACGTCATCGCGAGGCGGCTTGGCCGCCGCGGCGATCCAGAGGCAGCGGGCTCCAGCGTGGAACTTCCTGCCTCTAAATTGCTTCGCTCCACTCACAATACCGGCGGTGAGCCTAAGCCTCTTCCGGCACCTTGAGCTTCTGGCGGAGGATGGCGTTCACCGCATCCGGGTTCGCCTTCCCGCCGGTGGCGCGCATCACCTGGCCCACGAACCAGCCGAGCGTCTTGGGCTTGGTCTGCACCTGCTCGACCTGCTT
>Ga0182021_10012071_pt1 | contig 10267 bp, 9 predicted proteins | sample 612E3MmetaG_FD_120493 | JGI IMG/M metagenome (GOLD analysis project Ga0182021, IMG submission 120493) | Permafrost microbial communities from Stordalen Mire, Sweden - 612E3M metaG (Illumina Assembly) | ecosystem: Environmental > Terrestrial > Soil > Wetlands > Permafrost | place: Sweden... | reverse complement strand
TTAGGTGTTGCCAGCTTTCCCGGTTTCTCGTGGCCGAAGACCACAATACAGCGGGGAACGGAACACGGTTTAACTTCTGAGTTCGGAAAGGGATCAGGTGGAACCCGCGCCCAATGGCCGGCAAACAATTCAACCAAACATTACAAACGTGTAGATTAACCTTTCGTTGCCAACTGCCGCGACGTCAAGATACCCAGGAGCGCCGCATTTCATCCTGCTCTGTCAAATCCACGACCGCTTTCACGTATGGAACAGTTCGCATTGCAGCCATTAAAAAAAAGAAACATAAGGATTGCTATAGCCGCTATTAACTCGTTCTTTTTCATGTAACCACCAAAACCTAGCCCAGGATTCTCGGCTTGAAAGTTTGATAGCAAAAGTCTTTTAACACAAAAAAACTGGCCAAAAACAGGGGTATCGTTCAATTCCTTCGTAAAGGGCTATAAATTCCTCGACAAAAAAGAACGGAGGATCCAGTGAAGGATAGATTAAGATTGATACTTCGCAAACCTTAAGAGAAAATACTGCCAACCCCATTAATGGGTGGGTTCAAAGGGAAACGCATCCGGTGGTTCGCCACTGAGGGCGTCTTCCGCACAACTTTGAACCAGCCCACTCAATTCTTCCTCTCAACCTCTTGCGGCTTTTTGCCGGGGTGAATTTTCAAAGCTTTTTCCATGAACCCCAACGGAATCTCTAGAATCCGCGAAACCAACCCCGTATTCTTAAACATCGACCGCAAGTTGTTTAGATCCACCTGGTTGACCGCGCCCACTGCAGGAGCCAACCCCAGAAAGGCAACCAAGAAAACCACGAAACCGAGCAAGAGACTTCCCACGCTGCTCATCCGCATTGAGAAACCGAAACCGCTAATGTTCGACTGCACCGCTGAAGCTGTAAAGTAAGACGCGAGGGCGGCGATGCCAGAGGAAACGAAAATCCTGATGGAAACTGAAAAGTCGGCTTTGACTTTGTAGCGATGCCATATCCATATCAGCCCCCAAATTGTGCCGGGTAAGCTGCATAGGAGTATGCCCACAATGCCGATTAACGCTCCAGTCATCGGAGTTAGGCTTCCCGAGAAAGCAATCAGAATAATGAAGAGGGGCGCACTGAAAGTGAGGGACAGGAGAGCTTGAAGCATAAGTTTGCCGGTTTCCCCGATTCCTGACAGCAACGCGCCAAGGCTTAGGCTGCCAAATACTACGTACAAATTGATTATGACAATCAGGGACAGAAACAGGGGCGCGTTGGGGAACTTTCCCAGCCACAGCGTTTTAACCATCGGACCTGAAAGCGCCATGATCATCATGGTCGCGGGAACCACCAAAATCGATGTGTACTTCACCGAGGACGCGAAGACTGTTTTGAGCAGTTCGGGCTCGTTTTGCACATCTACCTTGGCAAAGGCGGGAAACAGCGCCGTCGAGATGGGTATTGTGAAAAAGGTTAATAGAACTGTGAAGTAGGAACCCGCGTAGTAATCTCCCATGACAGAGGTTCCAGCTATGGGCGCCATTAAAAACGCAAAAAGCAAAGGGGAAACGCCTATCACAATATTGGAAACCGTCAAAGGGACTCCAAAAGACAGCATGGGTTTGAGGGTTTTGCGAATGTCACATCTGCCACTCTTTCCCAGCGACCTGAACAGGACAAAGTACACTATGGAGATGCCAGCGATGGCACCAACAAGGGTAGAAACCGAAGCGCCAATTACGGCACCTAGGGCCCCAAAACCAAAGACCACGAGAAGTGGACCGATAGCTGTTTTCGCAATTGCTTGAAGGGTAAGTGTTACGCTGTTGTAACCCAACTTTTCGAAACCCACAAAAATGTTGCCTGCTGCAGAAATCACGGCGCCAGCGAAAATAGACAGGGACATCACTGCTATGAGGAGCGAGGCGTCGGGCATTTTGAGATAAGACGCCAGTAAACCCGAGACGGCAAAACAGATTGCTGAGAGGACAGCGCCGCTGACGATTTCGAAAACGGTTCCGGACACGATGACGTCGTGGATTTTATCTTCTTTACCGCCAGCCGCCCTTAAACTTGCGATTTGTTTGGTCATGGCGGAGTTAACGCCCCAGTCGCGGAAGTAGTTAATTATTCCTGAGGGAATCAAAGCAACCCCATAAAGACCCAGTTCGTTGCGGGTAAGGAGAAATCCCAGAACAATAGTTCCGACCGCCAAGATGACGGTCGAAGCAACAACGCCAAGAAGCATCTGAAAACTCCCCGTCGCAGAAGACTTCCCCATGTTCATTGCTTTGTCCATGACCAAAACACTCGCGTCATGGTTATTTAACCTATTTTTGCTTAACCACACAAAAGATTGCGACAGCTTTTTGCAGATTCAAAATTTAAACGGGCGCAAATCGTGCATAGCTCAAACAATAATTCTGCTTGAGAGAAAAATATCATTCTGTCGAAACTCAACTAATTACTTATGCAGCCAGCCACGACCGCCCTTTTTGGGCTGCTGCGGCTCTTTCTTTTCGGGGGTGTATGTTTCTGCCCGTTTGTGTTTCTGTGGTTTTTGGCCCGTAATTTCGTTTTTAATGAATTTGTTCCATCCACCCACATGAGGATCCGGTTGGATGAATCGTTCGGGGTTTTCAACTTGGTGTCGTTCAAGAATTTCCTTGAAGTTTAAGGCTTTGAAGTCTCTTGTAGCGTGAATTATTGTGCCCTGGTCAACATACAGTGATGTATAGTCTGTTACGGCTATACCTTCCGCTCGCACGCGGTCGTCGAAGCGTTCTTTCCAAAGCCTTTTCCACTCGACTTTCAATTCGTCGACTGTCTCTTTCTGGGCTGACGACATGTTATTTGTGCACCTCAGAAAGTGTTTTTGGAAACGGTGATTTGGTTAGCTTCATTTTTTGGTTTTTCTCCTAGATCAGTCCTTGGGTTTAATAGCCAAGTGATATCCTAACGTGATATTACAGGACAAAGATGTTTTGCAACGTTTAAATCTTACTTTATCCAAATACAGATGGAGCTAACATTATGATGAGCCCAATTTCTGTGAAAGATGTCTATTCAACAACTTTCTATACCGTTAACGAGAACGACACGTTATCGCGGTGCTTAGAACTCTTTAAAAAAGACGCCCCGCCCGCTCTGGCGGTTTTAAGTGAAAAAGAGAAGTACGCCGGCGTCATCTCAAGAAGATGGATTGTTCGAGCTAGACTAGACCCTGCGACAACCAAAGTCAAATCCCTCATGCGCACTGCACCCAAATTAGAACCTGACATGTCCTTGAGCAAAGCCGCGAAACTTATGATTCAAAGCGGCGTACGACAGCTGCCAGTTTTTGAGAAAGAGAAACTTCGGGGTTTCGTGACAGACGAACAAATTATCCACGGAGCTGTTGCGCAGGACTGGGGTAGCGCAACGATTGAGCAGATTATGAGTAAAGCGCCGTTTACTCTTGACGTAACGAGGTCGGTTGGTGCAGCTTTAAGCCTTTTCCGAGAACATGACATAAGCCACGTACCTGTGATGGAGAACGGAAAGGTTGTGGGCATAGTAAGCACTCAGGACATTATACAGAATGTTTTCCAACCCAACCAACGCCAAACACTGGGAGACATCAAAGGTGAAAAGATTCAGGTTCTGAGCATCCCAGCAAAAGGTGTCATGACTAGCCCCGTTGTGACGGTTGCACCCGAGACCACGTTGAAAGACGCAGAAAACAAAATGCACAGCTTCAATGTCCATTGCCTTGTGGTTCTAGCTAAAGATAAGTTGGTCGGCATTGTGACTAAACTGGATTTCTTGGAACCGATTTCCCAGATGGAAGACTTAGATCGTCGGCTAACGATTCAGTTCGCGTCCAAAGGCGCCGTGATTGATGAGAGCGCACAAGGTTTCATGATGGGAGAATTCGACAGTTTCACACGCAAATACAAGGATCTATTGGAGTCAGGAACATTGTTTGTTTACATGAAGCTCCATGGAGCCAACCACAAAGGTCAGCCGCTTATACACTGTCGCCTGCAATTGCGCACAGTGAAGGGCGTCCGAGGATTCTTCTTTGCGTCTGCGGAAGGCTTCGGCGTGGAACCAACTTTCCGTGTAGCGCTAGACAGGTTGGACAAACGTATTCTGAGAAGCAAGGAACTCGCGTTCGACCCAACTTACGCGCGTGAGTATTTGAGGAAGTACGGGTTCCCCACAGAAGAACTTTAAGTTCTTCATTCTTTTCTAATTTTTGAAGTATTCTGCTGTGACTTGATGAAGAAAATCCTGTTTGTTTGCGTCGAGAACGCGGGTAGGAGCCAGATGGCTGAAGCCTTCGCCAACAAATACGGAAAAGACACGATTGTGGCTTCAAGCGCAGGAAACAAGCCGGCCCAGAAGGTCAACCCCGTTGTCGTTGGAGTCATGAGAGAAAAAGGCGTCGATATTTCGCAAAACAAGCCTAAACTGATAACATTTGAAATGGCGCAAGAACCTGACTTGATTGTCACAATGGGCTGCAATGACCAAGGAATTTGCCCAGGACCCTTCTTCAAGCCAACCATGGATTGGAAACTTGAAGACCCAAAAGGGAAACCGATTGAGAAAGTGCGGGAAATCAGGGATGAAATCTAAAAACGGGTTAAAGCGCTCATTGAACAGGTCGGTTAGCGTTCATCGTGATTTAACGACGTATGTTGCTTCGACGCTGTGAGTCGTGGTTTCACGGGTTTTCTCATGCACCAGCTCTGCGTAGTCGACGAAGACCTTAAAATCTTTGGCGAAACCATCAACATATTTTTGGACATCACCGCACTCATAGCAGAAGGGACCTGCAAAAGAAACAATCACCATTTCGGGGGAAAAGTTAACGAGTTTTACGATAGCTTGGGACCCATTTAGTCTGTTGTATAGGAGGACGGTTTTTTTAAGAGCGGCTTCAAGGTTGGGTTGCGAAATCATGCCGGCCGCCGCTTAAACGTCGATTCGGCTACCGTCAAATCCCAGTTTGGACACGCCCAGTTCGTCTTTGACTTCGCTTAAGCGAGCCATGGTAAAGACGGGTCCGTCACGGCACACGCGATGTTTACCAATCATGCAGCTCCCGCACAAGCCGATGCCGCACCTCATCAGCCGCTCTAAGCTTGCCTCCATTGCTAATTTGCGTTTTTCCGCGAGATTGAAAATTGTCTTAATCATCCTTTCGGGTCCACAGGCGTATATCATGTTAAATTTCTGTTTGTCCACCAGCTTCTCCAGCGGCTCCGTCGCGAGGCACTGTAACCCGTAACTTCCGTCTTCGGTTGTTGCAATAGCGCTCTCGTCGGTGCAAACCGCGTCTAGTTCGCTTAGGAATACGAGTTCGCTTTTGGTTTTAGCGCCAATAACAAAACTTAAACGGTCCACTTTAGCAGCGAGGCGTTTAGCGAGAAATAACAGTGGCGCGGTGCCTGTTCCACCTCCAACGATGAGGACTCTGCCACGGGTTTCAGTGAAGCTGTTCCCGAATGGTCCCCGAACGCCCAGTAGTTCGCCAGTTTTGAGGTTGTGGAGGTGGCGGGTGGCATCTCCGACGGCTTTAACGCTGAACTGGACTTGCCCGTCTGCTGCGTTTAGGATGCTTAGCGGGATTTCGTCGATTCCAGGAATCCAAAGCATGAGGAACTGTCCTGGGTTTGCTTTGGAGCAGAGATCGTCGTCTATAGTGAAGGTTTTCACTGTTGGACTTTCGTCTTTGATGTTTTTAATTTCGGTTGTTCGAATGGTGTTAAGCTTTGTGAGATAAGCCGACAATTTCTTTCACGCTCCCGTATCCTTTCCGTTTCAAGTAATTGGTAACTCCCTTGCTAATGGCTTCGAAAACCGTGGGCTCCTCCAAAGCCACTGCCGTGCCAACTTGAACGGCTGAAGCTCCAGCAAGGAAGAATTCGACGGCGTCCCGCCAGTCCGTTACTCCTCCACAGCCAAAGATTGGCGTGTTTGGTATGGCTTCGAATATATCGTAAACGCATCGGATCGCGACGGGTTTGACGGCTGGTCCTGATAAACCGCCTCGAACGTTGCTGAGGATGGGTTCCTGGGTTTCCACGTCGATCGCCAAAGCGCGAACGGTGTTTATTACTGTCAGGGCGTCGGCTCCTGCTTTAACTGCAGCTTTCGCCAGCTCCACGATGTCAGTAACATTTGGGGATAGCTTGACGATGACGGGTTTCTGGATCGCAGTTTTGACAGCGCAGACAACGTCTGTTAGCAGTTTTGGGTTTTGCCCAATCTCCGAGCCTGTGTACTTTACGTGAGGGCAGGAAACGTTGAGCTCTACTGCGTCCGCGCCAGCTTCTGCAGCTTTTTGGGCGACCAAAGCATACTCTTCGGCGGTGTAGCCAAAGACGCTTACGATAAGGGGAACCTTGAGGATGGATTTGGCGTATTTGAGCTCTTCAGTATAGTCATTTATTCCCGGGTTAGGCAAGCCGACCGCGTTAATCAAACCGCCTTTCGCTTGGACCACCGTTGGATTAGGGTAGCCTGCCCGCGGAGAAACCCCTACGGACTTAGTGACGATTGCCCCCGCCCCGCATTCCTCTACGGACTTAAAGGAATCTCCCGTGTACCCCAAGATGCCCGAGGCTAATGCAGTTGGGTTTTGCAGCTTCATTCCAGTTATTGTTACGGTTAACAAGTTGTTGTTCAAAGGTGACCTCACCTGGAACATTTCTAACTAGAGGTTACGCGTTTACAGAGATAAAGCTTCTTTCCAGACTCGAAGACTGGATTTCAATTCAATTTAAGAGCCTCAAAGTAGCGCCCTTGCATGACATTGTTTAAATGGATAAGTGTTAGACATAGGAAGTCGAAAATGTAGCTTGCAGATCACGAATGTCGAAATACTTGATTTCTTAAATGGAAGAGTTATAGAATTCTTTAGTAGGATTGAAGCAAAATCCACGATGATTTTGGGTTTATTAGCAGGCTGCATCATCAGACACAATGTAAAAACATGGCGATGGATACAAAATCTTTAGGGCCATGAAGGCAAGTTTCTTGAAAGAAAAACCCTCAATGAAAAGGGAAGGGAACGTCTAAGCGTTTGCCAGTTTCCAGATTACGTTGCCGATTTCTTCATCACGGGTCAAGCCAAAGTATTTCTGCACGATTTTCGCCGCCACGGGAATCGCTGCATTGTTGACTGCCTTCAAAAGCGTTGGGTTAGAGATTCTATTCCCAAGGAAAGTGCCTCTCCAAATTCTCACGTTGTACTCCCAGCAACGCGACAAGAATTCCCACCGCATCTTGGTCAGCGAATCGTATTCTGCGCCACGTTTGTTCATGAGCAAGCAGTCTTCCAAAGGTACAAAAAACAAGGGAACGTAAAACGCGTTAAAGTCCTTAAGATCATCCATGAGCGACATAGTATCCGCAACGTCAGCCTCAGTTTCATCAGGCAAACCGACAATAAGTGTCGCCAAAGGATACCAGTCGTTATCGTTGAGTATGCCGAAAGCTTGCGTCACGATCTCTGGCCACTGCTCAGGCTTGTAGGGCAGCATTTTGCCAGCCATATACTTGCGCATCAGACGCACACTGCCAGTTTCAATCCCTGTTTCGCCAGTAACAATCTTTTTGCCGTTGTGGTTGTACCAGCTGTGTTCTAGGAGTACTTCAGCAACATCTTTGATCATGTTCGGCTTGCATACGACTGGTGCAAGGGACATGTGACTTGGCTGAATAGCCTTCACGTTGGGAACAGACGCTACACTTTTTACGAGGTTGACGACGGCTTCCTCATTTGGAACAAAAGTTTTGTCTTTAGCACCATAAAGGAAAAGGTCCTCTGTCACCAACGTAATGTTCGTGCCCTTCTCGCTGCATTCTTCAGCCGTTAACTCGACTTCGCTGACAACCTTCTCAAGCGGCGTATCTACTTTCCGCAGCACCGTCGGAGTGCAAAACTGGCAGTTCCGTCCGCAGCCTTTACTGATTTCCACAGCCCCATGAATTGCCGCATGCTTAATCAAAGGAAACTCTTCATCAGGCTTAGCTGGCGACTTCACGCGCTGCTGCAAAGGCTCCCCTGCTATGGCTTTCCTGAAAACTTGCAGAATTCCCTCTTGACCAGGACCTGAAACTAGGCAGTTTACGCCATAATCCCGTGTGAGATGTTTACGTTCCAGTTGCCAACTGCCGAACCCGCCGACAATGACTTTGGGCTTGTACTGGCGAATGGCAGGATGATTCACCAGAGCTTTGAACTCCACGGCATTCATGGGTTGTCCGCCGCCGACCAGAGAAGAATAAGTTTTGCTGACATATCCCATGCCAGTTGGGTCCATGCTGCTTATGCCCACCACTTTCGTGTTTGGACCAACAAACTTGTCCAGGTCTACTGGGTGCACAACAGCAACATCTTCCTCAGAAAATCCATTTTCGAGAAGGATAGCTTCCACTTTTCTTAATCCGTAAGGAGCAACCTTGGCTTTTCCTTCGGGCGTTCTTTCAATCGGTGGATAGAGGTACTTTCTTATGAGCCACTTTGGGACTGGACCGCTTGCAAAGCCGCCTACGAACGCTATGAATTGGCTGTTGCCGAATTCGCTCATTTCTGTCGCAGACGCGGTCAGCACTATTTTCGCGCCTGAAATACTATTAGCCATCCTGTTCACATCTGCAAGTGAGGTATCATGGTTGTTGTTTCGACTTATTAATAATTATGGTTGAACTCACGATGCAGCGAAGTCAATAAAGCTTTATTGATTCAAACAACCTCGGGCTGATCCTATTTTAGGCATTCACCACGCAATTTTACTGGCCGAAAGAAACGCAGAAAATCACACTCGTGAGCAATTGAAGAGAATTTAAGGCATAACCTGATTTGTGGAGGGGATAACAACGTTAAGGTTGAATTGCGAAAAGTCTTTAAGGCAATCATGTGATAAAGATTTTGTCTCAATTGGAGAAAGGTGAAAAACCATGGATTGGGACTATTCTTTTTTCGTGCCGAAAGCAAACCCTTTTCGCAGGCAACGGTTCGAGTCAGAACAAGAAGAACCAGCCACCTTAATAGTCAACGAGGCAAACAGGGCCATTCCCTGCACAGCGTGTAACAGACAGGTCGGAGAAATTTCTGGCAGATTCTTCGAAATCGACCGGCAATACTACTGCTTCCCATGTGGCTCTAAACGTGCAAATGAAAGCAAAAAGAGGGCAGAAAAGAAAGCCCTGCGAGAAATTGCCACCGTACCATAGCGAGAAACGCTGTCAGAGTTAACCTGTAGAAAAAGGAAAAGGAAGGTTACTCTATGAATATTGCTGGTTGCATTGGCATCGTCATTAGGGCACGTTGTTTGGGGTCGTAGCGTTCTTTGTCTTCTTCTCCAAACACTGAAACTTCCGCATTGAATCTATCTTTGAGGAAGCCAGCCGCACCCTGGACAATTTCCCTTTCATTTAATGCCCCGGTTTTCATCAGATTCGTTTTCCGCTCGCCCGACAGCTTAGTTAGAGCCTTCATTATCCGTGGTACTAAGCTTGCGGCTTCCTTCATATGCGGTTTCAGAGCTGGGTCAGATGCAATCGCCTTCATAATCTCATTCATCTTTGCTTCCCCCACAGCTGCCTTTTCTAGGACCGTCTGGTAGACTTGCCACTTCCACGGAGAAGCAGTGTAGAAGCAGACGCGTTTGGGAGCAATTTTGGTAGCTCGCAAAATGTTCAGCGTATCTTCGATTATGTCGCCTATGAAGTTCTCTTGCTCTTCCGCTGCGACATCTACCTTGGTTTCGTCAAGTTTTGGCCAAGCCGCGACGCTGATGAAACTTGACTCGCCACTCTGGCTCCAGAGCTCTTCACATAGATAAGGTGCAAAAGGTGCCAAAAGCTTAAGCCACACTTTCACCGCCTCATTTAGCACCGCAGAATCCGCTTTGCCCCTTCTCTGGATGTAGTATCGGATGTCATTCCACGTATCGAACAAGGCAGCCTGCAACGCCGTTCGAGTCTTTAACTCCTCGAGTCCCGAGGTGACCTCACCGATGCGCCTTTGCAACCTGCTTTCTAGCCAACGCTCCAAGGATGTAACCTCGGCGTCTTTGGATCCAACGATGATGCCGCCAGCGAAACCCAGAATACCCTCGAATTTGTCTTGGATGTCGGAAACGTTTTCTGCACGCCAATCGGGGTCATCCATGCCTTCAGCGCCCAGTAGCAAAGCGCATCTTGTAGCGTCCGCGCCGTATTTGTCAACTGCGCCCTTCATGGTGATGAAGTTACCTTTGGACTTGTGCATCTGTTTGCCTTCAATCATGAG
>Ga0182021_10012070_pt1 | contig 10267 bp, 7 predicted proteins | sample 612E3MmetaG_FD_120493 | JGI IMG/M metagenome (GOLD analysis project Ga0182021, IMG submission 120493) | Permafrost microbial communities from Stordalen Mire, Sweden - 612E3M metaG (Illumina Assembly) | ecosystem: Environmental > Terrestrial > Soil > Wetlands > Permafrost | place: Sweden... | reverse complement strand
TGGCGCCGCTATACGCATAGCTCTTGAAGTCTGCCAAAACCAAGCGCGCATACATGTCACCATCCTCGCAGTAGGCAGGAATGAAATTTTCATCAAACGTTCCAACGTGCTTAAAAAAGTCATTCTTCACCATGAAACAGGAAAAGTCCGGATGCTGAACGAAGGTTTCATCTTCAGAGCAACCCTCAAGGTTATCCAAATCTCCGCAAGGCGCCATCGTCCACAATACCGCTTCATTATGTTTCTTTGCGAAATCAACGAGACGATCGATAGCATCACTTTTGAAAACAATATCGGTATTTATTACGAGAATGTATTCGCAGTCTGCGTTGCCTCCTTCCTTTATCCCCATGTTCCAAGCCTGGGCTACACTTCGTAGGTCCTTGGGGTGCAGAACTCTAATTTCATTAGGTTTCTGCCTAAAGCGGTAGTTTAAAGGTGTAAAAACTGGGTTGACGTAATTTTCACAAGGCAACCAAACTATTTTGTTATCTGCCGAGACTATGCTTTTGGTTGTCAGGTCCAAGTATTTTTTGTGTTCCTCATTTGCAACATAAATTGGAGCTGTTATTGCTAATCTCATACCACAAATTCGCCAAGCAATCAGAGTGACAGTCTAATATATTTTGTTCTTGGATATTTATTCTTATACATGTGCATTAATTTTTTAGTTGAAGAATTCTATTTCCAAGCATTTAGTTCTAAAAGTAACAGATTTTCTGATCTGTTTTTTTTCAAGGATTAAACAACGAGAGGGTTACTAGTTACAGTCAGCATTCTCCAAATTATGCTCACCTTCGCCATTTTTCCACCTTGTTTCAACTGCATAGAAAACCTGCATCGAATAGTAGTTAAACATTGGTCGGATACTGCCAACGCTCAATCTTTACCTTCAGACCGGCTCCTGCGAAAATATTCGATTGTCTTGTCAAGTCCGTCGTCAAGACTAGTCTTTGGAGTCCATCCGACCATATTGTTTATTTTTGCAGCATCAAGAATTATGCTAGGCTGGTCTGAAATTGCTGGTCTAAATGGGTAACCTAGAGGATACGAACCAAACCTGATCTTATCAGGATTGTAACCGATTTTTTGTGCTATTAAGAGCGCCAGCTCCTTGTTGGTTAATCCAACTCCAGTTCCAGCATTAAAAACTTGGCCGTCAGCTTTTTCTGATTTCATAATAAGTTTATAAGCATTCACGTGGTCGTTAACGTACATGTAATCTCTAATTGATTCCGGCGAGCCAATGTAAACTTCTTTGTCTGTTAACATTTGGTTGATCAGGTACTCAATAAGAAAACTTGTGTCTATTTTTCTGCCGTAAGAGTTTGAGGGTCTCATGATAGAACCGCGCAAGTCATAGGTTTGAAACATCATTTGAAGGTACATGTCTCCTGCAGCTTTAGTTACGGCGTAAGGACTCGATGGTTTGAGTGGCAGATTTTCTGTTAAAGCTCCTTTGCTTTGCAAACCGTATACTTCGGCTGTTGAAGCAGCTATAAGCCTTCGTTTCTGAGGGTCGGGCAGTTCAAGCAATGCATGTGCAACGTTCATTGTTCCCAGGAAATTAGCTTGTTGATACTCAAAAGGCCGCTCAAATGATTCCCGTACTGGAGAGAGAGCGGCAAGGTGAACTACGACGTCGGGCATAGCTGTTCGAAGAGCATTTCTAATTGAAAGATTATCAGTAACATCTCCTGAAAGCAAGACTATGTCTTTTAGAACTTTGGCAACTGCATCCATTTTCCTGCTCGCTACTCTACGGACAATGCCATAGACTTCATCGCCATCTTCAACCATTGCCTCTGCTAGGTGGCTACCGATAAAACCCATTATCCCGGTGATAAGGACCTTCATGGTGCATATGACCTACTTAATGAAGCGAACTCTTGTTCTGCCGTATATAAATCTTTAAGGCTGTTGATAGTTAACCACCGCTCGCCTTTGCAGAGTCGATATGCTTTAATCAATTTTTGGGAGGCAAGAAACGGGAAAGTTGTCTTTTCTATTGAGCCTGTCGTTGGCAGGTCTTTTGTTATCGCTTGATTAAAAACGTAAATGCCAATGCTCACAAGTTTGTCTTCAAGGAGAGGTTTTTCGTTAAATTCCGTGATGTCTACTCCTGCGGTCTCAATTATAGCATAAGGCGAACGCATCGGCGATACAGCGACCGTTACGGTTCCCTTGTTTTTAAGGTGAAAATCGACAAAATTTTGCAGGTTAAGATTAGTTAATTCATCGCCGTTCATAGCAAGAAAGGTCTCGTCAGGAACATGCCGCTTAATGGCAAGTCGAAAGCCTTCGCCCGTTTCGCCTTCTTGTGTATGTTCGCTAAAATCAACTTCTATTCCGATGGCTTGTTGGTTTTCTGTTACGTATTGAATAACTTTTTCTTTAAGGTATGATACGCCCAAAACAGCGTGTTCAACACCACTTTCTTTCAGCCAAGTCAATGTCCAATATATTAAGGGTTTGCCATGTAATGGTATCATGCATTTAGGTATGTCATTAGTTATTGGGCGTAACCTTAAACCAGAACCGCCCACCAAAATGACTGCAGTCCGGATCCTAAGAGTCATTGCAAATCTCGAGTGCCTTTAAGGTTTTAGTAAATATAAACTTTAAGGGTTTTAATGCCTCCTGAAACCATCGTTCAATTCGCCTTTCAATTTGATTTTTTTTATCTAATCACCAGCTTTATAACTACACATTTCGCAATGTTTAGTGATTTAATTGAAGGGACTAGACGTATGAGAATCGCTATACTTCATCCTTCGCTGACATGGCGTGGTGGCGCTGAAAGGCAAGTGCTAAATTTGGCAGTTGAACTGCAGCGAAGAAAAAACGAAGTCGAAATCTTCACAACTGCAATCAACAGCAGGTGTTATCCTGAACATTTAAAGCAGCTCACAATAAAAGTGATACGAGCCCCTAGCCCTCAAAGGGAGCAATTTCCAATGAGAAGAACTGTGACCAGTCGATTAGCAGGAAGGTTCCGAAGCTACACAGACGACCTGCCAGCTATGCTTTATTTAGGGATGAAAATACCCAAAGGATTCGATGTAATAAATAACCATAATTTTCCAACCGAATGGGCTGCGTTTTTCGCTAAAAGAAAACTCAACGCGCCAATAGTTTGGATGTGTAATGAGCCGCCCTTCTGGTTTTCTGAACCAGCAAAAAGACAAGGCTTAGGAAAAATAAATCTGCCTTTGTTCGAAGGGTTGGATAAGCTTGCCGTAAAGTATATCGATGAAATCGTTGTTTTATCTTCGCTTGCCGGTCTACGTGTTGAAAAAGCTTACGGCAGACCATCCAGAATTGTTCGAAGTGGCTTAAACACGGATTTACTTCATAGAGCGTCAGGAAAAGACTTTCGTCTGAAATATGGACTTGAAAATAGTTTTGTTCTTCTGCAGGTAGGCAACATTGCACGTGATAAAAGGCAAAAGGACTCCTTAATTGCCTTGCAATACCTTTCCAAAAAACATGACAATGTTAAATTGATTTTTGACGGTGCTGGTTCAACTGAAGAATTGATTGCCTTAAGCAGAAAACTGGGCGTTGAAAAGAAGGTTTTGTTCTTGCATAGCTGCTCAGATGAGGAATTAGCCCAAGTTTATGCCGCATGCGATGTATTCGTCTTTCCAGCGCAAATCACATGGGGTTTAGCGGTTATTGAAGCAATGGCAACATCAAAACCAGTCATTGTCTCGAGAAAATGTGGTGCTTCAGAAATAATTCAGAATGGTCAAAACGGAATAGTAATTGACGAACCAAACTCAGAGAACATGGTTATCCAGGTTGAAAAATTGATAGCTGATTCGGAACTGAGAAAAACAATCGGCGTTAACGCTCGTAATTACACAGTTGAAAACTTGTCTTGGAAAATTTATGCTGAAAATATGGAAAACATCTTCAAACAGACAATTAATAACTTCCGGAAAAAAGTGTATCTTCAATTTTAAACTAACGACCGAATAATTACAAGTCTTTAATTGAATCCAAGACTTCTTCCCTTACCTTATAACTATTAATAGTAGAGTCTGTTAATAGGCCCTTAACAATTTTTGGATGATCATCCAACTCAACCATCCCCAAAGCATCGGGGTAGTGGAAACCCAATTCTTTTCTACGTATATCGGCAGCTTTTCTCCAAAAAGAAGCTGGGTAGCCTAAGTGGTTCTTGAGAATCTCCACATCTTTTCTGAGTTCATGAAGACCAAACATCTCTATATGCTTCTCACATTTCTCAAGATAATCTACAGGAAAAAGAGACCAGTACCTGTAGATGGGTTTTGGGAGATACATGGCTCGTGATAAGGGCGATATGCACGAATTCGCATAAGTCCATTCAATACCTTTGTAAACATACTGTAACATCCTCCGTGGATGTCTAAAGCCCCTGAGGGTTTCTGAATTTGTGAATGATTTGCTTGGACCAAGCGTCCACGCGTCGACTACTGCAACAATGTTAGCCATGTTTTTTGAAAACCTCAAACGAAAATCTTCAAAGAATCGATAGTCCTTCACCAAATGAACAAAAGGTAAACTGAAAGTGTTAACCCGCGGACATATCTCAGGAATTGCCCTAATAAAGTCTACACTCTTTTCATGGACAACTTCATTTGCTTGAATAGAAAAAATGTAATCATAACTGCACTTGGCTCTAAGAGCATTAGTTACTTCTGCGATAACGCTGTATCTTTTTGCGCTGGGCCATTCTTGCCTTAAAACCTTAACTTTCTTGTTTAATCTTGAAATTTTTTCCAGAACTTCAAAAGTTCCGTCTGTAGAGTACCCATCGGAAATCAGGAATTCATCGCATATCGGCAAACTGGCGGCTATTGATTCTGCGAAGGGGTAGCCTGTTTTCAGGACGTTCTTTAGCACCATAAAGCAAGATATCATTGATAGCCATTGAAAAAATGTTCAAAGCAAGTATTTATCAATTTACTTGTAGCTGGTTTCTTACAGAAACGGTTTTTTAGAGGTTACCTTCTTTGTTTGCTTCATCATGGTTTCTACATTTTCCCATATTTGTTGTTCAAAGTTTTCAGGCTTTAAAATCGATATCTTATCTTGCAGTATCAGTTTTTTATTATTCCATTGGGCATAATTATTCTGCGAACCAACCAATTTGCTCATTTTTTCCTTTAACTCTTCTAAAGTGTTCCATCGGAATTCTTCCGGAATGAATTCTCCGCTTCCCCCGCTGTTGTGAACCAACGTTACGCATCCGCTTGCCAACGCTTCCATAGGGGCAATACCGAAGTGTTCTCCTTCCATTAAGTGGCAATAGATTTGGGAGTCCTGCAATAGCTTGATTAGTTCTGTTTCAGGAAGGTTTGGTTTGACGGTATAGTTAGCAGGGAAGTCTTTTGAAAAGTTTTCAAACCATGATTCCTCGCTGTCTCTTAGCAAGCCAACGCTTACGAATTCGAACTGGGGAAAGTATGTTGCAAGTTTCTTCATGAGATCATGCCGTTTTTGAGGAACAAACCGACCTACGTATAATACGCGTTTAGTTCTCTTATCTAACGGCTTATCGGACCAGAAAGGTGATTCGACCGGAGGATAGGAAACGATGAGATTTTTAATTCCGAACCTGCTCCAGAATTTTTCAGTCATGGCTCGGGTATAGTTGCTGTTGCAGAACACCAAATCCAGTTTGCTGATATCTCTTTCGAGCAGTTTCTTGTAGAGCCATCGGTAAATTTTTGTACTTTTTTTGGAGTGATCGTAGTCATAGTGGATTTCGGGAAAATGGACGTAGATGATATTCTTTGTGGCTTTTTCTAAAAGCGTAGCCTCGAAGGCTGAGAAGGTTTGAGTGCTAAAGGTATAATCGTATTCTGCGGTTGCTTTGTATTTTTTCAGCAACTTTATGATGTTTCGTCGTCTCTTGTAGACAGATAACGGAGGATTAGCCTCAACAATCGTCCTATTTCCCAGAGTATGGACGGCTATGTTTTCTGGCAGTTTTTCACCCATAATCTCAGTGTATCGAGCTCGATCAAAGTCAAATGCCAACAATTCTACCTGTTGTCCATGTTTACTCAAGCTTTTGATGATGTGGTGGCAGACACGTTCGCCGCCGCCATAAATATCCATGTTTGGGTGAATAACGAGAAATTTTGCCATTTTATGCAGTCCTTTTTAGAATGCACTTTAGGTTTAATCAAGATTTCCCTCAGGGTTAAAGTTCGCTTTCTGTTCATCTGCGGAATCGTTTTTTGTTCCTGCTAACCCAATTCACCACTGGAAAAAGCGGACCCTTAACCGACTGCGGCAGAGCATCCTTGAGTTCCCGATGCAAACTTAAACGTACAGCTAATCTGCCTTTGCCCGTGATTGGTAGGTAATATCGGGTTATGGGGTACTTGACAAAGCCGTTGTTTTCCTTGAACTTGTCAAGTGAGGGATGGTTGCCTATTCTTCCATACATGAGCCATCGGTTGCCATTGGAGGCGCAGATTTCAACTGTTTTGGCAAGCATTGCGTTGTTTATGGATTTGTCCCAGTGCTTTTGCAATGTAAGTATGTTTGAAAGTATAGCTATGTCGCTACCGTATAGTATTTGGATAAATCCGATCAATTCATCGCCAAGGTATGCACCGATAAAAGTGGATTTTTTGGCTGCATACATGTTGTCCGCCACTGTTTCGAGTGGTTCACCGTAATGTGGAAAAGAACGTTCTTGACGAATCGGAGTTTCATTGTAAATTTTCCATATACCTTCAGCCAACTTATCGCTGGGTGCAACAATAGTGACCTTGACGCCGCTCTTCTCCGCTTTTCGCACCATGTTGCGAGTTTTCTTGCCAATTGTGCTCCACCAACTGGCATAATCTTTTATTTCCAGCAAACCGATGTTATCGTTGGTTTTGATCCAGGTACCCGGTACATTAGAAATAGGGCAGCACCATTTCCGTTCTACAAACGTAAAAATATCAATATCCCTTTCTTTAAGCTTACGAATCAAGTCATCTGTGGGAATTACACTTTTTTCGTATTCCCTGAAGTCGCGAGCAATTTTAACACCAAGCGTCTTCCGCATTGTTATTGTATCGAATTCAGCGTCAACTTCTAAGATATTTTTCAGGGCTTCATAGAACGCGCCTCTCCGGCTTCTTTTGCTCCCCTGAAAGAGCCATTCAGGATGCATAGAAAGGACAAGTCCTTTGTCAACCCAGTCTTGTACACCCTTTTTCACCTCATCTAAGCCCGCATGAAAGCACAATGCATCTAAACTGTATGTTTTGAGTTCGTGAAATGACTTTAACGGAAAGTAGCTGGGAATTTTGGCTTGGCTCTGGCTGAGATTACGACCCCAAAGCAATCTGGCGAGTATTCGCTTGGTTCCATGAATGGTGTAGTACTGTATTGTTCGGCCAGTTTGGATTTCTAAAACTTTCCATTCTTTAAAGGGGTTGTTGGCTACGTGAAGTGCTACTTCGTGCTTTTCTGGATTCAACAGAGAAAGGAGCCTTTTGTCTGGAACCGTGTAGGGGGTAAAGAACCAGTAAGCCTCAACTTCTTTGGGTGATTCATTGACCATCTTTGCAATGAAACGCGCGTTTTTGAGGTAGTTTTTGTCTTTTTTGCTTTTGATACCCAAAGCTACATAGAGAAAACTTTTAGCCCTTGACGGGTAAGGGTAGTCAACGTCAAATCTCAGCTTTATCATTGCTTGTTCAGTTGTCAACAATCAAAACGCTGTTTTAGTTATAAACCCTCTCCCACAAATTAACCGCGAATGCCTTAGTCAAATGAATTTCTGTTATGTTTCGCAAAAGTTAATATAGAATTTTTCAGTTAAATTTTGTTCTTTAGGCAGGAGAAAATCCTTTGTTAAAAAAGGCAATACGGAAACCTCATCATCTTCCTCATTATGTATATTGGAAAATAAAACCCGTTCTAATTCAAAGTTATTTTACGCTCAAACTTGGAGTTAAAACCTTCAAATTTCAAGGGCGCATCTATCATTATTTCTGCCACAAATACAACACTTCTTGGAAGAACGAAAGAGCCGTTGAAGTCCCCATAGTGTGGGAAAAGGTGAAGAACTGCCACGGTAAAATTCTAGAAGTAGGAAATGTTCTGTCTCACTATCATTCAGTTACCCACGATGTTTTGGACAAGTACGAGAAGGCTAAACATGTGATTAATCAAGACGTAGTTGATTTTCACCCCACTGAACGTTACGACATGATTGTGAGCATATCAACAATTGAACATATTGGCTGGGATGAAATCCCGAAAGAACCTAGAAAAGTTTTGCATGCAATAAAAAACTTGAAGTCCAATTGTCTCGCGCCAAAAGGTATCATGATAATCACAGCACCGCTAGGTCATAATCCAGAACTTGATAGGACCCTAAAACAAGGCAACATAGATTTGGGAAAACAATACTACTTGAAACGACTTACAAAAGAGAATTTATGGAAAGAAAGCGACCTGGACGACGTTCAAAATGTAAAGTACGACTCTCCCTTCCCAAATGCCAACGCAATAGTCATAACAATAAATGACAGCTCAAAATAGAAAAATGGAGTTGCACTTTTCATTCCAGATTTTTGTGGAAATAAGAACCTTTTTTCGTTTAAAACAAATTATTGAGATTTCTTGGTTGTTTTCTTCTGTGCCTCTTGCAAGGATAAATCCTGAGTCCTTGAATTTCTCAAGGACTGCCAATCTTATTTAAAACGAGTGAACCTCTATCACTATAAACCCTCTGCCAACGCATTCAAAAGTGCGCATACAAGAAATCAGTGCCAAATATGAAAACCAATTAAAAATGTAAGACTTGTTTTAGGGGTTGTTCTTTATAGCGTAATTTGCCGCTCCCAAAATCAAACCGTTTGTATTGAGGCCAGCGCTTGTAAGTGGCGATCCAGATTCATCAATCCCCTCAGAATATCCATGTACTGGGTCAGGGAGATTCCTCTCAAGATAAACTACCATGTCATGAGCATAGGTTGTGTTATAAATAGCAAGAAAACTCATCGCAATCTTTGTGTAAATCATGGGGCTTATATTATAATCGTGGTATTGTTCATCTAGAACAACCCAGGTTCGGCCATCGCTGAGAACTACCCATTCATAGGCCCAATGGGTTGAAAGAGAACTCCCTTCACTAAAAGCACGATATTGACCTTGACCAGTAGCTTGGAGAGTAGCATTATAATACGCCTCGTGAGCCAAGTAAACCTGCTGTGCAATAGCCATCAACTGAGAACTATTGCTGGTTTCAAAAACAGAGCAATACAACGGATCCCCTAAAATGTCAGCTAACGGCAAAGTAACATTTTCGGAGGTTGTAGTGGTGCCCCTGATACGTATATTATTCAATATTGTGCTGGTGGCGTTTGAGAGTTCATTTGGCCAAAAACTTGCAAACCCGCTTGCTACATAATATGCGTAAATACTAGTCGAGTATAGACTTTCTGCTTTGATGGCAGGCACTAAAACAGAATAGTCCGATCTGTTATGATAGGGTCCCTTGTTGAGAACTATATCATTTATTCTTGGAGCCAAACTGCTGTTGAAATTTCTAAGGTTGTTTAGGGCTACAAACAAACGCCCTGTATCAACACCATCAACTGTGCTTGTAGCCAAATCTGAATTTTTATGGTAGTCCTTTCCATCGACTGCTTGGTAGAACCAATATGGATAATGAGTTGTTTCATTAAGTTCACGAGTTTCCAGAAACTTTACAACCGTTTCCAATCGAGCGCTGGAATTCCAATCGCCATCTGTGCCAATCAAACCAATTTTCTGTGCATCAATGACAGCTTGAATATAAACACCTAAATCCCAGTCAGTAAAAGTCGTAGAATCAGTACCTCCATTGCGAGGCAATCCTGTATTAGGATCTACGCCTATACCAGGTTGGAAATACTGCCAAGCATTTGCAGCCACCGCCCGCCAAACAGTACTATTCATGGTTTCGGCAGACTCTATTGTGCCAGGCGCTTTAGGAGGAGTAAAAACTTGTGTTATGCCATCGCTAATACCGGTCAAAATGTTTGATATTTGTGAACCAATGTTGGGTTTGTGGGTTGGATTAGTCGTTTCTTGAGGGGTATCGCTTGGTGAAGCAATTGGACTATCAGTGCTTTGCGGTGTTGGCGTACTTTGATTTGCTCTTGGCAAGAAAGTAAAAAATGAGAGCAACAGGATAACTATAATGGCAAAAACTATGATACCTTTTTCCTGCTTACTAAATCGCAAACGATTGGACTTGAAAAAACCTTTTTTATCC
>Ga0182021_10012069_pt1 | contig 10268 bp, 8 predicted proteins | sample 612E3MmetaG_FD_120493 | JGI IMG/M metagenome (GOLD analysis project Ga0182021, IMG submission 120493) | Permafrost microbial communities from Stordalen Mire, Sweden - 612E3M metaG (Illumina Assembly) | ecosystem: Environmental > Terrestrial > Soil > Wetlands > Permafrost | place: Sweden... | reverse complement strand
GCATACGATTTTGGTGTGTATAAGAATCCAAGTGTTACCAGAATTGTCAGTGTTGCGAAGAAGAATTTTACTGCTGATTTCATTTTTTAAATATCCTCCGAATATTTTTTTGTTTGTTTAAAAATTGTTATACAAAGTTAATCAGAATATCAAAATATTCCTAATACACGCCCCCCCCATTTGTCGCTCGAAATCGGAAAAATAATTATACATATATTAAAAAAATGCTTGCTTTTTATTATTATTTCGCATAAATTGATGGAAACAAAACAGTCTAATTTGTCGCTTAAAAAACCTTAAAATATTTATTTAAAATGATTGACCATCAGGTAATAGATATTCTTAAAACATTCAGCTCGGAAGAAACCAAGTTATTCCGGAGATATATTGCATCTCCCTATTTCAATAGAAGTGCTTTGCTGTCCGACCTTTTTGAGCTTATGATTAAGTTCTCTCCCGATTTTAACAGCAAGAAACTTACTAAGGAATATATTAGTGAAGTTATTTTTAAAACAAAAGTATATAAGGATTCTACAGTTCGCAATGCTTTGGCGGATTTACAGATTATTTGTGAAAGTTTTTTGATGCAGGAGAATTTCCGAAAGTCAACGGCATTATCCTTTGACTATTTATTGAAAGAATTGAGAGAGAAAAAATTAGGCGGCGTCTTTGCAAAAAATTCAACTGTTCTCGATAAAAAATTTGAAGAAGTAAAAGAAGTGGATTCCGATTATTATCTGTCGAGATACAGATTAGAATTAAATAAATTCAACTACAGTGAATTATTCGAAAAAGTTAAAGAAAATAATGATACAATTATACAGATTGAAAGAATTAAATATTCAGGTGCATACATTACAATTCACTATATCATTGAAATAGTATCGGTTTTTCTTGCAAGTGCTAACTATGCTTTTGCTTATAATAAACCACTGGCAAAAGAATTTTTAAGCTCCCTTATAAATACACTGAATATTAAAGGTCTCGAAGAGTTATTCAAAAACAGTGAGCATTATTTTATTGTGCAGATTTATATTGCTTTGTTAAAAACATTCGAAAATATTGATAATGAAGAATCATACCTGAATTATAAATCTCTTGTAAGGTCTAATGTCAGTAAACTCGGGAAAGATGAAATTTGGTTCCATTATTCTAACTTTCTGAATTATTGCTATTTCATGAAAATGGACAAAGAAAAAAACGATAAGTATAATGAGGAGCTTTTTAATATTTACGATGAAATTCTCAGTAATGATTATTATAAAAATAATAAAATTGATTATCTGAGGAACGAATTTTACAGAAGTATATTGATTCTTGGCCTGCAGCAGAAAAAAATAAAATGGGTCGAAAATTTTATCCTGACATGCAGTTCCAAATTGCACAAATCGGAAAAAGACAATATGATGAATCTTGCTTATGCGTATCTTCACTACGAAAATGGTGAATATTTGCTGAGCTGGAAATATTTTAATAAAATAAAAATTGATTATTATATTTACAAATACGACATTAAAAATTATGCTTTGAAAATATACTATGAATTGGGATACTTTGATGAAGCATTAATGCTGACTGAAAATTATAAAAAATTTCTCCAAAGAAATGAATTAATGTCCGAAGAAGAAAAATCTGCAATTAAAAATTTTGTATCATATTTCTCTAAATTGGTATTATTTAAAGCCGGACAGCTCCCCCAAAAGCATTTTTCTACATATCGCAAAAGGCTCGAAAAGACCAATGATACAATGAGCAAAACCTGGCTAACACAAAAATACGAAGAACAGGCAGCAATAATAAAACAAGGCAGAATTGCAAAATCTGCATAGCTCATTTATTTAAATGTGCTTTTCTTTTTGCTTTAATTATATTCCATTTTTAAGCGTTTAATTGTTTTGCAAAAAGACTGAAATAATGTGCTGTAAATATTAAATTTAATTTAATAGGTTTCTGTAAAAAGAATATATTTGCTGTATACAAATAATAACTTTTTGGCTTGATTGAATAAATTATAATAATAAATTTCAAAACCTTAATGGTAAGATATGAAACGAATATTAATTGTTGATGACGAAGCATCGTCAAGGGTAATTCTGAAAAAAATAGTTTCGGATGCGGGATATACAGTAACTTTAGCCTCAAGCGGGGAGGAAGCATTGAAGAAAATCAGTACATCAAGATATGATATTATGCTTACCGATTTGAATATGCCTTTGATGAACGGAATCGAACTGACGGAAAAAGCCTTACAAATTGAACCCGATATGATTGTAATATTAATTACAGCATATGGTTCAATTCGCACTGCAGTTGAAGCTATCCGGTTCGGGGCTTTCGATTTTCTTTCAAAACCCGTAAACAAAGAAGAACTTCTTCTTATTATCAACCGCGGAGTAGAAAAATTATCTCTCGTTAAGGAAAATATATTACTTAGCAGGGAATTGAGAAAAATAAAAAACGTGCATTTTATCATTTCCGAAAATGATAAAATGAGAGGAATAATAAATCACTCAAAACAGGTTGCTCTGTCCGGTACTCCCGTTTTAATAACAGGGGAAAACGGGACTGAAAAACAGGACCTCGCCAAATTTATACATAATAATAGTCCGAGGAATAAATACCAGTTCGTTTTTGTCGACTGCACTTCAATGGAAGACGATAAAATTGAATCTGAATTATTCGGACATATTAAAGGCTATTCAAAAAAGTTTCCCAATTCTCACAGGGGATATCTTGATATAGCCGAAAAGGGAACAATTTTTATAAATGAGATTTCCAGGCTAAGCCAGCATATCCAGTTAAAATTGCTCCGTGTATTAAATGAAAACGAATTTTCGAAACTGGGTGAATTCAAAGCGCACACTACAAATGCAAGAATTATTGCATCGTCGTCGGTTGATTTGAATAAATTGGTTTCCGATATGAAATTCAACGGGGAATTATTGAATAAACTCAGCCTGTTTGTTATTGACATTCCGGGTTTAAGAGAAAGACCCGAGGATATTTTATATTTCTTCAATAAATTCGTCGAGGAGTTTTCCAAAAAGAAAAACATGCCCATTAAGGAAATTAACGCAGATGTAACCAGGATGATTATAAATTATTTATGGCCCGGAAACCTTACTGAACTCCGAAATGTCTCCGAAAGGGTTGTAATACTTTGCAATAACGGAATAATAAGAAAAGAATTGTTTCCGGAAAATATTCTCGAAGTCGAGCAGTATAAGGATTTATATGCTAATAGCAATTATAAATCCAATAAATTAAAAGCGGTAAACGATTTTGAAGTGAATTTTATTAAAAAATATCTTAAACTGTGCAAGGGAAACATAAGCGAGGTTGCAAGGGTGATTGGTTTTCATCAGATTAGCCTTCGCCAGAAAATTGCAAAGATCGGTATTAATCCCAAAGAATTTTCCGGAAAATCAAAAAAAGCAAATGAAAAACTTAAACACAGCTGAAGATAAAATAAAATTACTGGAAGTTTTCGATAATACATATTCAAACAGAAACTATTTAATAATACACAAAACAAGCGAATTTACATCTGTCTGCCCAAAGACAGGCCAGCCCGATTTCGGAACTATTGTAATCTCATACATAGCAAAGAAAAAATGCGTTGAACTGAAATCATTAAAGATGTATCTGCAGTCATTCAGGAACGACGGAATATTTTATGAAAATGTAATTAACAGGATACTCGATGACCTACTCTATGTATTAAAACCTAAATGGATGGAAGTGAAAGGAATTTTCACATCTAGGGGCGGATTGAATTCAACTGTTATTTCGACATTCGGGAAACAATAAAATCTTTTTATAATCATAAATAATAATTATTATGGAATTCAGGATTGAACACGACACAATGGGTGAAGTGAAAGTTCCTGCCGATAAGTATTGGGGAGCCCAGACCCAGAGGTCGAAGGAGAATTTCTTAATCGGCAACCAGTTAATGCCGATGGAAATTATTTATGCATTTGCCGTGCTGAAGAAAGCATCCGCAATGGCAAATTTTGATTGCGGGGTTTTATCCGAAGATAAAATGAAATTAATCGGCAAAGTATGCGATGAGATACTTGCCGGAAAACTCGACGACCAGTTTCCATTGGTGATATGGCAAACCGGCTCGGGTACGCAATCGAACATGAATATGAATGAGGTGATTGCAAACCGCGGTCACGTTTTAAGCGGGGGGAAACTCGATGATAAGAAAAAAATACTCCATCCCAATGATGATGTGAATAAATCACAATCCTCAAACGATACATTCCCGACTGCAATGCATATTGCAGGATATAAAATGATATTCGAAAATACAATTCCGAAAGCCGAAAGACTGATGAAAGTTATGAAACATAAATCCGAAGAGTTCAGGGAAATTGTGAAAATCGGACGCACGCACTTAATGGATGCAACTCCGCTTACGCTCGGTCAGGAATTCTCGGGATATGTCTCCCAGATTGACCACGGCATAAGGGCAATAAAAAATACTCTGAAACACTTATCCGAACTCGCACTCGGCGGCTCGGCAGTCGGAACAGGTTTAAACGTTCCGAAAAATTATGATATAATAGTTGCAAAGCATATCGCTGATTTAACAGGTCTGCCGTTTGTTACCGCGGAAAATAAATTCGAATCGCTCGCCGCACACGATGCCATAGTGGAATCTTCGGGTGCACTGAAAACTCTTGCCGTTAGTCTGATGAAAATTGCAAATGATATCCGTCTTCTTGCATCCGGTCCAAGAAGCGGAATCGGCGAACTGCTTTTACCCGAAAATGAACCGGGTTCATCCATAATGCCGGGAAAAGTAAATCCAACGCAGACCGAAGCAATGACAATGGTTTGCGCTCAGGTAATTGGAAATGATACTGCGATTACCGTCGGCGGAATTTACGGACACTTTGAACTGAATGTATTCAAACCCGTGATGATTCATAATCTTCTGAATTCAGCGCGCCTGCTCGGCGATGCCTGTGAATCATTCAATGTAAATTGCGCAGTTGGAATACAGGCAAATATTCCCGTAATAAAAAGACACGTCGAAAATTCTTTGATGCTTGTTACCGCATTAAACACTCACATTGGATATGAAAATGCCGCAAAGATAGCAAAGAAAGCTCACAAAGAAGGCACGACACTCCGCGAAGCCGCCATCGAACTCGGACTCGTCACGAACGAGCAATTCGACCAGTGGGTCGTACCGGGCAAGATGGTAGGGAATTTGTAGAAATAATTTTACATTAAATCTTCAAAGGCGGTTTATTTTACAGACCGCCTTTTTTTATTTTTACTAATTTCCCTCCAAAAAGTGAATTATTTTTGTGTTTTTAAAATAAATAAAAAATAGTATTTTAGTTGACCGCGATACTTGGAAATGAATATTTCTACAACATTATAAATATATTTTAATCTTTTATGCTTGAAAAATTCAAACAGAGGATTGTAACAGCAGAAGAAGCTGTGAAAGTGATTAAATCGAATGATATGGTCCTTTTACACGCAAATAGTGCATATCCGACGAAACTGGTAGATGCAATGTGCGCACGATATAAAGAACTTGAGAATGTTAAGGTAGCACATTTAACGACATTCCATAAGGCTCCATATGTTGCTCCCGAAATGGCGGGACATTTTATTCATAATGCATTATTTACATCGGGAAATGTGAGAAAAGCCGTAAATGAAGGAAGAGCGGATTTTTTCCCCGTTTTCCTTTCCGAAATAGGCTGGCTGATAGAACTTGGAAGGCTTCCTATCGATGTTTGCATGCTGCACCTGTCTCCTCCTGATGAACACGGATACTGCTCGTTCGGCGTGAGCAACGAAGTTACAAAAACCGCCGCTGAGTTTGCAAAAATTGTAATCGCTCAGATTAATCCGAAAATGCCGCGGGTTCTTGGCGATAATTTCATTCACGTGAGCAAGCTTAAATATATTGTAGAAACGGATGAGCCGCTCCTGGAAGTCCCTATGGTGGATGCAAACGCATCAGAAGAGGAAAAGAAAATTTACCAGACGATTGCAGAATATATTTCATCTACAATCTCAGACGGAGCGACGCTTCAGATGGGCATCGGAGCAATTCCCGATGCAGTGCTCCCTTTCCTGAGAGAGAAAAAAAATCTCGGCATACATACAGAAATGTTTTCCGATGGTCTGATAGAACTTATAGAACTCGGTGTCGTGAACGGTGAAAAGAAAACATTCCTTCCGAATAAAGTTGTTTCTTCGTTCGTAATCGGTACAAAAAAAGTTTTTGATTTTATCGATAACAATCCTTTAATTGAATTCAGGTCATCAAAATTCGTGAATGACCCGGTGAATATTTCCCGTAACGATAATATGATTTCCATAAACTCCGCAATCCAGATTGATTTGAGCGGGCAGGTCTGCTCGGATTCGATGGGTACAAGAATATTCTCGGGATTCGGCGGACAGCTCGATTTCGTGAGAGGCGCAATGAGAAGCAAGGGCGGAAAATCCATACTTGCATTCCCCGCAACAACAAAGAATAATACTATATCTAAAATTGTTCCGATTCTTACTCCCGGCTCGGGCGTTGTAACTACAAGGGGAGACGTGCAGACAATCATTACTGAATACGGTATCGCTGATTTATACGGCAAGACATTAAGAGAAAGAGTAAAATTGTTAATTAAAATTGCTCACCCGAATTTCAGGGAAGAACTCGATGCAAAAGCAAGAGAATTTAAATGGCTGTGGTAATAGAGTCTGTAGAGTATGTAGAGTCTATAGAGTCTGTAGAGTATGAGCGTTTTTGAATAAAAAAGAGATATAGTTCTTAGAATAAATATAGTTTTTATTTTTTATTAAAGATTGAATTATAATGCTTAATAAAAAGAAATCCGCGATTGTTTTGGTCAGCGGCGGTATGGATAGTGCACTAACCGCCGCTTTTGCTTTTAAGAAATACGACCTCGCATTTCTTCACGTGAACTACGGCCAGAAAACAGAAAAACGCGAACTGCAGGCTTTCCACGACATCGCAAAATATTTCGGAGTTAAGAAAAAACTTATTGTCGATATCGGCTACCTGAAAAAAATCGGCCGCTCATCCCTCACAGATAAAAAAATAAAAATATCCAAAGCGGATATTAAATCCAAAAAAATCCCGACCAGCTATGTCCCGTTCCGCAATGCTAACATTCTTGCAATTGCAACAAGCTGGGCAGAGGTAATTAAAGCGGAAAAAATCTTCATTGGTGCTGTGGAAGAGGATTCAAGCGGATACCCCGATTGCAGAAAAAAGTTCTTTGAATCGTATAATAAAATGATTAATTTAGGTACTAAACCGGATTCGAAAATAGAAATTGTTACACCTGTAATCGGATTTAATAAAAAGGAAATTGTGCTAAAGTCATTTGAATTAAATTCACCGGTTCACCTGACATGGTCTTGCTATAAAAATAACGATATCGCATGCGGTGTATGCGATAGTTGTGCTTTGAGGTTAAGAGGTTTTCAGCAGGCGGGCAAAAAAGACCCGGTTTCTTATAAAGTCATAAAAAATTATTTATGAATGACGGAAAACAAAATAAATTTTTAACAATCGTAGCCGCTTTATTTTTAGTCGGCTTTGCTTTTTATTTAATGAAAGAATTGCAGTCTGTATTGCTTCCGTTTTTTATCGCCGTGATTGTTTCTTTTCTCTTTGAGCCATACTACGAGTGGCTTAAGAAAAAACATATTCCCGGCGGACTTGCAATATTAATAGTTGTTATCACGATTGTTATTCTTTCCAATATTACAAGTGTTTTTGTGCTTACAAGCATAAATTCATTTACAAGCGAAATACCAAAATATACGGAGAGAACAAAAGTTCTTGCTGCTAATATTACAAATACTCTGCAGTCCTGGGGATTTTTTAACAATTATTTAAAAGAGTCCCTGAATTTATCAAAACTTGCAAGCGGTGAAAAAATTACAGCTATAGCTACGGATTTCTTTTCAAGTATAGTAAGTATTTTCGGAAATTTCGTGCTTGTTTTAATTTATGTTATTTTTTTACTTTCTGAATTCGGAAGCATAAGAAAAAGAGTTCTGAAAGCTTTTTCTGCCGAACGTTCACGGGCTATTGCTAATATTCTGACCGATATTTTCACCGATGTAAAAAAATATGTGGTAGGCAAAACCCTTATTAATGTTGCTTACGGTATTATTGTTACTATTATACTCTGGTCTTTCGGCGTGGACTTTTTTATTGTTTGGGGATTCCTCGCTTTTATGATGGCATTCATTCCGAATATCGGTTCTCTTATTTCAACTTTCTTTCCGTTCCTTACTGCTTTAATTCAGTTTGAGGGTGATTTTACAAGACCGATAATTATTTTAGTACTTATGATATTAGCCGCAAATTTAATCGGAAATATTGTTGAACCGAAAGTGCTCGGAGACAGGCTGAATCTCAGTCCGATTCTTCTGCTTCTCTCATTAATATTCTGGGGATATCTCTGGGGTCTGGTCGGTATGATTCTGTCCGTCCCGATTATGAGTATGATTAAAATTATTCTCGGTAAGTTCGACCAGACAAGACCGATTTCGATACTGATGTCATATGATGTATCCGATATACGCCGGAGAAAGAAAACACAAACTGTTTAGCTTGTTTTATGAAAATATTTAATATATCACCGTTCCGTTTATGTAAATAAATTCTTTTTAAAATTAATGGATTCGGAAAAAAATAATAACAAATATTTAAAAATTGTTGCATCAATTTTCCTCGTTGGTTTTTCTTTTTATATTCTGAAAGAACTTCAGGTGATTTTGCTTCCGTTTTTTATTGCATTAATTATTTCTTTTTTATTCGAACCGTTTTACAAGTGGCTTAGAAGTCATAAATTCCCCGCCTGGACGGCCATAATCATAGTCGTGCTGGTTATAATAATTTTATCCAATATTACAAGCGTCTTTGTCGTAACAAGCATTAATATATTCAAAGCCGATTTTCCTAATTATTTACATAAAATAGAAGGATTCGGAACGAATTTTTCCGTCTACCTTAGTTCAATGGGAATTTCCGATAATACAATTAAAGAGTCTTTCGATATCTCAAAGTTTTTCAGCGGTGATAAACTCTCGGAATTGCTTACCGATGTGATATCGTCCATTGCAGGTATTTTTACGGATTACATTTTGATTCTTATTTATATCATATTTCTCCTGTCTGAATACGGCAGCATTCAAAAAAGAATTCTCAAGGCGTTTTCTAAAGAAGGAGCAAGAAATATTTCCGACATTCTTAACGATATTTATATAGATGTAAGAAGATATATCGTTGGTAAAACTCTTATTAATCTGACTCATGCTCTTCTGATTACAACAATTTTTATGATATTTGGTCTCGACTTTGCTATTGTCTGGGGCTTGCTGACATTTTTTCTGACTTATATCCCGAACCTCGGTGTTTTGATTTCTACAGTTCTTCCTTTTCTTACTGCTTTAGCCCAGTATGATAATATTGTAACACCAATAATTCTTCTGATTGTTATGGGTGTTATCGGTTATTTAATCGGTAATCTGGTTGAACCGAAAATACTCGGCGACAGGCTGAACCTGAGCCCGATTCTTTTAATTTTTTCACTCGTATTCTGGGGCTATTTGTGGGGAGTAGTCGGTATGCTCCTGTCTGTTCCGATAATGAGTATGATCAAAATTGTATTGAGTAAATTTGAAAGTACTAGGCCGCTGTCTATTCTTATGTCTTATGAAGTAGTATCGGCAAAAAAAGATAAAAAACAAACTGAAATTGCTTTTAAATAGATTTATTTTTTAAGCATTATAAAATAATTAATATTAAAATAAACATATCAAAAAAGAAAGGCTCGTGATGACGAAAAACAAAAAACTACTCGCTTGGGTAGATGAAGTGGCAAAGATGTGCCAGCCCGATAGTGTTCACTGGTGCAATGGCTCCAGAGAGGAAAATGAAAAACTCATAAAAATTTGCACTGATAACGGTTCGTTCGTTCCCGTTCCGAAACGCCCCAATAGTTATTGGGTTGTTTCCGACCCGACCGATGTTGCGCGCGTGGAAGACAGGACTTTTATTTGCTCCGAAAAAGAAATAGATGCAGGCCCTACAAATCACTGGATGGACCCGAAAGAAATGAAAAAAATTCTTACAGGTCTTTTCACGGGATGCATGAAAGGCAGAACAATGTATGTAATTCCTTTTTCAATGGGACCTTTAGGCTCTAAAATTGCATATATCGGTGTTGAAATTACCGATTCTCCTTATG
>Ga0182021_10012068_pt1 | contig 10268 bp, 10 predicted proteins | sample 612E3MmetaG_FD_120493 | JGI IMG/M metagenome (GOLD analysis project Ga0182021, IMG submission 120493) | Permafrost microbial communities from Stordalen Mire, Sweden - 612E3M metaG (Illumina Assembly) | ecosystem: Environmental > Terrestrial > Soil > Wetlands > Permafrost | place: Sweden... | reverse complement strand
CTGCCCGCAGGCGCTTCTGTCAAAGGAGTGAGCGATCAGAATGAAGATCTATTACGCCAAGGTCATCGCTCCCACCGGGCGAGCGGAGCTGCCGATCGGGACTATCGCTCCGATCGAAACCTTCGAGCGGCAGTACGTTCCCGGATTCGGCCTGGAGCAGCAGGTCGTCGGAGTTCGGGTGCTCGTTCCGGGAGGCCAGCAAGTTGAGCTGTCGGCCCGCTGCTTTGTCTATGCGACGGACCGGGAGGCCAAACACTATCGGGACGAGCAAAAGCACCTGCGCAGCACCGTTCGCCGCGGCTCTTCCGGCTGACCACCAGAACGTTAGAAGGGCTACGCCGGATCACCCGATGATCCGATAAGGGTCCTCGAGCTAGGCCAGGGAGCCGGTCTCGACGAAGCTCACGATGAAGGGCAGACCGATCGCGAGGCCCAGGGAGCACAACAGGAACGGGACCATCACGAGCAGGATCTTGTTGGCGATACCCCCGATCTTGGCCTGGCGATGAGACTCGTCGTCCTCCAGCACCTTGTCGATGTAGGCCAGGAAGGCATCGATGCCATCCCGGCGGCCTCGGCGGGCCCCCCGCTCCACCTGGTCGGCCAAGGGGGCGAAGAACATGATCCCATTGCGTTCGTCGATCTTGCGGAGTACGTCGTAGGTTTCGTTGCCCGGGATCTTCATCTGTCCGGCCGCCCAGGCCAGCTCCACGTACAGGGGCCGCTTCTCCCGGGCGCTGATGCGAGCAAAGGCCTCCCCGATGTCGGCCCCGGCGCTGATGCGAGTTTCCAGGCGGCGCAAGATGGCCGGAATGTCCCGCAGAATGGACTTGGTCCGGGCGCTGTTGTGTCGCCCCACGATAATGGTGGGCAAGACATACCCGAGCGCCCCCAGGATCAGGAAGGCGGGGGTGCCGGTCAGCAACATCAGGAGGGCCCCGATCAAGAACAATCCCAGGGAGATGACCAAGCGACTGAGTAGGAAGAGATCCGAATCCATGGGGATGGCGGCATCTCGTCGCCCATCTTGATAGAGCCCGGCGATCAGACGCTCCCGCAGGGGGGTTTCGGGAACCCGCAGGAGGCGATATACCCGAGCGATTCGATCGGTGGTGCCTCGATCATCAAGGCGGTTACCCCGGCGAGAAAGGGTCTCCGAGATCAGGGGGGCGGTGGCGATGAGCAGACCGAAGACCACCAGCAACAAGACTAGAGTGACGGGGATCGCATTGGATTGCGACATGGGCAGCAGGAAAGAAGCGAAGGGGGAGAGCAGGGAACCCAGAAAATCGCCCATATCAATACCCGCTCACGACATCGTTGATGAACATATTGGTGACCACATAGGCCCCGCCGATCAGGCCCAGTATAGCCAGCACCACGACGTTGGCGGTGGTATGCTGCAGGATGGCGGTGTTACCACTGATGAGGGTGGTGAAGACCAGGACCCCAGGGACCAGGACGGTCAGGATGGTGCGGGTGCTGCGAGCCTGGGCGGTCACCCGGATGGCCGCCTGGTAGGCCGAGCGGCGAGCCATGGAAAGATCGGCGAACTTGTCGAGGGTCTCGGCAGTCATGGCGCTCTGCCGACTGGTGGAGGCTCCGTCGGCCAGGATCTCGTAGAATTCTCGAAGAATATCCGAGTTGTTGCGCCGGCGCTCATCGCGCAAGCCCTCCTCGAGCCCCCGACTGTCGGCCATAGCCCGGCGGAGGGCGTATTGCAGGGAAGTTGGGTTGCTGCCCCGGCCGACGTCAGCCAGGGCCTGGGAAATACTCATGCCGGCCGAGAGGGCCCCCGAGATGCCCTGGGCCGCCGGGATGACCTCGTTGATGAGAACGCGGGTGCGCAGCTTCTCGACCCGGCCGCTCAGGCGGGATCGGCGCAGAAGGAAGACCGTGATGGCTCCGGCCAAGGCCGCCCCCCAGGACAGGGTGACGGCGCCGAGGATCAGTCCGACCAGCAGGGTGAAGACCAGGCTGGTCCGCTGGTAGCGCTCTGGGGTGGAGCCGATGGCTTCTACTAATTCCACTCGGCGCAAGCGGGCATCCAAGTCTTCGATCCCAACGGAACGCTGCCTCTTTCGACGTTCTCGTCGGACGAAGAAACGTTCTGGAGCCAGGCTGACAGCGACCAGGACGGCCCCGAAGAAGGCCAGGCCGAGCAGGAGAAGATTGGCATAGCGATCGAGGGTGCCAAGCAGCGCATCGAGACCGTTCATACGAGCTCCGTCTGGGGGCGTAGTCCGGCGGCCCGGGCCCGGACTCCGGTCCAGCGGTCGGGATCAAGCCCGGCCGATCCAAAGAGAGTGGTCAGAGAGGGATGCATGACATAGTCGGGGTTCTGCTCGAAGCGCACCGGGATACGGCCATCGGCGGCCACCTCTTCGCGGATCAGCTGGAATATGTTCTGGACCCGGAAGTTGAAATCGCTATCCAGTGTGAGCACCTCGTCGATCCGGGTGATCCGGCGGCTGCCATCCCCTAACCTGGCCGCGTGCACCAGCAGATGGATGGCCTCGGCCACCATTCGCCGAGCCGGCTGTTCGGTCGGGGCAGCCTCAGCCTGGCGAACCAGGTTGGTAAGGCGAACCAGAGCCGACTCGGGGTCTCGAGCGTGGATGGTGGAGATGGAGCCCAGCTGGCCAGAGTTGAAGGCCTGCACCAGGTCGTAGGCGGTCGAGTCGCGGGTCTCGCCGACGATCAAGTGATCAGGGCGCATGCGCAGGGCATTGCGCACCAGATCGCGCATATCGCGATGCTGGTTGGTCAGCATCCAGACGGTGTTGGGGTGGCGAGACAATTCGACGTTGATCTCCGGGGTGTCTTCCACGATGACCAGGCGGTGATTGAGATCCTTGTCATCAAGCAGGGCGGTCAGCAGAGTGGTCTTGCCAGATCCGGTCGGGCCGTAGGTCATCATGTTGGCCCCGACCAGGTTGGCCTCGTGCAGGAAGGCGTGCATCTCAGCATCAAAGGAGCCGAAGGTTTCCAGTTCGTCGAGGGAATAGAATTCCTCGCGCTTCCGCCGGATGGTCAGGGATGGGGTCTGGCTGACGGGAGAGATGGTGGCGTTGACTCGGGACCCATCGGGCAGGTTCATGTCCACGGTAGGCTCTTCGAAGTTGAGGCTCTTACCGGCCTGCTCGACCATTCGATCGATGAAACGGGCAAAGATGGCGGCCCCCTCGAAGCGGAGAGGCTCCTGGATCAGGCGAGAACCTTCTCCCGGAATGGTCCGCTCGGAGAAGATGGCATCATATCGATCGACCATGATCTCGGTTATGTCCGATCGATACATCAGACCTTCCAGGGGGCCACAGCCGAAGGCATTGCGGTAGATGGTCTCGACCAGCTCAGCGGTGGGGCGAAGAACTACGCTATAGCCCATGCGCTCGCTCATGATGGTCGCCAGGAGGCTGCGTTGGTCCGACCCGTCGGGCAGACCGGTGATGGCATCGATGACCATCTTGCGCAGACGGGCCCCCCGATTGGGAGAATCGAGGGTTCGATCGGCCAGGCGCTCGAAGTCATCCCGCACCGGGGTATATCGATCATCGTCGTGCAGCCGAGAGGCTAGCTCGGCGGAAACGACATAATCGACTCGGAAGAGCTGATTGGACTCAGCCCAGGGCGCCGCCAGCAGGATGTAGAGAAAGTTAGGGGTCTTTTGGGGAATCCGATCCGGATCAAAGACCCCGCTTCCGGCTTTCGCCAGCTCGACCAGCTCGGCATAGTGAGACTGGGAGAGATCGAGCGTGGCGGCCGCGTCGGCCTCTTTGCTTCGCCGGAACATGGTTAGCGCTCCATTCCGACGATCTTGCCCGCCAACATCGAGAAGCCGGTCGCATTGGCCCCATCGGCAATGGTGGCGATAGTGTCGAAAACGCCGGAAGCCTGCAGGGCTATGTAGCGGGTATAGACGTTGTCGTCGCGTCGAGCCCGGTTGATCACCAGCTTGGAGCGCTCTTCGGCATGCAGGTCGCTGATGATGGCCCGCATGGTCATGATACTGCGCAAGCCGGCCGCACAGGGGGTGGCTACGATCACGATCGAGGAAGCGGCCCGCAGGGCCACCGAAGCGGCTGGATCGCCGATCAGGTTGACGCCCAGGTCAATGACAATGGCCTGGTAATATCGAGACAGCACATCGAGAATTGAATCAAGCCGACGTCGCAGGTCGATCAGCTCAGGATAGGCCTGGTAGAGGGCCATAACCTCTCTGATCCCATGGGGGGCTAGTAGCACGTCGTAGGATAAGTGACTCTTGTCCCGAGACACGATACTATCGCGGATGCGCGGTATATCCTCGTCACCTTCGACGGGGGGCCCGTTGAGCAGGCGGGCGATGGTGCGGCGTCCATGGTCGACTCCCACCAAGTCGACCTCCTGGCTGAAGCCAAGGGTGGGATGTTCCAGGTCAAGCTCCCAGAGTAGTACTCCGCCCCGGGTCGTATGGACGGCTACCATCTCGGCCAGCCCCTCGGCCACTCCCTGGGCTACCGCCGTCCGTCCGGCCCCGCCCTGGTGCCCGCTGATGGCGATGATCCGGGCCACTTCGCTTTTGGCACTGATATGCAGCATGGCCGCCAGGTTGACGGCAGCGGCTCGCTCGTCGTGCTCAATGAAATGTTCAACGCCCAAGGAAATGGCTTTTTCATCGACTCGAGCATTCTTCCCGACCAGGACGATGCGCAGTTCCGGGTAGGCGATTCGCAGCCGCCCGATCACCGTTTCGGAAGTATATCCGGCCTCGAGATCCCCAACATCGTGCAGGTCGTCCGAGAGCACCACGACATCCGGATTGGCCCCCGGGACAACACTGTCATCTGCCCGGATGGTGGCCTGCAGCAGCCCTCCGTAGGTGCTGTGAATCCCGACAATATCCACCCCGGCGTATCCCTTGGCCAGATCCCGTGGCATCGAGAGATTAGCAGTGGCAAAAATCAGGCGCATTTAGACGTTTCCTTCAGTGGTGGCAGTTTGCTAGGCACTCGGGGAAGGTACCGGAGAGAGGGAGGGCCGCGGAGTGGCGGGTAGGACAGGCGAAGTCGGGGCGGAAGAGGGGGTCGTACCAGCGGGTGCAGCCGAAGGGGTCGTCCCGGAACCGGTCGGCGCAGAAGAGGCCCCGGGAGTCGAACCGCCACAGGCCGCCGCCGCCTGATCGGCCGCTTGCTCGGAGATAATCAAGGGCAGGAAGGGAGAACAGGCCCCGGTGGGGACCAGGGTTAACTGGGCGGCCGGGATCTTGAGCAATTCTAGGGCATTGTTGGGAACCAGGGCCAGCAGATAACCGGCCGGAATAGTGGTGGGCCCCGCGCTGACGATCGATCGATTGAGATCCAGATTCAGGCCAGTATCGGAACGGGCGGCGATCACCAGCACGCGCTGGAATATGACTGTCGCCTCCAGGCTGATGGGGTCAACTCGAACGATATTGACCCGTTCGCCCGGGATCACCGTATTGCCGGTGCTGCGGACCAGGTCGCTGCGCACGAATACGATCATCTTGTTGTTTTCCGACGAGATCATGGCCGGATAGCGCGGGTCGGCCGCCTGCTGGGCCAGCTGACCCAGGGCGTTGAGGCTGATAGGGGCATTAGCCGGCAAGGAGATCTGGGTGGTCTGTCCGACGATACTGGCCGGGTCGACGACGATCCCCTTGAATGATCCCGCTTCTGGCCAGACCTCTTGCTTCAGCATGGTGGCCTCGATCTTGGTGCCGGCAGAAATATCGGCCGCCGGAACCAGGATCGTGACAGTTCGATATCGGAATACCAGGATCGAAAGCAGGAGTACCCCGACGATCAGGATCCCGACCATGAACAGTCTCTGGAGGAATACCCGGTTGATCATTGTCTCGATGCTCGCTTCGTACTCAGGGGTGATCTGCTGGCAGGCATACGCCGAGCCATCGCGGTGCTCGCCCAAAGCACCGTCGGGCAAACAACCCGTGATGTCAAGGACGGCCCCCGCCCCTCGGCGAGGTACCTGAATCCGGGTGGCCTCTGGGTCAAATTCAAGAGCTTCGGGCGGAAATTTTCCGGGGGTACCCCTTGACCAAAAGACCTTCGGCCCGATAGTAAAAAGGATCGTTTCGGACAACAGCGAGGCGAACTGCGTGGATATCAGTAGAGAGGCCGGATGGAACCGGTGGAGTCCGCACTCCAGCCGGCCGATCGGTTACAAGATGGGAGCTTTGATGAAATGGAAGGCCTGACCGCTCGAATTGCCGGCCGTCGCCTCCGGGCAGATGCTACCATCGACCCGGCCGCCGACGTTACCCTGGAGCGGGAGCCCGATAATGAGCACGATCATTGGGCTGTGCGCATTCTGGCCGATGGCTCCCTGGTCGGGTATCTGGAGGCCGGTCTGGCTCGATTGGTAGCCCCCATGCTTGATCGAGGCCGCCCGGTAGCGGCCGCCCCTTCGGGTCATCAGCACGATATCAACCTGTTCGTGCCCAACCGACGGGAGCGAGTGGGTGGCAACCTGGTCTGGGTGGTCAGCTCCGACGGCACCAAGCGTTACCTGGTCGATCGCCTGCACGGGCTCTGCTCCTGCCCGGCCGGTCGCTTCGTCTATTGCCGCCACCAGCGAGCGGTGGGCGCCCCGGCCCGGCCCCGGCCGCCCCAGGTCAAGCGAGCCCTTCCGGTCACTGTCGGAGTGGCTAAGACGGCCTGATCGAATCCAGATCATACTCGAAACCCCGTCCAGATTGGACGGGGTTTCTATTTTGGTTTTTTCAGCCCTAAAAGCCACGGTCGGGGGGTATCGTCCCCCTTTTAGCTCCGGCCGCCGCCGCGCGGGATGCCGGGGACGCCGCCTTCGCGGTACCGGTACACGCTCTCGCCGGTCGCCGCCTCGTAGCGCTGCTCGGCCGCGGTGATGGCCTCGTCACAGGCCCGCCCGGCCTCGCGGTGGGCAGTCCGCTGGGCCCCGACGGCGAGGTCGACCAGGCGGTGTGCCTTCGATTCCATCTCGACCGCCCGCCGCAGCTGGCTGGCTCGCCAGCCGCCCGCATGGGCCAGCTTCCCGATGTCTCCGGCCGCAGCGACCCTGGCCTGGGCGAAGCGCACCCGCGCTGCTTCACGCAGTTCGACCGCCTGCGACCGCAGGGCCTGGGCCGCGGTCTCGGCCCGGACCACGGCCGCATCGGCCTTCTCCATGCGCCGATCGGCGGTCTCCATGGCCCGGCCGGTCTGCCGGTTGAATGCGTTCCAGGCCCGGCGGAAGCTGAGCGGTGAATCGCCGTTGGCGGGGGTACTGGCCATCGGGGGACTCCTTGTTTGGTGGGATGAGTCGTTGTGAATAAGCGGCGGCGGATGGCGGCAGTCAAGTTAAGGGCTCTTCTACCCCCTTCCTCCGCGATCAAAAGGCACCTGCGCAGGCCCCGTTTGACGGGCCGCCTTTCGGACCCAATGCTCTCCTACTGCGAGGAGGCCACTGGAGCCTCCTGATTAAAAAGAGAGACGGCAGTCACTCAATGAAGGATCCGCGCCAGGAGCGCCGCCTGCATCAGCCATCGGACCGGCGAGCCAAGCGGGATCCCGAGGATCCAGAGATGGCCCCCCGCCCTTCGCTTCACTCTGTCTCGCTGCGCCTGCACCAACTGGTTGAACAGCCAGAGCCAACGAGCGAACCGGGGAGCCCAAATTCTTCCGATCCGGGGCCCAGTCAATCGCTCGAGGTCCTTCGAACGCCTGAAACCGGGACCATTCCGCATCGAACCGCCCCGCCATCTTCGGGCCTGCCCACTCGCCTGTATGTGCTGGCTATCGTGGTTGCCAGCCTGGTGGCTTTCCTGGCTACCCTATCACCCCTCCCGTCGCCAGAACATTGGATTCTGCCCTATCTATTGCTGGTCGGCTTGATGATCATCATCGAGTTCGTCAGCCTGCGCCTGCCCCTGGAGGGTGATTTTTCGGCCACCCAAGGACCCCATATCGCCCTGATCCTGCTGATCCCACCGCCTATCCCGGCCCTTACCATCCTGGCCAATGTGGCCTTCGAAGAGTGGCAATCTCGCAAATCCCCCATCCGGGCCCTCTTCAATATAGGATCCTTCACTCTAGCCACTTCTCTGGTCACTCTGGCCATCGGCCCCCTGGGCGGAGCCACTCAAATCCTGTCCAATGCAGCTAACCCCGCTCGGATTGCCCTCCTGTGCGCCATCGTCATTTTTGGATTCTCCTTCCTCAATGCCGCTTTTTATACCATCGTGGTGGCCCTCTCCACCCATCGATCATTGTTTACAGTCATTCGGCACAACTGGGTTAGCCTGATTACTTCGGCCGACCTGGCTATTGAAAGCCTGGGAGCTGTCTTCGCCGTCCTCTGGGTGCTCTATCCGGTTTTCCTGAGCCTGCTGGTCATGCCCCTCTTCGTGGTTATCCGCTCGCTCCGCCTGATCGAACGGCTGACCAAGGAAACCCTGGCCACGATCACCCGGATTGCCTCCATCGTCGATCGGCGAGATCCGAATACCTTTGATCATTCCTCGCGAGTGGCCGTCTATGCGACGGCCTTGGCCGAAGCTCGGGGGCTGGACCCGGGCGAAGTCGAGCGCATTTCCCGGGCCGCTACCGTCCATGACCTGGGCAAGATCGGAGTTCCTGATGCTATTCTCTTCAAGCCCGACAGCCTGACCCCGGAAGAGCGGTTGCTCATGAACGAGCATACCACCATCGGCGGCGATATCATTGCCCATTTCAGTCTTTTCGTCGACGGGTCAGCCATCGTGCGGGCCCATCACGAACGCTATGATGGGTTCGGCTATCCTGATGGGCTGGCCGGAACCAAGATTCCCCTGGGGGCCCGCATCGTGGCCGTGGCCGACGCTTTCGACGCGATGACTTCCGATCGGCCCTACCGGAAGGCCCTCAGCCTCTCCGAGACCATCGAACGCCTGACGGCCGGCTCGGGCAGCCAGTGGGACCCCGACCTGGTCGGGCTCCTGTTGTCGCTGCTGAGCGACGGCAGCATCGAGTTGGTCACACGAAATGACCTGCCCGAAAAGGAGTAAAATCCCTCTTGGGCGGGCTATGCGCTCGCGCTTGTTCTTTAGCGGCGGACCGGCGGTACCTTGGCCATCAAGGCCCGGTAACGAGCCAGGGTCATGCCCATGGCAAAGGCCCGCTCGGCCTCGCCCCGGGGACCAAAGGCCGCGGTGATATAGTTGCCGCCCCCGCCGGCTGAATCGGACTCCCGGTTATTCTCGTCGTTGCCCACCAGGACCCCGCCGGAGCCCCGGGTCCAGACCACCTTCGAAAGAGCCCGGAACATGGCAGCTACCACCGGGTGCGCCCGGGCTTCTTCAACCTGTCGTTTGCCCTCTCCGGAATGGTAATGCAGCTTGGAGTCTTCGATCTGGATGCCCCATTCGGAGCCCTCTCCAAAGGTGACGCTGCGCACCGTGGCTCTGGGCGCCCAGCGCTCCACGTCGGCCGGTTTGGTAGCTCGAGGCCGCAAGGGAGCCACCCCCTTACGGCGATTGGACTGCTCGCCCCCGATGATGTCGTACATGATCATACTGACGGCCTCGCCAACCATGGCATTGCCGCGCCAGTTCCGGAGGGCGAGACCCAGGCGCTCTTCGTATAGCTTGGCCGAGGTGGTCCGAGTCAGGGGGCCATTCCACAGGCGCAGGCATTCGGTCAGGATGGCCGTATGATAGGCATTGGCGGTGTCCCGCAGGGTCTTCTTCAGAGCCGCCAGGGAAGCGGAGGGCAGGATCAGGGTGCCTCCCTCCCAATCGTTTCGAGACATCAGGTGAGCTCCCGCTAGGACCCGCAGCATCGGCGGATGACCCCTTGACTATCCGGAAATGAGCCCTCCGGTCAATCTTTGCCCCTCGGTACGATCGAATCGCCTAAGCGGCTCCGCTCCGGCCAGTCGATGGGTCGCAGAAATGCAGAACCCGACGTTTTCTGTCGGGTTCTGCCTATCAAAGCGCAATGGACGGACCCCCCCCGAAAACGGGCTCTAGTAGGGGTTTTCCGCCTCTGCTCGGGGTCCCCGAACGGTCCCGACGCAATCGTCGAAGTCGGCCATCCGCTCTTCCAGCCCGGCTAGGCGATGGGCGTAATGACGAGCGCGCAGATGCTCAAACAGCCCCTCGGGTCCGGCGATGTCGCCTCGAGCTACCAGAGTGGCCACCAGGCTAGCCCAGGCCGGGGTGCTCTCCAGCCAGTCGAGCAGAGATCCCGCGAGATCAGGAGAGGGCACCCCTTCCGCTCCCCGGGCCAGATCATCGGCCCAGCGGGGGGCTT
>Ga0182021_10012067_pt1 | contig 10269 bp, 13 predicted proteins | sample 612E3MmetaG_FD_120493 | JGI IMG/M metagenome (GOLD analysis project Ga0182021, IMG submission 120493) | Permafrost microbial communities from Stordalen Mire, Sweden - 612E3M metaG (Illumina Assembly) | ecosystem: Environmental > Terrestrial > Soil > Wetlands > Permafrost | place: Sweden... | reverse complement strand
CCGTTTTCAGAAACAGGTGTCCCTTCTCGCCTACGATCGTATATGTTGAATGCTCTTTGATCTTGGGAAAATAGAGGGGCTCCCAGTTGGAAAGATTCTTGAAATCCTCACGGAAACGGAAGAGGACGTTGTTGCTATCGCAAAGGGCCGGAGTCGCCGTCAGAGTGATCAGAAATATGAGCGTGGCCTGCCAGAGTTTCATGTCAAAGGTTACCTCAATCCCCGGCTAAAGTCTAATCAATGATTCCGAGCACGCTGACCCGGCGCCGGTGATGCAGCCGGTACCCTTCAAGACCTGGCAGAGCCAGGATGCGGCTCCATGCCACATCCTGCTCGCGTGTTACGAAATACCTCGACCTTATTACAGTGTTATTGTACCTTTTCAACCGGATATTCGGCTTCGTTCCAGGCCTTGATGCCGCCGGGCTGGCGATAAGCGTTCTTGTAGCCCAGTCTTGTCGCCCACATCGCCCCATTGTGGCTCCGGGTGCATTCTACAAATCCGCAGTAGAAAACGATAACGCGGTTCTTGTCGGGTCCAAGGACCTTTTCCAGGCCTGCTCTCGTCTTGTCGTCGAGCGTCGTCATTTCCGGTCTCGGGAGTTCGAAATTCACGGCCCCGGGGTAATGCTGCTTCTTGAAACTTGCTTCGTAGGGCTGGGTGTCAACAATCAGCATGTCCTTCTTCTGGTCGATCCAGCTTTTCAACTCCTGTGTTGTTACGATCTTGTAGCCGCCTCTTTCGACTTCCCGCGCGAATGTTACGGCATTCTTCTCGGTATCCAGTTCTTTGGTGCCCCAGGCAGCAAGGGCGGTACCGGCGAATCCGAAAACGAAAATAACGCAAATTATAAATGCTGACAATCCACTCTTCTTCATCATGCTTCAACTACCCCCTTCTCTTATATTATCGTTCTTGCAATTACGTTGATTGCACAGAGTTAAAGAAATAAAGTATATAGCCTATCTGAATAAGTCAAATTCTAATAAACTATAGACATGCGTCTCTTATTCTTATTGGTTATGGAGGATATAGACTTGCTGATTTTACGGTGTGCTGCGGGGGTATTTATTTGAATGGGGAATATCGCCTAACAATGTCCAAAAAATTTTTGTGGTACATCATCAGGGGAAATTGCTTTTTATAGATGACGTAGAAATATCTTTCAATGTTGCAGTTGCTGACGTGAAGGGCTGTCAGCAGACCCTGCGATATTTCCCGCTTAATTGCAAAGGAGGACAGGATCGAAACGCCGAGACCCGCAAGTATCGCCTCTTTGACGGCCTCCGAACTCCCCATTTCACATATCACGTTGAAGCGGGACAGGCTTGCGCCTTGTTGCTTTTCCAGGCATTCCTCGATAGTATCGCGTGTCCCCGACCCCTTTTCACGGATGATGAAAGGTACATTTGTGAGTTCTCCCAGCTTTGCAGTTCTCTGCTTCGCGAGCGGGTGGTCGGCGGGGACGGCGAGGACGAGCGAATCCTTCCAGAGGCGCCTGCTGATTAGCTTCTTGTTTGCAGGCTCTTTTCCGATGAAGCCCATTTCCGCCTGGTCGCTCAGCACCGTCTGCAGTGTCTCCTCACTATCGCGCATCTGCACGTGGATATGGATGGCAGGGTGCATTTCTTTCAGGCGGCCCAGCAGGTGAGGAAGTATGTATGTGGCCGGTATGGTGCTGGCGGATACATAGATATGCCCGGACTCCTGGTCTTTGAGCCTCATGACGCGTTCCCTGGCATCGTCCCGCAGCCGGATGAGCCTTCTTGCATAATCGAAGACGACCTGACCTTCCGGCGTGAGCGAAATTCCGGTTGCCGCGCGGTTTACCAGCCTTGCGCCCGCTGCCTCTTCCAGGTTTTGTATCTGCTTTGTGAGGGACGGCTGCGAGAGAAAGAGCTTGCCGGCGGCCCTGGTGAAACTGCCTACTTCAACCAACGCCATGAGGATTTCCAATTGCTGTATAGTGATATTCTTGAATTTATCCTCGTTCATACAGGGGAAGCTACCATAATTATGCGCCGCAATCCAAGCGGGAATCTTTATTAAATCTCCATGCCGTCGGTTTATTTTGGCCAATACAAAATATTGACGCGTTTTGCCGATTGCGGTAGTATGCCCGCCATGGACGAGAACCCCAAGATACGCCTTACCGAGACGGTGCACGGGGCCGGTTGAGCCTGCAAGATCGGTCCGGGCGACCTGAACGAAGCATTGCGAGATTTGCCGTTGATTTCCGATCCGAACTTGATCGTCGGGCTGGAACATGCGGAAGACGCGGGAGTTTATAAACTCCGTGACGATTTGGCCATCATCCAGACTGTGGATTTTTTTACGCCTATCGTGGACGATCCCTACACGTTCGGACAGATAGCCGTCACAAACGCCTTGAGCGACGTCTACGCCATGGGAGGAAGGCCGCTTACTGCAGTGAACATTGTCTGCTTCCCGGCAAAGACGATGGATATGTCGATACTCCGGCAGATTCTTCAGGGAGGGCTCGATAAGATGCGGGAAGCCGGCGTCCTTCTTATCGGAGGGCACAGCGTTCAGGATGAAGAGCCGAAATACGGGCTTTCCGTGATCGGCGTGATTCATCCCGACAGGGTACTCCTCAATAGAGGCGGCAGGGCAGGGGATAAGCTGATTCTCACCAAGCCCCTCGGTACGGGCATTGTCAGCACGGCGCTGAAGGGCGGGCTCGCCGACGAGGCCCTTGTGGCAAAATCGACAATGTACATGACCACACTGAATAAGAAGGCGGCGGAGCTCATGCTGGAAATGCCGGATATTCATGCCTGCACGGACATCACGGGATTCGGTTTTCTGGGACATGCGTGCGAGATGATAGAGGACTCTGATGTTGGCATGTTAATACACGCGGCATCTGTTCCCTTCTTTCCGGAAATACAGGCACTCGTCGTGAAAGAGATTGTGCCGGGAGGGCTGGAGCGGAATCGCCAGTATCGCTCGAAACTTATCGAGGCTGATCCGGCGTGTCCCGACTGGCTCGTGGATATAATGTTTGACCCGCAGACGGCCGGTGGGCTTCTTTTTGCCCTGCCGGAAAAACAGGCGGAGGCATTAATCGGCAGGATGCATTCCGAGGGCATTGCCGAGGCAGCCATCGTCGGCGAAATCATATCAAAACCAAAAGGAAAGATCAGAATTCTATATCCGTAGTCATTCAGATGTCCGGAGGCTTGTCAAGCGACGCTTATGAAACGCATTGAATCCTTCCTTATTAAAGAAGAAACATTACACAATGTAATGAAACTCAAGACCATGGTCAAACAGAATGACGCCCTTGCGGTGCTCATGTTTGGCAGTCCTGACCCGGACGCTGTTGCATCCTGCATGGCCCTTCAGGAACTCCTCCGGCAGACTGCCGGTTTGTCCAAGTGCACCTTTGTTGCCACGGAACCCGTGGTGCGCCAGCAGAATTTCGAGTTCGTCCGGGCGATGAAATTGGATATTCAGCTCTTGGACAAAACGGATCTACGGGCATACCAGTTGATCGCCATTGTGGACGCCCAGCCTACTTTTTTCGGCGATGCCCTCAAAGGCATTCAGCCACAGATAGTCTTTGACCATCATCCCTGCACAACGGTATGGCATGCCGAACTTTCCGACGTACGGGAGAATTACGGCGCCCTGTCGACAATGATGACGGAATACCTCCTCGCTGCGAAGGTGAGAATTCCCAAGAAACTCTACACCGCGCTGCTTTACGGGATCAAGGCGGACACAAACAATTTCGAACGCGACGTCATACTGGAAGACATCAGCGCCTACTACCTTAATTTCGCCCATGCCAACCGCCAGCTTATTCGCCGCATCGAGTTGAATCAGGTTCCAGAGCGCTTCCTCAAGTACTTCGATATTGCGTATCACAACAGGCGGCGCTACCGTGACAGGATCATGAGCTTTCTGGGCAGAGTGGAAAGCGTCGATGCATGCGTTCAACTGGCGGACTCTTACCTGCGCATAGTCGGTATATCCTATGTTATTGTTGCCGGCATCGTCAAAGAAAGGCTTGTCATTATTTTTCGAGGTGACGGATACCGCCAGGATTGCGGGGTAATCGCCCAGAAGGCCTTCGGGAATTATGGGACTGCCGGCGGTCACAGGAGCGCAGCGCGCGTCGAGATCCCCATCGATACGATCAGAGAATTAATAGGGAATGACATTTCCCAGGGGGCCATGGATCGCTTTCTGATGCAGCGTATCCGCGGGAAGCGCAATCTGACTAACCATGAAAAATTGTCCAAGCCTCCATCTGTACCTGCCTGAGGGAAGACAATCCAGATTTGATATTGAAATTAAGGAACCAGCCCCCCTGTCATTTCGAAGGAGCGAAGCGACTGAGAAATCTGCGATGCATTGAAACAGATCCCTCTCTTCTCTCGGGACAAGGATCGCTCTCGGAGTTTATCCTGAGTAAACCGTTCGAAATGACGAGAGGGGTATGTTCGAAATGAGAAGTGGCGATTCACAGATGATCGTGACGGACGATATCTGTTACTAGCTTCTGAAACCCGATGGCGCATTGAGGGAAAGGACGGGGCCGCGGCGATCCTGGGCCTTCACCCGAGTACATTAAGAGCAAGGATGTATAAGCTCGGGATAGTCAGGCCGGAGACAAAAGAATCAAATTAGACTGTCCTTCTCCCGCCAAAGCAACCCTCAGTATGTTGAGGTTCCACCAAATACTGAGGATAAACGAATCATTCATACTTCTCTGCTGTTCCCTCCTGTCAATCTAATCACCTGTTATTAAAGGATGAATCAAAACTTATGATTTTCTTTCAGCTATTGGCAGGCCATTTGCTATTACTATTTTTATGATCCTTGTCATCTCACCCAGAAGCAAGTTCTTAGTGCTCCAGGCCAAGCTTGGGAGATCAAGTTGGTGTAGCGTTGCAAAGGAAAGTGGACAGAAAAAGGAAATGGGTAGGATGGCGATAAGCGACAACTTCAGCCAAAGCGAGGCTGAACATGAATAAAGATATTCTGAAAGGGAAATGGCAGGAGATGAAGGGGGAGATCGAAGGAAGAGGCGAGAAGCTCTAGGGGCTCTTACAGAAGAAATATGGATATATTCGGGACAAAGCCGAGCTGGAATATGAAGATAGTGTTGAATTGGCAGAAATTATCGGCCGCATAAGCGAAATAATGGCACAGAAGGAAGATTTTATGCCATTTGCATTTCTTGCTCGCTTCGGACAGCCTTTGATAACGAAGAAACAAGAAATTCAAACAACAGGAGAGGAGGAAAAATATGGGTACAATACTGATCGTTATTTTGATTCTCGTCCTCGTCGGAGTTCTGCCGACCTGGCCTCACAGTAAGAGCTGGGGATACTATCCCACCGGCGGACTTGGATTGGTTCTTCTGATTGTGATCATCCTGGTGCTGCTGGGGCGGCTATGACGTGAATTCAGTGCGCGGGAAATCACTATAAGTACGTCTGACAAAGGAGAATCCTTTTACAGACATCTCAATAGACTCAAAACGTAACAACTGAGTCAAAGTGAGTGAAGATCAGCAGCTAAGGGAGGCAATATTTTATGAAAATTATAAGGACTCTGTTTTTCCCGTGTTTAGCATTAACATTACTATTAGCTAGTTTTAATGTCTACGCCGCTGACCAATCAATTTGTAATCCTGGTTCAAGACTTGAACTTTATGAAAACGGATCACTAAAAGCTTGCCAACTCAAAGATAGTTACGATGCGAATGAGATCCAGTGTAAAAGTGATGGCTTTGTTAGTTTTCATAAGAACGGCAACATAGAATCTTGCGTGCTCTCTGCGGAGGCTACCATAGGCGGGAATAAATGCAAACAAGATGGTCTTGTTTCTTTCTACAGCGATGGCAAACTTATGTCATGCGTGAAACCAGACAACTGAAAAAGAGGATCGAGGGAAAAATTCTTAACTTTTTTCGGGATAAACTCCCGGCAGAGTAGAAGAAGCGGGATAGAAGGAGGAATATCATGAAATCCAGCACGAAGGACAAGACAGAAGGAACGTTTCACGAAGTGAAAGGTAAGATCAAGGAAGTCGCCGGGAAACTCAGCGATAATCCTGAGTTGGAAGCCGAAGGCACCTGTGAAAAGATAGCCGGCAAAGTTCAGGAAAAGATCGGCGAGGTCAAGAAGGTTTGGGGAAAGTAGTGAGAGCACAGAAGAATTCGAAACTTACATATATATTCAACAAGTTAAAGGGAGGAAATTACCATGAGTACAACAGGGCTTATTATTTTAGTCGTCGTGTTGGTTCTACTGTTCGGCGGCGGCGGTGGCTACTATTGGAATAGACGAGGATAGGTGTCACTTCGCACATTATTGCGACGCAAGATATCCTTGCTCGTAATCGCCATCGTTGCTGTGTTTATTAGGGTCATTCAGGGGCGAATATCTGGATAAATAATTTGCCTATTTTAACGTGCCCGGTTAGTTCCATTAACGTTGCAATCAAAGGAGGAGAAACATGAAAAAGCTTATAATGTCAATCGCAATGATCGCGTTGCTCTCCGTCGGGGTCCTGGCCGGATGCTCCGGCACGGCCGTGAAATCACCCGACGTTGCCGACAATATTCGCAAATCGCTCGACCAAGCAGGTTTCAAAGACATCACCGTCAGTCAGGATCGCGACAAGGGCATTGTGACCCTCAGCGGAAAAGTCACTAGTGACAACGACAAGTCACAAGCTGAATCCCTTGCAAAGTCCCTGGCCGGCGCTCAGGTTGTCGCGAATCAGATTGCCGTGATTCCTAAGGGCCTGGAAAAAGAAACAAAGACCGTGAACTCCGATCTCGACCAAGGCATCGAGAAAAATTTGGACGCTGCGTTGATCCAGAACAAGATGCATGACGACGTGAAATACAAAGTGAAGAGCGGAGTGGTCACGCTAACCGGAGAAGTGAACTCGCAGAACAAGCGCGACCAAGCCGAGCAGGTGGCCATGAAAGTGCCCAATGTGAAGCAGGTCGTAAATGATTTGCAGGTTAAAAATCAGAAAGCCAGATCTTCGAAATAAGGATTGTGGAGTTGATCTAACGCGGAGAACGGAGAGTGGCCGTCTGGTAGACGGTTCCAGGTTAGCTACATAACAATCACACTGTTAGCTAGCAGTGCGTCATGAAGTTAATAAAAAAACAAGGAGGTAAGAAGTATGAAAAAAGTTTTGATGATCGTCATGGTATTAATAATCAGCGTAGCCTTTGTGACAACGGTTATGGCACAGGACAAACCAAAAGGTAATGGTTGGGTCGGTACAGTAGTCAGCGTAGACACAGCCGCAAAGAAAGTCGTTGCAAAGAACAAAAAGGGCGAGATGACCTTCGACGTTTCAGCAGCGAAGTTTGCAAAGAACGTAGCGTTTGAAGACTTGAAAGCCGGTGACAGGATTGCTGTTAAATATAAGGTAAAAGACGGCGAGAATATGGCAACAAGAGTAGCAATGGCACCAGCAAAGAAAGGCAAACACGAAGGTGCGGGAGAATACGTTGGCGATTCGTACATCACGACCAAGGTAAAATCTCTACTTGCCGAGGACTCTTTTCTCAAGTCATTCAAGATCAGTGTCAAAACTATGAAAGGCGATGTTCAACTGAGCGGCACCGTTGATTCTCAAAACGCCATCGATAAAGCAGGTGAAATCGCTAAGAGCGTCAAAGGGGTCAAATCCGTAAAGAACAACCTGACCGTGAAATAGGCGACCGTTATCCGTTCCCGTGCCGGTCACGCATTTCCGAGAAACACGGTTAGAAAAACCCTGTTGTTCGAAGGCGAGAGAACGTCTCAAGGGCAATCGCTATAATTAGGACGTGCGTGATCAACTGGCCGGGAAGGCGAAGTTGACTAAGCACGTCACCGACATAAACGCTGCGAACAGTGTAACGAATCGGATGTTCACAGATAGTCCGATTCCAAGACCAGCTCTACCGCTCGTTGCCGGCTGTCGTAGGAATGCGCCAGCCGGCAACGAGCCTCAACAATCCGGGAGGTAGATCGTATGCTGTGGACAATTGCTGTGGTACTGGTAATTTTGTGGCTGCTAGGGTTGATAACCGGCTATACGATGGGTTATTTTATTCATATCCTGCTGGTTATCGCAATCGTTGTGGTATTGATTGGGGTCATTCAGGGGCGAAGACCTGGATAGATGATTTGCTGATTTTAACGTGCCCGTTCAGATCTATTAAAGTTGCAATCTAAAACAGGAGGGGAGAAATGAAGAAAGCTATTTTATTGGCAGTACTAATGGTTTTTGGATTAGCCTTGTTTTCGGGCTGCGCCACCATGCCTCAGACATGGCCGGATAATCAAAGAAGTGCAGAGAACAAAATGGTTGTAATCCAGGAGAAGATTGGAGATGGGCTGAAAACCGGCGCCCTTACCACCGATCAGTCCCAGATGTTTCTGACGACACTGAAAGGTATTCGAACAGACTATGAGGCGCTGAGAGACAGGAGTGTCCGGCAGGAAGAATGGAACAGCCTTCTTGGAAGACTTGATGTGCTTGGAGATGAGATCAACAGGGCACTGGCCCGAACTACAAGAATTGAAGAACCAAGGAATGCGGACAGGATTGTCACACTCCAAAGAAGAATTGATGATGGAAGAACCAGCGGACGCTTGCCTCAGGCAGAGGGGAGAGATTATCAATCCAGACTAGATTCCATTCGGAGTGATTATTTGCGGATGACGGAAGGAGGCAGATCCACCACGTACGAACAGAGAGCAGATATTTCCCGTCGGCTTGACTCATTGGAAGCGGATCTAAATCGGTTCCGGTAGAATTTTTCAGAAAAGCGCATAGGGCGTAAAGGGACATGATTCAGATGGCGAATGGGCAGAAACCAGATCCGAAGCCAGTTCCGAAACGGGAACAACCTAAACCGTTCCCGCCGCCTGGGCCAGCGCCGGACAAGAAGTAGCTAAATTTTAACGGTGGGGGCGGAGGTCGCATCTCGCCGCCCCGACTTACCATAGGAGGACGCAACGGTGCACAGGGCAGCAAAGTACGTCAAAACTGCACGGTGCATCCGAACATCTCACTAACGGATTAATAAAAACAGGAGGTGCACATGGATATGATAGATACACAAACATGGACAATTCTTGCCGGCGTAGCGGTCCTTGCGCTGATTGCACTTGCAGTATGGTTCTTCTACAAAAAAAAGCAATCTCATAGGCTCCAAGAACGCTTCGGTCCGGAATACGGCCGAACCGTCGATGAACTGGGAGGCAGAACAAAGGCCGAATCGGAACTCAAGGCGCGCGAAAAGCGCGTTGAGCGTTTCGATATCGTAACTTTGTCGCCGTCTGAAGCCGCCAGGTTCAGTCAGGCCTGGAATGCTTTGCAGGGCCGCTTCGTCGATAACCCGAAGGATGTCGTCGTCCAGGCGGACCAGTTGGTTCGCCAGTTGATGCTAAAGCGTGGCTACCCCATGGGTGATTTTGAGCGTCGTGCGGCCGACATCTCAGTCGATCACCCTGCTGTTGTGGAACATTACCGGGCGGCGCAGGCCATCGCGGTGCGCGATAAGCGCGGCGAAGCCAACACCGAGGAGCTACGCAAAGCGGTGGTGCATTACCGCGACCTCTTCGATGAACTGCTTGAGGTAAGGGAAACTAAGCAAGGAGTTATGTCAGCAAAGTAAATGGACTTCCGATCATTAACAGAGAGCCAGAGGAAAAGAGTGTCACTAGGCAGATTTGGCAGTCGCTGCGGAGATACTTGCGCCTTCCATATTATTATCCTACATCGTAGGAGTGAATTGTTATAAAAAAAATATCAAGTCCCACGATGCACGGAGAATGATATGGCTGAATTTTTCAAAAGCTTGAAGCTCAGTGTGATACTGATCGTAATCGCTGCTTGTATTTTGCTGGTACTGTACAGTTATTTCGTTGCAGACACTGTCGTGACGAGGATAACCGATGCACAGATGACGAAAGTAGATGGGATGTTCATGATCCCGACGGAGTACCGCCCCTTTGTGAACCACGATGCCAAATACCGGCTAAAGTTCAATTCCGGCACGGTTCAAAACGACGCCATCAAATTCAGGGGCAAGATGGTAAAGATCAAGAAATACGGATGGAGAGTCCCTATATTTTCTATGTACGAGAACGTAGTTAAGATTGAAGAAGAAAAGTAGTCTTCCATTCACGTTACGCAAATAGGAACAGAAACCAATAAAAGGAGGGCGCCATGGAAGAAAAGATTGCAACAACGGATTCAAAAAGATCGAT
>Ga0182021_10012066_pt1 | contig 10269 bp, 6 predicted proteins | sample 612E3MmetaG_FD_120493 | JGI IMG/M metagenome (GOLD analysis project Ga0182021, IMG submission 120493) | Permafrost microbial communities from Stordalen Mire, Sweden - 612E3M metaG (Illumina Assembly) | ecosystem: Environmental > Terrestrial > Soil > Wetlands > Permafrost | place: Sweden... | reverse complement strand
ATCATTGCGAAATCTGGTCCTGCCGCCTCGCGGCAGGCGGCCACGATTTCGACGATTGCCTCGTCGTCTTCATCCAGGCCATTGTGCGCGTAGGGCCCTTTGATAATGACCTCCATCTTGCCGGCCCGGAATCCGCGAGCCTTTGCCTCCTTCGTCTTCAACACCAGAGAGTCCCTGTATTCGTCCACCGTGTGGCCTGAGGGTAAGAGCGAGGCGTAAGGGGTGACGAACTCTTTCCGCGCCCCACCCAGCATCTTCCAACAGGGCAACCCAAGCGCCTTGCCCCGAATGTCCCACAGCGCCATGTCCAATGCGCCGATTGCGCAGATCCCCACGCCGCGGCGGCCAGTCATGTAGCTTCCGATGAAAAGCTTTTCCCAAAGGGCTTCCACCTGTAGCGGATCCTGCCCGATCAGCATCTCCTCCAGCCCAAGCCCCAGAACATGTGTCCCCCGCGCATGAATCATGGATTGCGCCACCCAGGGATTGGTATCCACCTCTCCTACTCCGACAATCCCTTCGTCCGTGTGGATTTCGACGATGATGTCATCCTGGGCCGAAGAACAGGCGGCGGCATCGTAATCAGGAACAAGAAGCACGTGCGATTCGATCTTGGTGATCTTCATGGCCGGTTTCTCCGTGCGATGTTACCGAACAACTTGGCTGTTCCCTCTGGGTCGAGTAGAGAGATGGTTGAGAATCCGAACCGGAATCGAGGATCTAGGGAACAACGCGGATGGCGGCGAAGCCGTTGGCCGGAAGTTCGATTGAGACTCTTCCATTTACGATCGGCACGGAATGCAGATCGCGCTCCAGCAGGTCGGTCTGGAACGCATCGCGATATCCGGAGACGCCGATGCTGACAGGGCCCGAGCGCCCCGAGGTCTCCCAGATGCGCAACACGGTTCCTTGCAGCTCAGCGGGCTTGAATGCCGTGGCCACTGCACGCGCCGGATCGAGATCTATCTGTGGCCTCAGCTGACTGGCCGCTTGACCGAACGCCACGAGAAGCGGAACAGTGTAGTTCCGGCTCCATTGCGCAGCCTTTGCGCTGTCGTAGGCTGCGGAGTGAGTGCGCAGGGCATAGCGAAAGCGGAAGTCGGTCTGGCCGTCCTGCGTCTTGTTGACTTCCTTGTAGTTTTGGTCGTTTCCCAGAGCTTCAAAGGTCACGCCGCCAAGATCCTGGCGCAACGCAAATGCCTCTAGCGGCGTAATGGTCACGCCCGGCCCTCCAGCAGCGGATGCATCGACAAAGCCTTGCACCGCTATCCGCGATGAATCGGCGCCGGGCAGCAAATCGCCATCTGGAGCTGGAGTGGGGCGCACGATTGCTCCCATCTGCTCGACGTGCTCTACCGACCCCGCCGCCAGCACCGGGAAGGTGTGCGTGATTCGCTGCTCTTCAGTGGTCACCGGTTTGTGAATGCGAATGTCGAATTCGACTCGGTCGATCCCGGCATAAAGTGTCGTGTAAGAAGTCACCTCTACCGAATCTTCGGGGATGAAGCCCGTCGTCTTCACGCGCGCCAGAACCGGACCGCTTGCCACAACTTGTGAACGCACGTTCTCAAGGCGGTGCTCCTTGCCATTGAAGAAGACTGTTTCGGCGATGCTGTGCCCAGTGCCGATGACAATCTCGCGGCCTGTCGTCTTGTCGACGAGGTTACCGATGCCTCCAGTTGCAGGGTCGATGCTAAGTCTGTAGTGAGAGTTTTCCAAGCTCTGCTCGGTTGCCAGCGCGGCATCAACTCCACCGGCCAAACCTGGCTTCGGGGTCAGCGTAAAGGTCAAGAATCCGAAGGCGCTGATCTTGGGCGAAACAAAGTAGAGAACCCTCTTTCCATCCTCCTCGACGGTCTGGGAGGCAATCGGTTTGCCCTCCTGCGCCACACCGGCCACCGTCTGCGGTACCTGCACGCGTACCACGTCCTCCCGCGGCCACGACAGCGGATTGAAAACAGTCAGGTGAGATGCATCCACGGTCAGGCCCGCGGCGTTCCATGCGCGATCCGTCAATTGCTTCGCACGTCGCCTTAGGTCCTCGCCCCAAGACCAGCGCAACCTCGCATTCTCGTCCCGGTTCGTGTCGCTAGCACCATTCCAAGCGTGATCCGCCAGCATGATCCAGTCCCATTCCGCCTGGATGCGGTCCTGGCGCGAGGCTTCGGCCGCATCGGGTTTGGCCAGCGCGGCCACTGCCCATAACGTCTCGGCGGAAAGATTCTCCTGCCCCCCGAGCCGCTCGGCAGCGGCGTAGTTCGCCAGTGTCACCGGCCAAAAGTCCCAAGAAACGCCGAAGTCTCCGCGCAGCACCGGCAGGTTCGGATGCGCCTGGTCGACCGCCGCGCAGAACATCGGATAGGTTGCGTTCACCAACTTGGCGTGCTCGCCTGGTTGCGCATTATAACTTTCAATGCCCTGCGCATAATAGGGGGCCAGGTGCGCTTTGTCGGGATGGTTGTCTCCATGGGTTCCAGCGGCGAGGATGATATTTAGCGGGTAGCCGTCCAGTTTCTGATAATGAGGCAGCCATTCGGCCTCAATGCGCTTCGGATCGCGCAGCAGGTAAGCCCCCTGCACGTAGCCCGTTTTCTCGGATGCGAACCGGTCCATGATCACCCGAATCCGGCTTCCATCCGCTCCTTCCCAGACGAACAATGGCGGGTTGGTCAGCTTACTGAAAGTAGTGTCGTAATCCAGAAAGGGCGCCACCAGCCAGTGGTAGCCGCTGCCCGCCAGAATTGCTGCCACGCCCCAGGGCAAGGCCGGTTCCTCGATGTGCTGGGCCACATCGTTCACGGGAAGGCCCCACTCCGTTTCAAGGCGCCGTGCCGGATAGAGAGTGCGAATCATTCCCTCAGTGCTCTGGAAACCCCACAACGAATTGTTGAAGTCAGGACCGACCGCGATGTAGCCCTCCTTGATTCTCCGGATCAGCTCTTCCTTGCGGTCCGGATAATACTCGGCGAAGGCCAGCGCTTCCTGCGTGATCGAGAGGTTGTAATGATCTATTTGAGAGGCCTGGCCCTTCGTCTGGAGAATCTCATCCAAATGCGCGCGGACCACGTCGGCGAAGTCGCGACGGTTCTGCTTTTCATCGTCTCCCCACGTGTAATCCGAACACGCGTCGTTGGCGATGTAGATCTTCCAGTCTGAAGGCTTTTGACTCTGTTGCGCGCCCGCGCCCGGACCCCAGACAAACGCCAGCAGACAGATGAGGAAACAAACCCGCGCCCCGTTGCACATGCACCAGGCAAACCGCGCGGGACTTACTTGCGAAATGGCAGTATTCCGCAGCTCATCGACTCTTTGCATATCGCTCATCTCCCCGTTCAAGGTTTGTTGCTTTGGGTGTACCTTGGCTCTGGCTCATTATCGCGCCTGACGCATCGGACGAATCAGACAGGCGTGGCCGTCCCGCCCTCGGGACGGCCACGCTGAGAAGCACGAGCCACTCTTCGGAATCCTTTAAAAACCACTAGAATAGAAGCTTCAAAGCCACCTGCAGTATGCGCGGATCGTTGGCTTTGGTCACATAACCGAAGCCATGCGAGCCGCTGTTGCTGATGTCGCCAGACGGGTTCAAGAATTGCGCGTGATTGAAAACGTTGAACGCTTCGGCACGGAACTGCAATTGCGTGCTCTCGGTGATCTTCGTCGATTTGGCCAGTGCCAAGTTGGAGCCAAGCAGGCCCGGTCCGGCAAAGGAGCGCCGCATGGCGTTGCCAACCTGGCCCAGAGGCTCGGTCTTAAAGTAAGTGCGATTGAAGTACAGCTTGCCGTGACGCGGGTTGCGATCGTTATAAAGCGTCGATCCGTTTCCAGAGTAGCTAGGCACGTCGATCTCACCGCCGAAGGTGCCGCTCAGAGAACGGTCGTCGTCCTCTTTCAGCGTGATCGGCTGCCCGCTCGCAAACTCCGAGACGCCGGAAAAGACCCACCCGCCCACCAGGTAATCGGCGATACTGTCCTTCGCCGCGAACTTGTTAAATGGCAGTGGAACCGAATAACTGGCCACCAGCACCTGGCGATTGTCGAAGAGCGACAAGGCCCGGCTCTTCCCCGCTTGCCCAGGATAGGGATTGGTCACATCGGCCATCCCCGACCCATTGTCCATCGATTTGGAATAGGTATAACCCACCAGAAAATCGGCGTACTTCGATGTGTGCTTCAGGCTCGCTTGCAGTGAGTTGAAACTGGAACTGGCGGCCGTCTCCGTGAAGGGATTGCTGCCAAAGTTGTTTCCAAAAAGTGGCCGCGTTCCGTTTACGGTCACTCCTGCCGCTGTCGTGTAGACCGATTGCTCGCCGAAAGGTCCGCATGTATCCGATCCTGGCGCCACGGAACCGGAAGTGCTCAACGACAGGCAGAGAGACGGGTCGCCTGGATTAGATTCGACGAATGTCAGTAAATGGCGGCCGATCGAGCCAACGTAGCTGACGCTGCCCACAGTGGAACCACCCAACTGCCGTTGCACCGAAAGTTCAAAGTTCTGCACAGTTGGAACAAGGTTGTTAGGGCTGAGGTAGTTTCCGCCGGTAAGCGGAAGGACTTGCGCCCAATTGAATGTGGTGTCCGGGTGCGACGCGGAAATATTCAACGGCGGGAAAGCGAAGGGGAACTTGATGCCCTCGTTGAACCCGGTTGGCCGATCGATATATGGCGATTCAAGCAACGATGGCGTTGGAGATTCGTAGTAGAGCCCATAAGGCGCAGACGCTGTGGCGTAGAAATAGGCGCAGTCCTCCATGGAACTGTAGAAGATGCCCCAACCTCCGCGAATGCTTGTCTTTCCCGGCCCTCCGAGAATCCTCTCCAGCGCTCCCTTCGAGGAACTGGGCGAGTATGCAAATCCGATCCTGGGCGCAACATTGCGGTAGAGTGTCGCTGAAAGTCCGCGCGACACGCCCGGGTCACCGGGCATCACGAGTCCTTTGGGCGCACCTGGAAACAACACGGACTGCTCCCCGGGAATCAGTGTCTCAATCTTGTTCTGTGTATCGTACCAGGGAGGCATGATCTCATAGCGCACACCCATGTTGATGGTCAGCGAAGGCCGCGCGCGCCAACTATCCTGCGCGTAGACCCCGTAGTAGTGAGCACGTGAATCCAGCACCTGATAGCTAGCCTGGATAAAGTCGTCGGGTGCGCCAAGCAAGTAGTCCGCGAAATCCAACCCTGTCTCCGACCCATCGAAGTCAAACTGGCCGTTTGAGGCCGGCGACAGGCGCAGATTTACCTGGTCGTAGTGGAAGTCCCCGCCAAACTGCAGGCTATGCCTTCCTACAATTTTGGTGAAGTTGTCGATCGCCTGAACCGTGTTGTTGTATTGATTGCGGGCCGAGGGCGAAGCACCAAAACTATAGTTGTCGAATCCCATTGCGGGCACGCCCTGTAGCGCCGGAACGATGGGCCCAATGCCTCCCGTGCTGTTCCAGGGAGTGTTGAACCCGAGCGATGCGAGCGTTGGGCCGAGGCCCCCAATCGGGACCGCGGTCTGGTTGACATAGCGCATGTAAACCAGGCGAACGTCGTTTACTGACGAGTTTGACAGTGTCGTGGTCAGGCCCGCGTTAGCCGCCTGTGTCTGCCCCTGGCTGGCGTCGGCGAATCCGGGAATCTTGGCCGACGTGTAAGGATTCACCTGGGAGTATTTATCAATGAAGTAATAGCCGAACAACGCACCGAAACGCGAATTCGCGTCCACCCTGCCGCCGCCCTTGTTCTCAGTTAGCGTCGCGTTGTATGCCGAGGTTTCATAGTCAGATTGACCCGCGACATTGGACGTTGGAATGTATTTGAGCGTGTTGACGGCCACCGGGGACCATGCCGTCTGTGGAATGACGCCGTTGGGAAATACGCAATTGGCCGAAGACGTACAGCCGGCCGAGTAATAGGCCTCGCCGGAGGTCACCGTATATCCGAGCCTTTTGCTCAAAATGCTTGCAAAATAACTCCCATTCACTCCCTGGCCGCCGTTCGCGGGATCTGAACCCTCCAGCGCATCGGCCTCGTCAATTAGATTCCCTGTCCGATCCGCGGTAGAAGGAACGGGGAAGTTTTGTGCGGCGCCGATAATCTGCTTTGTCCCCTGATAGTCACCAAACCAGAACATCTTTCCCCGACGAATCGGTCCGCCGACTGTCCCGCCAAACTGGTTCTGAATGTAAACCCCTCGGTTAGACGAGTAGTAGTTCTTGGCGTCCAGGTCTGTGTTGCGCAGGAAGTCAAAGGCGTCTCCGTGGATTTGATTCGATCCAGATTTCGTCACCACGTTGATTTGGCCGCCACTGTAATTGCCATACTCCGCGTTGAAGTTGTTGGTGATGATGCGGAACTCGGCAATCGAGTCAATATTAGGAATCAACGCAGCGCCGTTTTGCAGCTTTTCTTCCGCGTCCGCGCCGTTGACCATAAAGCCGTTTGAGTTGGGGCGTCCGCCATTCACGGAGAGCACTCCCACGCCGCCTGTTGTCGAATCTTTCTGATACGGAGAAACGCCAGGTTGAAGGGCAAGCAGGTCGATGAACGACCGGCCGTTCAAGGGGACGGAGGTAATCTTCTCCTTCTCGATCACTTCGCCCATTTGAGTGTTCTCGGTCTCCACCTGCAGCGCATTAGCACCCACCGTAACGGTGTTGGTGACCGCGCCCAGTTCCAGCGCCACGTCGACGCGGACCGCCGAGTTCGCGTCAATCTTGATGTCGTTTTGTTGATAGTTCTTGTAGCTGGGATGACTCACCTTGATTGTGTAGTGGTCTACATTCAGTACGGGAAAGATATAGAATCCCTGGGCATCCGTGACCGCAGTGAACTCCAGGCTGGTTGAAGCGCTGGTCGCGATCACTCTTACTCCGGGGACCACTGCGCCACTTGGGTCTGTAACCACGCCCGAAATTGAACCGGTAATGCCCGCCCAGGCAGTCATCGCGCCAAGCAGGAATACGATGCTCGCCACCAGGAAGGCGGCAAGGGAGGTCTTTCTCCAAGCACATTGGAAGGGTTTTCTAGAGAACGTGAACATTTGGCTTCTCCTTTGCAAAGTTGAATAAGTTGCGCGCGGTTGATACAACATAGGCGCCTGCGGTGGAATTCAGGATTCCTGAAGGGTTGTTTTCAGGAAGGATGGCGAGGGTGATGGCACCGATGCGCCCTTCAAGTCTCTGGTCGTGAATTGCTTGAATCTGGCTCAAACGCCGCCGATCGGCAGTCAGCCCGGTCCGATCGGAGTGGATTGAAGCCCTCCGTGCGCTTACCGGATCTTCCCTCAATACGGGTCGCTGCGCGCTAGGCATCGCTTTCTCCCTGCCAGATTATTTCGAATCCAAGTAATACCATACCTGTCATATCTCGTCAATAATAAATCTAATGTCGCCAACTAATCACTTTGCGCTAATTCGATTATTGTGTTTTGAATGTTGTATTTACATAATATTTAATTTCATCTCCTTCTCTGTGAATATATGTGTGACATATATGATGTTTTGCTGCCTGATACTTTATCGACCTGTTCGTATCGTGGCTCGGGCTGCCGGTGAGCCAGGTCGCCACTTCCCCCCAGTATGGTTCCGGCTCCGGGCGAAGTCCTGTTGGTTCCCTTCCATTCCGCTATCCGTGCATGTTCGAGAGCCACCCGGTCATACCGCTAGGGCAGCTTTCCCGCCCCAATTGCATTCCGCGCTTTGGCCATCTAACAAATGCGGGAAGAAAGAACAGAGCATGGATGAAACAGGCCATCCTGGTGCCTGCCAGCGGCTTCCGGAGACAGAGTCTCTGTCAGAACTAAACGAGAGCAATCTATCAACGGGCGCCAGGCTGGCGGGTCACAGACTCTGACCGGAAGCTTTCCCCAAATATGCTACGCAATCGACTTCGACCCGAAGACGCGCATCCATTAAGGTCGCTGCTACTGTCGTGCGCGCTGGCTTGGCCAAGGGGAAAAACTCCGCGTAGACAGCGTTCATCTCCTGAAAGTCGGCAGCATCAAGAAGAAAGACCGAGCACTTGACAACATCTTCAAGGCGCGCGCCGCAGCCTTCCAGAAGGCGTTGCACGATGTTGAGGGTCGCGCGTGTCTGCTGAGCGGTACTGCCCGCGACAAACTCATTGGTTACCGGGTCAATGGCTACCATGCCGGAGAGGAAGAGAAAGTCTCCGGCGCGAACTGCGGGACTGTACGGTCCGCGGGGAGCGGGAGCTCCGGGCATATGCAAGTGTTCGATCATCGTTACCTCGCTACGGTCGGACAGGGAGTTGTTCCTTTGAGGATGGATTTCAAGCTTTGAATCCCTGTCGCTCGATCCACCTGCTCAATATGGATGGGAATCGGCGAAGCGGCGGCCGCGGTCTCGCGAAAACCCGAACCGGTGATGACCGCGACAACCACGTCTCCTGGGCGAAAGGCACTTCGAGTTTCTGACTGCTCAATAGCCGCAAGCGGCCCGGTGGCCGAGACTTCCGCATAGATTCCATCCCGCGCCCCGAGCTGCGCCTGCGCTGTCCAGGCCTCTTCGTCGGTGGCGAAGGCAAAGTGTCCTCCGGAATCGCGAATCGCCTGGATGGCTTCGATTCCGTCTGGCGGGAGCTCCATTGCGATCTTGACCTGTGCGGTCTCGGGAAGCGGAAAATCTGCACACTTGCACAATTCGCTGAAGTTTGCAGCTCCTTGTTGGCGTGCGACTTCCATGACACGGTAGCCGCTGGGTAGGACGCCGATCAGACGCGGGAGAGACTGGGCAACACCCATTGCGCGAAGCTCCAGAAACCCTCTCCAAATCCCAGCAAGGGTTCCGCCACCGCCAACGGACACGGCGAGCCAGTCGGGCACAGCGCCCAACTGCGCGAATATCTCGTAACTGATGGTCTTGATCCCTTCGGCACCGTATGGATTGGCTTGGCGGTAGGTGGAAGTTTCGTAGAGGCCAAGTTCCAGGCAGGTCTCATGGACCCAATTCAGGGCCTGAGCCGATGTTCCGGCGAACTCGACGATGGCAGAGTTGTACACCGCGAGAGGATAGAGGCGGCTTTCGTGGGTCCCGGCAGGGACAACGGCAATATTAAATAACCCGGCACGGGCGGCATAGGCCGCCGAAGACAAAGCCGCGCTGCCGTCGGAGTAGAGCATGCAAGCCGCAAAGCCATGTTCGACAGCCTTCGTAATGGCGACAGAAAGAGCCCGGTCCTTGTGGGAGCCGGTGGGGTTCACCGCTTCATTCTTCAGGTACAGATCGTAGGGGCGAGAACCTGTAGAGCGTAGCAGCGGTGTCTGTCCCTCTCCCAGGGAAACGGGAACGACCTGAGGACTGACAGGCAGCCGATCCCGGTACTTCCACATCCCGGATTCATCGAGGGTTGCGATGGCGGGCAAAGGCTTAGAGGAAAGATAATCGAATGTCAGCGACCCGTCACACCGGGGACAGGTTGCTCGGTATGTCAAGTCCGCCATGTTGAAGTTACAACTGTCACAACGCACGGTGTATAGCGGCTTGCCAGAACTGGGATTTCTTTCATGGCCTGGATCAAATATCAGCATAAGAGGCCACCTCCGTCTCGCTCATATCGGCTATCGTTCTAAAAGATGAACGGAGCATATCATACCGCTATTATCTTTGCAAATTCTTGTTGCAAAGTGATGGAAACAAGTGCACTGTAACTACTAGCCAGTTGAAATGCGCACGCTATTCCATCTAGTATGATGGGTAGTATCGGTTCAAACCTATGAGGACGAACAGAGCTTGGGCTCCAATGGACGTGGGTCTTCCCAGTGGTTGTTGGTGGTGTGCGGGGATGCGCCCTCAGGTGCAAACCAGAATCAACCTCAATCCCTGCGCAGGAATACCCGCATGAGCCAGCGCCACCCTGTGGTCCATCCGGAGCTGCACGCCAACGCTCCGCAGCTCCGCCATGGCGCGCTGAACTTCCCCTCTGTGCTGATACAGGGAGTAACACATATTGCGCCCGCCGTAGGTCTGGTGTTGAGCTTACAATACATTACCCTCAACGCCGGCGCCGCCGCGCCGTTGGCCTTCGCGGTGGCGTTCTGTGTGGTTCTGACTCTGGGAATTTCCCTTACGCAGCTTGCCCGGAACCATCCATCCGCCGGAGGCTACTACACCTATATCAGCCGCACATTGAATCCCCGGGCTGGCTTTCTCACAGCATGGATCTATTTCCTTTACGATCCAACTTCAACAGCCATCAACCTGGCCTTCATGGGATATTTCGTCCAGAATGCATGTCGGACCGAGATTGGGGTCTTTTTCCCCTGGT
>Ga0182021_10012065_pt1 | contig 10271 bp, 7 predicted proteins | sample 612E3MmetaG_FD_120493 | JGI IMG/M metagenome (GOLD analysis project Ga0182021, IMG submission 120493) | Permafrost microbial communities from Stordalen Mire, Sweden - 612E3M metaG (Illumina Assembly) | ecosystem: Environmental > Terrestrial > Soil > Wetlands > Permafrost | place: Sweden... | reverse complement strand
GGCGCTCTTCAGCAGCGCCTTCGAGGGAATGCAACCCCAGTTGAGGCAGGTGCCACCGGCGCGTTCCAACTCGATGCAGGCGACCTTCTTGCCGAGCTGGCCGGCGCGGATCGCCGCGACATAGCCCGCCGGCCCGCCGCCGATCACGATCAGGTCATAAGGTGTGGATTCGGGCATGGACGCAAAGTCGATTGGAAATCGCCGGGACGCAACTTTTGCGCCGACTCAGATGTCGATCACGTCATCCGGTTTCGGCGGAGGGGGGCGCGACCACCGTTTGGTCCGGACCAGCCCGCTCAAGACCAGGTTGGTTACGCTGACGATGAGGGATCCCCACAGCGCCGCCCAGAAATCGTGCACGTGAAACCCCACGACCAGCTTGGAAACGGCGAGGAACAGCAGCGCGTTGATGATCCAGACGCCGAGGCCGAGCGAGAGCACGACGAACGGCAGGGTAAAGAGCACCAGAAGCGGTTTGAGAATCGCGTTGAAGAAGCTCAGCAAAGCCACGACAACTAGCAGCGTCACACCATCGTCGTAGGTGATCCCCGGCACGATCAGCGCGCTCAGGGCGACCCCTATGGCGATGATCGTCCAACGCACCAGAAGGTTTAACCAAGGATGGCGATTCATCAGCGAGAACCAGCACTGTCGCCAGGTCGACCGGCGGATCAATGAAAATCCTTGTCGTCCAGGATCACCTGCGCAGCGGCGGCACCGAGCGACAATCGATCCTCCTGGCACGCGCCTTCACCGCGGCGGGCCACCCAACCACGCTGCTCACTTTTCGACCGAGCGGGGCGCTGGCCGGGGAACTGGCTGGCGTCACCCATCGCGCGCTTCAGTCGATCGACCTGGGCTTCGACTGGTTCGCCCCGCGCCTGGGGCACGCGGTGGCGGCCGCCGCGCCCGAGGTCGTGCTGTGCATGGGACGGATGGCCAATTGCTACGCCGGATTCATCCAACGGCGCAACCCCCGGGTCGTGGTCGTCGGCACCATGCGGACGGGAAAATCCCTGCCCTTCCTTTTTCGCCGCTCCCTGCAGCGGGTGCGGCACGTGGTCGCCAACAGTCACGCCGCGAAACAGACGATCATCGACCGCCTGGACCTCGCCGCCGGCAACATCACCGTCATTCACAATTCGCTGGTGTTTCCCGCCTCCGCAAACCTGGCCCGCGACGAAGCGGTGCGCGTGGCCCACGGCGCCGGCCCGAACACGACCGTGCTGCTCTGCGTGGCGATGTTCCGGCCGGGAAAGAACCAACGGGAATTGGTGGAGGTCGCGGCGGATCTCTCGCCCGATCTCGACTGGCAACTTTGGTTTGCCGGCGATGGCCGCACCCGGCCGGCCTGCGAGCGGGCGGTCTGGCTCCGGCGCCTCGGACCGCGGGTGAGGTTCCTTGGCTGGCAGCGGGACCCCAGCCCGCTTTACCTGGCTGCGGACATTGCGGTGCATGCCTCCCGCACCGAGTCCCTCTCGAATTTCGTGATCGAAGCCCAGGCCCACGGCCTTCCCGCCGTCGTCTTTGAGGCACAGGGGATTGGCGAATGCTTCGTGCCAGGCGACACCGGCTTCGTGCTTCCGCGAGGCGACCACGCCGGCTTCCGAGCCGCGGTCGAGCGGCTGGCGCGCACGGTGTGTCCGGACCGCGCGGCCCGCGCCGAACGCGCCCGCGCCCATGCCGCCGCCACCTTCGATCCGCAGCGTCACGTCCGCGATTACCTTGATCTGTTCGCCCGGCTTACCAGAGCGGGCTCCTGATTGCGGCCGCCCTCGCCTCGACCCGAGAGTTGCTTTTCGCGCATCGGTGCTCATCGGTTGCGTCCGTGGCAAACGGCAATTCCAGCGGATTCATTCGGCTGCGCGGTGTCCGGCAGAACAACCTTCAGGGCTTCGACCTCGATCTCCCGCTGGGAAAATACATCGTGGTCACGGGCCTGAGCGGAGCAGGCAAGTCCTCGCTCGTCTTCGATACGCTGCACGCCGAGGGCCAGCGCCGCTACGCGGAGACTTTCAGCGCCTATACCCGCCAGTTCCTCGAGCTTCTGCCCAAACCGCGGGTCGATGCCATCGAGAATATCCGGCCCTCCATCGCCATCGAGCAGACCAATACAGTGAAGACGTCGCGCTCGACCGTGGGCACGATGACCGAGCTGACCGACTTCTTCAAAGTCTGGTTCAGCCACGTGGCGGAGTGCTTCGATCCGGAAACCGGCGAAAAGGTCGAGGACGACAACCCGGAAACGATCTGGGCGAAGATGTCCGCCACGCATCCCGGCCGGCCAACGGTCGTCGCCTTCAAGGTCGCGCGACCCGGCAAGCTGGGCTGGCCGGAGATCCTCTCCAGCCTCCAGGGCCAGGGTTACGCCCGCGTCCTCGTGCCCGACCGGGACGGAAGCCTAGTGGCGGCGAGGATTGAGGAACTGGCCGTCCAGCCTCCGACGCTCGACCTGCGGCACGTCCCGCATCTGTTCGTTGTGCAGGACCGCGTCTCGTTGTCCGCAGAGCAGCGAACCCGTTTCTGCGAAGCGGTCGAAACCGCCCTCCATTTTGGACAGGGGGAGGTCCGGCTGTTCTCTGCGTCTTCCGCGGACCGCCGGTTTGAGGCAACCGGCCACTTTTCCCGCGGCCTGCACTCGCCGACGACCGGCCGCACGTTTCGCGCCGCCACCCCCGCGCTGTTTTCCTTCAACTCTCCGCTCGGTGCGTGTCCGCAATGCCGCGGGTTCGGCCGGACCATCGACGTCGACTACCGCCTCGCCATCCCCGACCATTCGCTTTCCCTTGCCGCCGGCGCCATCCGGCCCTGGGAGGGCGCGATCTATGGAGAATCGAAGAAGGATCTCTTCCGCTTTGCGCGGAAGCGCAAAATCCCGGTCGACGTGCCCTTCGCCGAGCTGACCCCCGAACAGAAGGATTTCGTCATCAATGGCGATCCGGACTACAATAAACCCGGCAAGACCTGGCCCCATGCGTGGTACGGCCTCAAGGGATTCTTCCGCTATTTCGAGTCGAAGACCTACAAGATGCACGTGCGGGTATTCCTGTCCCGCTACCGCGCCTACAACACCTGTCCGACCTGCGGCGGTGCCCGTCTCCAGCCCGAGGCGCTCAATTGGAAATGGCGCGGCCACACCCTGCCCCGGCTCTACCAACTCCCAGCCTCGGAGCTGTTGGCGCTGATCGAGGATGCCCGTCCCCCCGCCCGGACGCAGACGCACTCCGCCGACCTCGCCTACGATTCCATTGTCACCCGCCTGCGCTACCTGCTGCAGGTGGGGCTCGGCTATCTCACCCTCGACCGCGCCTCCCGCACTTTGAGCGGCGGCGAGGTGGAACGGGTCAACCTCACCTCCTGCCTCGGCACTTCGCTGGTCGATACGCTCTTCGTCCTTGATGAGCCCAGCGTCGGCCTGCACCCGCGCGACATTGCCCGCCTGATCGGAATCATTCGTTCGCTGACCGCCGCCGGCAACACGGTGATCGTCGTCGAACACGACGAAGCCATGATTCGCGCGGCTGATCACGTCATCGAGGTCGGCCCCGAGCCGGGAGCCCGCGGCGGGCGCATCGTCTTCCAGGGGTCCGTCGAAAACCTGCTGCGGTCGTCCGACAGCATCACCGGCGACTATCTTTCCGGCCGCCGGCAGGCCAGTCTGCCCGCTGCCCGGCGTCCGGTCGTTCCCCGCTTAGGCCAATCGGCATCTGGGGATTCTCCGACGGGGTCAACCCCCTGGCTGGAATTCCGCAACGTCACCAAGCATAACGTCACCGGACTCACTTTCCGCCTGCCCCTCCGACGGCTGGTCTGCCTGAGCGGTGTCTCCGGGTCGGGCAAATCCACCCTCCTCGACAACGTCATCCATCAGGGGCTGCTCGCCCAGCGGCACCAACCGCCGGAGGACCCCGCCGCCATCGAAACGATCCGCACCGATCTCGACCTCAAGGAAATCGTCCTGGTCGATCAGTCGCCGGTCAGCCGCACGCCGCGATCCAACCCCGCGCTGTACTCCGAGGCCTGGGAGCTCATCCGCGAACTCTATGCCGCGACCCCGGCCGCGCAGGCGGCCGGCTACAGCGCAAGCAGCTTTTCCTTCAATAGCGGCGACGGCCGCTGCGATCACTGCCAGGGACTGGGGCACGAGCGCATCGAGATGCAGTTCCTCTCCGATGTGTTCGTGCCCTGCGCCGTCTGCGAAGGCCGGCGCTTCAAGCCCGAGGTGCTGGCGATCGCCTGGAACGGCCGCTCGATTGCCGAGCTGCTCGACACCACCATCGATGACGCGCTGCCGCTCTTCACCGGCCAGCCGGAGGTTGCGCGGCGCCTCGCCGCGCTCGCCGAGGTCGGGCTCGGCTATCTCACCCTGGGCCAGCCGCTCAACACTCTCAGCGGAGGGGAAGCCCAGCGCCTGAAGCTCGTCCGTTACCTCGGCAACCTCGGGCCGGAGCTTCCGTCGGCCCGCGAGGCTTCGGGGACCCCGGGAGCCGCGCTGCTCCTCCTCGACGAACCGACCACGGGGCTGCACAAGCACGACGTGCGACGCCTGATCGAGGTGTTGCAACGGCTGGTTGATCGCGGCCACAGCGTGGTGGTCATCGAGCACAACCTCGACGTCCTCAAGGCAGCCGACTGGATCCTCGAGGTTGGCCCCGAGGCCGGAGCGCAGGGCGGCCGCATCGTGGCCGAGGGCCCGCCCGAGACGATCGCCCGGGCCGGCACCGCCACCTCGCCGTTTCTCCGCGCCGCCCTGGAAACATGTCAACTAATAGATGACAAACCGCTCGGGGCGAACGGCGTCCCGGGCGGTCTGGAGTTCAACGACCGAGGTCCCCGACTGATGGCCGCCGAGGCTCCCGCGACTTACTCCCCCGGACCCGGCACCGTGAACCCGGAATCCGGAACGCGGAGCCCTGGGCCCAAAACCCCGGACTCTGAACTGACCGTCGTTGGCGCGCGTGAGAACAACCTGAAGAACCTCTGCGTCAGAATTCCCCACCACCGGCTCACCGTTGTCACCGGCGTCTCGGGTTCGGGCAAATCCACGCTGGCGTTCGACATCGTGTTCGCTGAGGGCCAGCGCCGTTTCATGGAAGCGATGTCCCCCTACGCTCGGCAGTTTGTCGAGCAACTGCCCCGACCGGCGATCGACCGCCTGACGGGAATTCCACCCACCGTCGCCATCGAACAGCGGGTCACCCGCGGTTCGCGCAAGTCGACCGTAGCCACCATCACCGAGGTGGCCCAATACCTCCGGCTGCTCTACGCGCGCCTCGGCGTGCAGCACCACCCCGAGACCGACCGGCCGGTCACTTCGTTTTCCCCCGGACAACTTCGCCTGTTGTTCCAAAAGGCCCTGGCCGAACCCCGGGCCCGGCGAGCCCGGCACCTCTATCTCTGCGCGCCGCTCGTTCGCGGTCGCAAGGGCCACCACCAGCCGATCGCCACGTGGATCGCGCGGCAGGGGTACGAGCTCATGCGCGCCGATGGCCGTCTACTCCGCACAGCCGACTTCCAGAAGCTCGACCGCTACAAGGAGCACGATGTCGAGGTTGTCGTCGCTGATTTGAAGCACGGCGTCGCCGCGCCAAATAAGACCAGCCTGAAGCTCAAATCCGCTGAAGCGCTCAGCCGGGCACTTAGTTTGGGAAAGGGGGCTTGTTTCCTGCTGTCATCCGATGGTGAGACACTCTCCTGGTTCTCCACGACGCGCACCGACATCGAGACGGGCGAGTCGTTTCCGGAACTCGATCCGAAGCACTTTTCCTTCAATTCGCCCAAGGGGTGGTGCCCGGCCTGTCGCGGACACGGCCGGATCTACGACTGGATGCTGGAGCCGCGCGACGACGACGAGTTGCCGCCGGAAATTGCCGACCTGGCCCGCAAGAGCGAACCCGGAATCGACGGCGCCTCCGGCCGCCTGTGCCCCGCCTGCCATGGCGAGCGCCTCAACCGGCTGTCCCGGGCGGTCAAACTGCATTTTCGAGCCGGCCCGCCGCTCTCGCTGCCCGCGCTGCTGCGGCTGGCACCTGCGCAACTCCTGGCCCGCCTCCGCGCGCTCGCTCTCGACGCCCGCGGCCGAGCCATCACCCAGGATGTGGTCCCGCAGATCGAGGAACGCCTGAAGTTTCTCGACCACGTTGGTCTGGGCTATCTTTCGCTCGAGCGTCCCACCGAGACCCTGTCCGGCGGCGAAGCCCAGCGGATCCGCCTGGCAGCCCAGCTTGGCTCCAACCTGTCCGGCGTGCTCTACGTCTTGGACGAGCCATCCATCGGCCTGCATGCGCGGGACAACGATCGGCTGATCGGCACCCTGGAATCGCTCCGCGACAAGGGCAACACCCTGCTCGTGGTGGAGCATGACGAAGTCATGATGGAGCGCGCCGATTTCATCATCGACCTCGGCCCCGGCGCCGGCACCCACGGGGGCGAGCTCATTGCCAGCGGGACGCCGGCCGATCTCAAACGGAACCGGCAGTCGCTGACTGGTCTCTATCTCGACCACGGCCTCGTCCATCCCGCCCGCGGTTCGTATCGGGATGTGCCGTCAGCCAGCGGATCGAACTCCCGATCCGCGAATCGCCCTGGAAACTCGCCACTCCAGCCGGGCTGGCTCACGCTCACGGCCGCCCGGTACCGCAATCTGCGTCAAGTCGATCTGTGGCTCCCGCTTGGCCGTCTGATCATGGTCTGCGGGCCGTCGGGCGCCGGCAAATCAACGCTTTTCGGCGATTTGCTTCGTCCCGCCGTTGTCTGCGCGATCAAGCATCGGCGAGCCCGGCTCACCGGACGCGAGTTTGCGCGGCTGGCGGGCTTTGCGGAAGAATCGACGGATTCCGGCCCACCCGCCGATTCCCCGGCGCCCGGCAGCCGCCGCCAGGTTTTTGCCGACCTTCGGGGCGCCCTCGCATTCAAAAGCGTGATCGAGGTCGATCAGGCGCCGATTGGAAAGACTCCCCGCTCCACCCCCGCGACCTACCTCGGCATCTTCGACCTCATCCGGCAGTTTTTCGCCTCGCTGCCCGAGGCAAAAATCCGGGGTTACACCGCCTCGCGGTTTTCTTTCAACACTGCGGGCGGTCGATGCGAAACGTGCCAGGGCGCTGGCCGCATCCGGCTCGAAATGGCCTTCATGCCCGACGCCTACTTGCCCTGCGAGGACTGCGGCGGTCTGCGCTACTGTCCGGAACTCGCCGACCTCACCTGGAAGGGCAAGACCATCGGGCAGGTGTTGCAGCTCACGTTCGAGGAGGCCGCCGGGTTCTTCGATTTCCACGCCAAGCTCGGCGAAGTCTGCCGTCTAATGGGCGCTTGCGGGCTCGGTTATCTCACGCTGGGGCAGAGCAGCCCCACCCTTTCGGGTGGCGAAGCGCAGCGGCTTAAGCTGGTCAGCGAACTCGCCCGCGGCCTGCAATCGTTTGCCGAGCGCTCCCGCGGACTCCAGCCGCGCAATCTCTATCTGCTCGAAGAGCCTACGATCGGCCTCCACCTGAGCGACTGCGAGAAACTCATCGGTGTCCTGCACGGCCTCGTCGACCAAGGCCATACCGTCATCGTGATCGAGCACCATCTCGATCTGCTCGCGGAAGCCGACTACCTGGTGGAACTCGGCCCCGGAGGCGGACCCTCCGGTGGAGAAATTCTCTACCAGGGCAGACTCGACGGCTTGCTCAAGGTCCGGCGCAGCCCCACCGCGCCCTATTTGCGGGCCAAACTGAAACCGCCGGTTGGCCTCATTCCCACTGATGCACCAGCACCAGCGCGGTCACGAGCGCGGCGAACAACAGGGTCGGCCCGATGACCCAGGCGGGGTGAACCGGAATCTGCCAGCGGGTCAACGCCCACGGTACCGCGAAGCATTTTGCTATGATCACCACCCAGCCGATGGCCAAAAACATCCGGACCCGGCGCGGAACGCTGGTCGGGGAGGCAACGGGCGCCTGCATGACCTCATCGTAGCACGGCTGGCCGGCCGCCGCAAGGTCACCGGCCCACCGCGGCGCGCACCGCCCGGGCCAGTTCGGCGGCGGCGACCGGCTTGAGCAGGCAGGCGGAAAGCTCCGCCACCCGCACGCTCCGCGAAAGCAGCTCGGGATTGATGTAGCCAGTAAGAAGGATGCGCCGCGTCTGCGGATGGCGCTCCCGCATGCGGACCAGGAAACCAAGACCGGCTTCGCCTGGCATGACCTGGTCGCAGATCAACACCGCGAACGGCCGCGCCGCCAGGAGACTCTCGGCTGCCGCCGCCGAGGCGGCCGTCTCAAATGCGAACTCCTCGCCCAAGGCCTGCCGCATCGCTTCGAGAAAAGCCGGCTCATCATCGACCAGCAAGACCGCTGTGCGGTCCGCCGGCGCCGGTTGCGGCTCCCCAGGAATCATGAGCGTTCCGGTCAGCCGGCCGCCTGCCGCACCGCCAAGTCGTGAAGCCGGGCCGCCTCCTGGACAACCTTGACCAGCTCGCCGAGCGAAATGGGCTTCAGCAAATAGCGAAAGAGGGCGGCTTCGTTCACGCTGCGCAGGAGCATCTCCGGCTTCATGTAGGCCGTGACCAGCACGCGCTGCATCTCCGGGTACTCCTCCCGCGTCCGCACGAGAAAACTCATGCCGTTGCCACCGGGCATCAGGTGATCCGACACGACGACCTTGAATTTCCGTTTTCGCAGAATGGACTCCGCCTCCTGCACCGAGGTCGCTGAGACCACCTCAAAATGGGGCTCAAGCGCCGCTGCGAACACGGCCAGGAGCGGCTTCTCGTCATCAATGATCAGCACCGCGTCCTTGCCCGCGTCGGCGGCATCTCCAGGAACGCTGTCAGGAGCGTTGGTCATGCGACAATCGTGGCCCGGGACTTGGGGTTGGCAAATCCAATTAATTGGGGCGTCCTCCTCGTCCCTCCTGGGGCCGCCGCCTTGCCGATTGGGTTTGCCTCTCCCGGATCACCTCCGTTCTATCCCGCTTAAGCTTCGAAGCATGGAAGAACCCAACCTGCATGCTGCCATCCGCGAGGGGACGCTCTTTCAGATTCCGGCGGGCCAGCTGACGATCGAGAGTCTCACCGCGCCCAATGCCGCCGGCAACACCCCGCTGCACACCGCGGCGCGCTACGGCCGCCTCCGGGCGCTGCCCGCCATGGTCCTGACCGCGGAACACCTGCTTCGCCGGAACAAATCGGGCTACACGCCTCTCCATCATGCCGCCGAAGCCGGCCATCTGGACCAGGTGCCGTCCACGCTGCTGACGAAGGAGATCTTGTTCACGCGCAGCAACAGCGGCTACAGCGTGGTTCACGTCGCGGCCGCCCACGGGCATCTCGAGCAGCTTCCGGCCCAGTTGCTGACCGGCGAGGTGATCACGCACAAGACGGAACTGGGCAATACCTTGCTACACGAGGCGGCCGAGAATGGCACCCTGGGGCAGGTGCCGGCGGCGTTCCTCACGGCTGAACTGCTCGCGGAGCGCAACATCAGCGGGGAGACGGTTTTTCACGTCGCCGCTCTCAACGGCCACCTCAATCAGATTCCGGCCCAGTTTCTCACCGCGGAAAATCTCCTTCGACCGACGTCCTCCGGGGACACGGTGTTGCACGCCGCCGCCATTTCCGGCCACCTCGGACAGATTGCCCCGGAGCTTCTCGTTCACGATAACCTGATCTTGGCGAGCAAATCGGGCTACACGCCAATCCACGCCGCCGCCGAAACCGGCCAGCTTGACCAGATTCCGCGAGCCCAGCTCACCGCCGATCTTCTGCTCACCCGCAACGATCACGGTGACACGGCAGCGCACGCCGCCGCCTTCTCCGGCCATCTCGATCAGATCCCGGCATCCCTGCTTACCGCCGAATTGCTGACCGCGCGAAACTACGATGGGATCACGCCCATCCGCACCGCCGAACGCAGCTGCCACATCCTCCAGATTCCGGAAGCGCTCCGCCCCAAACCGCCGGGTATCCTCCGGCGCCTGCTGCAACGGATCGGTGACACCCGGGCGCCCTGGGCGTAGGAATCCGCTGGGTTTCACCATCTTGGACGTCTGCCGAATGATCGTGCCGTGGCGCCTTCCAGCTGCCCCCGAGGAAATGCAAGCCGAGCGCATGCCGACCATAAGCCCGGCTGCGCACTGGCGGGATGGTGGATTTTGCCTTTCCCTCGTCCTGTCGACCGCCTATTGCCTTGGATCTTAAGCCCTTTCCCATGAATACTACCATCACCGCCATCACCGCCCGCGAAATCCTCGACTCCCGGGGCAATCCCACGGTCGAAGTCGACGTCCGC
>Ga0182021_10012064_pt1 | contig 10271 bp, 3 predicted proteins | sample 612E3MmetaG_FD_120493 | JGI IMG/M metagenome (GOLD analysis project Ga0182021, IMG submission 120493) | Permafrost microbial communities from Stordalen Mire, Sweden - 612E3M metaG (Illumina Assembly) | ecosystem: Environmental > Terrestrial > Soil > Wetlands > Permafrost | place: Sweden... | reverse complement strand
GCCGGCAAAGCGCGGGCGCGCAAAGTGTCCGCCGAAGAGCTGAAGGGCGGCACTTTCACCATTTCAAACCAAGGCGGCATCGGTGGGGCTCATTTCACGCCGATCGTAAATAGGCCGCAGGTGGCGATTCTCGGCCTGGGCCGCGGGGCGATGAAGGCCGTCATCCGCGAGCACCAGGTCGAGCCACGGTTGATGCTGCCTATCGGACTTTCTTATGATCATCGGGTGATTGATGGCGCTGCCGCCGCGCGGTTCACGGTGGATCTCGTCCACGCCTTCGAGAATCTCGACGAAGACGATGTGAAGATATGACCCGAGGAAGCGATGGAATCCCGTCAGGGCATTCCTTCACCATCCTTCACTCCAATTTTCAGCATGGAACCTATCAAGACCGAAATCGTAGTTGTAGGCGCCGGGCCGGGCGGCTATGCCGCGGCCTTTTATGCGGCGGACCTCGGCAAGAAAGTCATCCTGGTCGAGCGCGAAAAGCGTCTCGGCGGCGTCTGTTTGAACCAGGGCTGCATCCCGTCCAAGGCGCTGCTGCACGCCGCCCACACGATCATCTCCGCACGTGAGTCCGAACGCCGTGGCATTGTGTTCGCTGCGCCGAGCATTGATGTCGTGAAACTGCGGACCTGGAAGGAATCCATCCTGACCCGGCTGGCCAGCGGCATCGCGCAATTGGCAAAGATGCGCGATGTCCAGGTCATGCAGGGACGCGGTTACTTTGAAGACTCGCACACTTTGCGCGTGGAAACCGAGCAGGGCCAGCAGTTCATCAAATATGACCACGCCATCGTCGCCGTGGGCTCCAAAGCCGCCATGCCGAGCGATTTCGACCTGGGCAACCCGCGGGTGATGACCTCGACCGAGGCACTGGAGGTGGAGGACATTCCGGAGAACCTGCTGGTGATCGGGGGCGGTTACATCGGCATGGAACTGGGGACGGTGTATGCGACGCTTGGCAGCAAGGTCGTTTTGCTCGAGGCGCTCGACAGCATTCTCGCGGGCGCGGACCCCGATCTGGCCCGGCCCATTGTGGCCTACGCCAGGAAAGCCTTTAAGGAAGTGCGGCTCAAGAGCCGGGTCGGCAAGATGGCCACCAGCGGCAAGCAGATCAAAGTCGAGTCCGAAACCGGCGGTCAGAAGAAGGAAGAACTCTACGACCGCGTGCTCGTCGCCGTTGGCCGCTCCCCGAATACCGAGGACCTCGGCCTGGAAAACACCAAGGTTTCCTTCGATGACAAGGGATTCATCCACGTCAACGAAAAGCAGCAGACCACCGACCCGGCGATTCATGCGATTGGCGACATTGCCGGCGGCGTGTTGCTCGCCCACAAGGCCACCAAGGAAGGTCGGATTGCAGTCGAAGTCATCGTGGGCCAGGAGAGCGCGTTTGTTGATGTCACTATCCCGGCGGTCGTTTTCACCGACCCGGAAGTTGCCTGGTGCGGGTTGACGGAGGCGGAAGCGAAGGCCAGGGGCATTGCCGTGCGAGTGAGCAAGTTTCCATGGGCGGCTTCTGGCCGGGCACTGTCCTTTGACCGCCCCGAAGGATTGACGAAGCTGATTATTGACCCGGACACCGAACGTATCCTGGGCGTGGGCATCGTTGGGCAGGGCGCTGGCGAGCTGATTGGCGAGGGCGTGCTGGCCGTCGAGATGGGGGCAACCGCAAAAGATTTGGCACTGACCGTCCATCCGCACCCGACTTTGTCGGAGACGCTCATGGAAGCGGCGGAGGCCTTCTACGGCCATGCCACTCATACGATGGTGCGCAAGAAGGCAGAGTAAAGCGGATCCGAAAACCCGAAGTCCGAAGTCCGAAGTCCGAAGGAAACCCGAAGACTCGATATCCGAGATTCTGCCGGTGAGAGAGGAAAGTTGTTGAATTCGGACTCTCGCGGAGTACTGTTTCTGTCTGCCGGCCGGGCGCATTGCCACCGGCGGAATGGTTCGGGGCGTAGCGTAGCTTGGTAGCGCGTCTGAATGGGGTTCAGAAGGTCGTGAGTTCAAATCTCACCGCCCCGACCATTTAATTTCCGCGAAAAGCTTGACTTTCCTTCGGTAAAGCAGGCGTTTCTGTGCTCTCTGGCTCTTATGTCACAGGCGGAGTTGTGAGCTCGATGTGGGTAGTTTTCAAGGAGTTGGCAGTTGATGGGCTATGCCTCCGGCCCTGGCAATGGCGGCCGCAAAGGGATGGCAAGGACCTGCGCCTTCAGGACTTCTGCTTCTTCGAGTATCAAGGCAAGACCGTCATCGCCTCCATGATGAAGGACTTTTGCAGCCAGGGGATGACGCTGGCGCGGCCGAACTCATCTCGAAGACAACTGCGCCCGCAAAGTCCGGCGGCAAGGGAATGACGCGGATCGCCCACTGACGCGCGGCTTCAGGGCCAGTGGGCAATCCGAGCAGCTCCGGCTCTCTCCCGGGCGCCAGCGTGACCTCGATTGCCGGGAGGGCATCGGTCAATCCTTCGCCCGTGGCCTTGAGGTAGGCTTCCTTCCGCGTCCAACCGTTGAAGAAGGCTTCCCGTTGTTGCGGCTTGGGGAGTGAGCGCAATTCGCAAAGTTCGAGCGGCGAAAAGATCCGCCCCGCCAGGAGCAACCAATCCTCCAGACGCTGAATTGACTCAATGTCCACGCCAACTTCGCGCCCGCGTGCCAGAGCGACGGCCACCATCCGGCCAGAGTGCGAGAGGTTGAAACGGAGATCGCCGTCCAAGGCGGATTGAGATAGGAAGGGCTTGCCGCGCGGCTGATAGCCAAACGCCAGCGTAATCGGCTCGACCTTTAAACACGCTCCCAAGAGTTGCCGCAACAGGGCGCGGCCAAATACGAATTGGCGGCGCGGCTCACTCACGCTAAACCGTCCTGCGCGTTCGCGTTCGTCCGGGCTGAGCGTATGGGTGAGCGCCGCCAGACCCGCTTCGTCCGGGGGTGCCGTTGCCATCCACACCTGTACTTCGTCTGTGCCGAGCGAAGCCGCCGCGCGACGCGAGCAAGCGGAGTTTTCCCATTCACGAAACGAGACTTGCATGGGTATGCCGGCTTCGTTGTTCTTCCTCAGCCGGTGCAAGGAGAACGCGTAGGAGGACGCATAGGAGGAATTCGTCGGCGCATTCATGCATGCGCCGCCGCAGTGAAATTACTTGCCGCCATTGCGGAAAAGGTGATGCGCGAGTTTCTTGGCCACCTCGCCCACATAGGGCTCCTCGGCAATGTTCATGTGACCGCATTGGATGTCCTCAACCTGAACTCCTCCCAGAACCACGTTGCTCCATCCGTGAGTCGCGCCCAAATCAAAAGAAAACGATCTTGGCTCCTGAACCGTGCGAAACAGCACGGCGCTTCCGGGGTACGGTTTTCCCTGGTAGGCTCTGAGCATCTGGCCTTGAAAACTCGCCCGCGGCCAGCGAGCTCCTTCCACTTCTGCCTCGTCAGGTTCCCAACGTCCGGTGAGCGCCGCATTCAACTCAGACCGTCGCCGTTTCTCGACCTCCAATCTTTTGCGCATCTTCCTCAGCACATAGGCCGGACCTTCCTTTAAGGCAAGCCTGGCATGATGCGCCCAGCGCCGAAGCCAGGGCAAGGCCAGCGGTTTGAGTCCCGGGAGGTATGCGGCATCCAGCAAGACCAACAGCGCAACGCGTTCGCCCTGACGGTGCAACTGGCGGGCAACTTCAAAGGCCAAAACTCCTCCAAAACAAAAACCCGCCAGGGAATATGGGCCGTGGGGCTGCACGCGTTGCATGATGGCCAGATTACGCGCCGCCAGCTCTTCGACTGTGATGTCCAATTTGTGGTGTTCGTGCCACCGACGCAGTTCCTCGTCCAAGAGGCTTTCAATGCCATATACGGGCCAATGCGGATGCAAATGTTTCGCGAGCCTTTGCGCCGCCGAAAGATGGTGGAGGCAGAACAAAGGAGGTTTGTCCTGCGAGGCCTTGCGTCCCATGAAGTACAATCCGTGAGCAGGCGCACTTGGTTCTGTTAGCAATTCGGCCAGGTCGCGTACGGTGGGGGCCTGGAAGAACGCTGCCAGAGGCAGCCGTGTGCCCAGCTCTTCTTCCACGCGAGCCTGGACTCTCAGAGCCAGCAACGAGTGTCCGCCCAGATCGAAGAAACTGTCCTGAATGCCCACCCGCTCCCGGCCCAGCACCGTCTCCCAGATGGCCGCCAGCGCCCGCTCGCGCTCGTTGCGCGGAGCCACATAGTCAGTGCCGAAGGCCAGTTCTACTCCATCCAACTTCTCCAGCGCCTTCCGGTCCACTTTGCCGTTCGGCGTCAAGGGCAGATCCGGGACGACGACCAAGCGCGACGGAATCATGTAGTCCGGCAGCTTCTGCCCCAGCCACGAGCGGAGCGAATCGACCGACAAGGCCAAGGGGTCCCGCGCCACCAGGAACGCGGTCAGACTCTTGTCTCCCGCGCGGTCTTGCTGGACGGCCACCGGGCAAGCACTCAGGCCCGGGTGCGTTCCCAGCACCGCCTCGATCTCCCCCAACTCGATCCGGAACCCTCGAAGCTTGACCTGCTGATCCAGCCTCCCCAGATATTCAATCGTGCCGTCGGAGCGATACCGGGCAAGGTCGCCGGTTCGATACAACCGCGCTTGCGGGTCCGAACTGAATGGATGGCGCACAAATCTCTCGGCTGTTAGCTCCGGGCGATGGAGATAACCGCGCGCCACACCAGCCCCGCCAATGTAGAGTTCGCCCGCCAGACCGTGAGCAACCGGACTCAGGCTGGCGTCCAGGATGTAAACCTGCGTGTTGGCGACCGGTCTGCCGATGGTGGCCGGCTTGCCGCGCTCCCGCGTTGCCCAGGTGGAATAGGTTGTCGTTTCCGAAGGTCCATAAAGATCATTCACCCGCCGCACCGGCCACTGGCGGTGAATGGCCTCCACCAGCGCCGGCCTCAAAAGCTCGCCCGCCAGATTCACTGTTACCGCCGAAGGCGGAGAAACTCGTGTCCTCAACCAGGTCTCCATCACCGAAGGCACGGTATTGACCAACCTGACTTTGGTCCAATCCTTGCCCGCAGCACCCTCCAAAGCGTTTCGCGCCAGGATCACCTGGCCCCCCCAACTCAGCGTGCCGAAAACCTCGAAGATGGACAGGTCGAAACAAATCGAAGTCACGGCCAGAACTCCGGAAAGCTCCTCATCGCTGAACGTCTCGCGCACCAAATGCAGAAAGGAAACGGTGTTTCGGTGCTCAATCGCCACGCCCTTCGGGGTTCCGGTTGACCCCGAGGTATAAATCACATAGGCCAGGTCTGACGGGCGGTTGAGCAGTGGCGGGTTGGAGTTTTCACCATCGCCGGCGGGTCCCGCCAGCACGACCAAGCATAGGGAATCCAATCCCTCAAAGATCGGGAGGAGTGACTGCTGCGTGAGGATGGTTTTGGCCCCGCTGTCCTTGACCAGGAAATCCAATCGTTCTCTGGGATAGCCTGGGTCCAGCGGCACATACCCCGCTCCCGCCTTAAGGATGCCCAACAGCCCAACGACCATCTCGGGCGATCGCTCCACGCACAACCCGACCAGCGCCTCCGGCCCCACTCCAAGACCGCGCAAGTGATGCGCAAGATGATTCGCCTGCCGGTTGAGTTCCCGGTAGCTCAAGCAGGTCCCCTCGAACACCACCGCCACCGCCTCCGGCGTCCGCTCCACTTGCTCCTCGAACAACTGGTGAACGCACTGGTCCCGTGGGTAATCCCGCTCCGTCTGATTCCATTCCACCAGGACTTGATGGCGTTCCGCCGCCGGCATCAGATTCAACTGGCTAATGGACTTCTCCGGATCCTCCGTGATCGACCGCAGCAGTTCCGTCAGATGCCGAGCCATTCTTGCGGCGCTGTCCGCACTGAACAGATCGGTCGCATACTCGAACCGAAAATTCCAAGCCTCGGCCACTGCCTCGACGCTCAACGTCAGATCGTTCTTGCTCGTCCGGGTTTCCACCGGCAGCCACCGGGCTTGGGCTTGATCCAACTGGAATGTGGGCAGCCCTTCCTCCAACAAGACGAACATGACCTGATACAGAGGCTGATGTCCCGGGGCACGTTCCTTGACCGCCAGCTCCACCATCTGTTCAAACGGCAGGTCGGCATGGCCGAAGGCTCCCAAGAGTGCCTCACGCACCTGCCTCAGCACCTGCCGGAAACCGGGGCTTCCCTCCAACCGCACTCGTATGGGCAGGGTGTTGAGGAAAAACCCGAGCAACGATTGGATCTCCGGCCGCTCCCGGTTGGTGATCGGAGTGCCCACCACCACGTCCGTCTGGCCGGTGTAGCGATGCAGCCAGACTTGGAAGGCGGCCAGCAACACCGTGAACAAGGTCGTCCCCTCCTCCCGCGCCAGTTCCCGCAACCGCGTCACAACCAGGCCGGTAAGTTGGAAATCATGGACCGCACCCCGGCCACCCAGCCGGCCCGACCGTGCCATGTCCGTGGGTAGTTCCAAGGCGGGCGGTAAGTCCCCAAGTTGCTCCCTCCAGTAACTGCGCTGCTGTTCCAGCAACTCCCCGGTCAGCCGCTGCCGCTGCCATGCGGCGTAGTCGGCGTATTGCACGGGCAAGGTGGGCAATTCGGCCGGTTCCAACCGCCCGTCGGCCGCATAGAGCTTTTCCAATTCCTGGAAGAACAGCCGCAGCGACCATTCGTCCACGATGCTGTGGTGGAAAGTGAACGCGATGACCTGTTCATCCTCGGCCAGTTTGATCCACACGGCCCGCCACAACGGAGCCTTTGCCAGATCAAACGGTCGGCGCGCCTCCTCCAGCAATCGTTCCTCCAAAGCTGCCTGTTTCTGGCTTGGAGGCACTGCCTGCAAGTCCACCTCCAGCCAGGGCAACGGAACCTCTTTCGCAGAGACAACCTGCTGCACCAGGCTTTCGCCCTGTTGCACCAACGCGGTCCGCAATACTTCGTGGCGCTCCACAATCACCTTTAAGGACTGGCGGACCCGATCTTGGTGCACCCGGCCGCACAGACGAATGGTAAAGGGGACGTGATAGGTGGCCGGGTCCGGCAGCGTTTGTTGCAGCAGCCACATCCCCTGCTGGGCAAACGACATCGGCAACGGTCTCCGCCGGTCCGCTTTCTCGATGGGACGTTTGTCTTGAGGATGACCTTCCAAGGACTCCATCTGCTTCGCCAATCCCTCAATCGTCGGATGCTCGAAGATCCAGCGCAAGGGCACCTCCACATTGAGTCGCCCCGTTATCTGTGAGCAGATGACCACGGCCAGCAACGAGTGCCCGCCCAGATGGAAGAAGTTTTCATGAACGCCCACTGGTTCCCAGTGCAACACCGCCTGCCAGATCTCCACGAGTCCACGCTCCCGTTCGTTGCGCGGGGCCACATAGTCAGTGCCTGAAGCGAGTTCCACTCCGTCCAACTTCTCCAGCGCCTTCCGATCCACCTTGCCGTTCGGGGTCAGGGGCAGAGCGGGGACCGCCACAAACCGCGACGGTATCATGTAGTCCGGCAGCTTCTCCTTCAGCCACAGCCGTAGCGAACCGGCCGAGATCGCCCCTTCTGCCCGTTCAACCACAAAAGCCACCAGCGTCTTGTCCCCGCTGCCGCGGTCGTTTGCCACCACCGCACAAGAGCCCACTTCGGGGTGTCCGCCCAGCACGACCTCAATTTCGCCCAGTTCAATGCGATAGCCACGAAGCTTGACTTGATGATCAATGCGCCCAAGAAACTCGATTTTGCCATCGGGTAGCCAGCGGGCGACGTCGCCCGTTCGGTAGAGGCAGGCATTCGCGACGAACGGGCTCGCGATGAACTTCTCCGCGGTGAGTTCCGGACGATTTAAATAGCCGCGTGCGAGACCGTCGCCGCCAATGAGCAATTCTCCGTGAACGCCGACGGGCACTGGTTCCAGATTCGCGTCGAGAATGTAAAGCTGCGTGTTGGCGATGGGCCGGCCGATCGGAACGAAGCCCCCTATTCTTTCGCCTTTCGTAAGCTGGTAAACGCAGCCCCCCACCACCGTTTCAGTCGGGCCGTATTCATTGATCAGGATCGTTTCCGGCGCATGCTCCTGCCAGAAAGCAAGGCTCTCGCCGCTGAGATTTTCTCCACCAATGATGAATCGGCGTGTCGCTTTCGCAGCCACATCCGGTGACATCTGTTCCGCAAGCAGAGCGAGGTGCGCGGGCGTGATTTTGACAAAACTATAATCCGAATCACTCATGAGCGCCTTGCTCAACGCCTCGATACCCCGCTCGTCGTCGCGGAGCAGATCCACGCGCTTACCCGCGAGTAGCGGCGGGAACAGCGAGGTGATGGTGAGGTCAAACGAAATGGACGAATGCACCGGCGCTCCGATTCCTTCCGCCGCCGCATAAGCATCCCCGCACCACGTAAGATAGTTCGTAAGGCCGCGGTGCAAGACCATGACTCCTTTCGGCTTGCCGGTTGAGCCGGAGGTGTAAATCACATAGGCGAGGTGTTCGTGTGAAACCTCGACCGCGGGACGGTTTGCCGGGGCTCGGGCAATTTCGGTCCAGCCGGTGTCGAGGCATGTTACGCAGCTTGGAACCTTGCGCCAAATGCCTGCAAACCGGGCCTGCGTGAGCAGCACTTGTGCCCCAGAGTCTTGGAACATGTAGGCAAGCCGATCTTGAGGATATCCCGGGTCCAGCGGCACATAAGCGCCCCCTGCCTTTAGAACTCCCAACAGGGCCACCATCATTTCCATGGAACGTTCCACGCAGAGCCCGACGAGGACATCGGGCCCTACGCCCAATGACCGCAGGTGGTGAGCCAGTTGGTTGGCCCGGGCATTGAGTTCCCGGTAGGTCAGGGATTGCCCCTCGAACACCACCGCAGTCGCCTCCGGCGTTCGCTCGACCTGTTCCTCGAACAACTGGTGGACGCACTTGTCCCGTGGGTAATCCCGCTCCGTCTGGTTCCATTCCACCAGGATTTGATGGCGTTCCGCCGCCGGCATCAGGTTTAACCGTCCGACCGCCTCGTCCGGATGGGCCACGATGGAGCGCAGCAACTCCTCGAAGTGAACGGCCATGCGCGCCACACTCTGCGCCGTGAAGAGATCAGTCGCATACTCCAGCTCGCATTCCCACTGCGAGCCGGCGGTGTTGAGGCTCAGGAACAGGTCGCTCTTGCTCGTCGCGGTGCGGATGGGCCGCAGGTGCAGGCGGGCCTGGTCCAGTTGCCACTCCGGCAGACCTTCTTCCACCAGCACGAACATCACTTGATAGAGCGGGGTCTGACTCCCTTCCCGGCCCTGTGCCGCCAGCTCCACGATCTGTTCAAAGGGCAGGTCGGCATGGGCCAGCGCCCCTTTCACATTTTCCTGCACCCGTCCCAGAAATTTCCGAAAGCTCAGGCCGCTCTCCAGCCGCGTGCGTAGGGGCAGGGTATTGAGGAAGAAGCCCAGCAGGACCTGCACCTCCGGTCGCACGCGGTTGGCCACCGGCGTGCCCACGATCAAATCGTCCTGCCCCGAGTAGCGATGAAGCCAGACTTGAAAGGCCCCGAGCATCAGGCTGAAGAGGCTGGTGCCCTCCTGCCGGGCCAGTCCGCGCAAGGCCTGCACCAGGGAACCCGACAAGGCAAAACGATGCGCCGCGCCTCGACCGCTCGGCTGGGCCGGCCGGGCTCTTTCCGTGGGTAGCTCCAACGGCGGCGGCAGGGCCTGGAGTTCTTCGCGCCAGTACTTCCGTTGTTGTTCCAGCAGTTCACCGGCAAGCTGCTGGCGCTGCCACAACGCATAGTCCGCGTATTGCACCGGCAACGCGGCCAGCTCTGCTGGCGAGCCCGCCGCATAGAGCTGTTCCCACTCCCTGAAGAACAAACGCATAGACCACTCATCCATCACCCCGTGGTGGAAGGTCAGCGCGAGCACCTGTTCCTCGGCGCCCAGGCGCAGCCAGCGCGCCCGCCAGAGCGGAGCCTGGCTCAGATCAAAAGGCCGATGCACTTCCTCGGTCAGTCGTCTGTCCACCTCCACCTCCCGCTCCGCCGGCGGCACCGCCTGCAAATCCACTTCTTCCCAGGGCAGGACGACTTCCGCGACGGGGAGGATCTTTTGGATCAGGGACTCTCCCTCCTGCACGAGGGCCGTGCGCAACACTTCGTGCCGATCCATGATGACTCGCAGACTCTCCCGCAAACGCTCCACCGCCACCGCGCCCCGCAGATGATAGACGACGGGCACGTTATATGTGGCCGGGTCGGGCACGGTCTGCTGCAAGAGCCACATGCGCTGCTGCCCAAAGGACATGGGCAGAG
>Ga0182021_10012062_pt1 | contig 10271 bp, 11 predicted proteins | sample 612E3MmetaG_FD_120493 | JGI IMG/M metagenome (GOLD analysis project Ga0182021, IMG submission 120493) | Permafrost microbial communities from Stordalen Mire, Sweden - 612E3M metaG (Illumina Assembly) | ecosystem: Environmental > Terrestrial > Soil > Wetlands > Permafrost | place: Sweden... | reverse complement strand
TAAATATTGATAACACTCTTAAACGTATGTTGACCTTAATAAGAGAAATTTGTAAGGTTTTGCTTTTCAGACACTCTGTTGACCAACTTGGGGATGAAACATCAATCATATTGGAAAAATATGGCGGTCGAATGGTGGATGTCTCATATTTCCTGCCAGGTTTTGGAGAGCCCCTGACCAGGAATGTAAATGTATTTGATCCAGTAGAGGCTAAACGGTTTATTGAAAAACTGAATGATACACCTAAAAGGAAAAAGGATCTAGAAAATCTTTACACACTTTCAGATAATGTTCACAGTCATAAAATATGTGCACCAGATAAGGAAGCTCTCGATAACATGATCAAAGATCTTGATGTAAAGGGTTTTGTATATAAAAAAGAAAAAAAATGAGCGAATCTGAATTTATAAACCTCATAATATTTTACGCTAATAATCTATTAAACCTAAAAATTATAAAAAAACAGGAGAATACAATTTGAACAATATTACCACTGACTGCCCAGTTTGTAAGGGCAAAGATACACTAGAAATGACTAGTAAAACTGAGAATATTCCTTATTTTGGGGAGATAATGGAATCTACATTGTTGTGCAGAGAATGTGGATACAAACATTCTGATACCATATGTTTAGAGCAGAAAGAACCTATCAAGTACACTCTTGAAATTAATAAGGATAAACTCAATTCTCGTGTAGTTAAATCACAGTCCGCAACTTTGAGCATACCAGAACTAGGCCTTAAAGTAGAACCAGGCCCAAAATCACAGGGTTATGTATCTAATGTGGAAGGTGTTTTGAATCGATTTGAATCTGCGGTAGCAACTGCACTTAATTGGACTGAAGAGAAAAAAATACAAGGAAACGCTCTTAAAATACTTGAGAAAATTGAAAAAGTAAAAACAGGAGAGGAAACTACCACTCTTGTTTTAGAAGATCCTTTTGGACACAGTATAATATTAGATGAAGATGCAGAAAACAGAAAATTAACAGACGAAGAAATAAATGAACTTAATACTGGTTTTTTAACCTTCAAGAAGTAAACAGAATATTCTATAAATTTTATGATGATTTTTATAAATTAGAGTTAATTGATAATTTGTAATGATAATGAAATGAGATTTAAAATATCTCATCACTATCATCTACATCCTTGAGTTTTAGAGATTTTTTAACATCCATTGTAAGGGCGTCGCAGTCAGCTTTTATTGCTTCAAGATGTTTTAATATTCTGAATTTTTCCTCATTTATCCTTTTAATATTAGTGTAAGGATATATTGATTCTTTGAGCATTTCGTATTCAATGGTTGTGTATGGATAATCGTTAAGCTGTTCACAGACCCTCTCAAGCACTTCTCCAAGGAACTTATTCATCTCTACTTTAACTCTTTCCCTTATCATCTTGTCCTTATCAAGATTCTTCTTCATCAGCCTTACAACTTCGGCCTTTGCAAATGGTAAACCTTCATCTTCTATAGGTTGGCCATCTTCATCAAATTCTTCAACTACATCTTCTTCAGATTCATCCACTACATCAGTATCTACAACTCCTTCTTCAGATAAATTTGATATTGAATCATCCTTTACTTCTACAGTTGCATTTTTATTAACTTCTTCATCCATTTCTTTGTATTCTTCTTCATTGTTATCTAACATGGAATCCTCCACCTGTAATTAATTGTCTGTAAAAAAACCTATATAAACTTATTGCATTATATTGTAATTGGCTTTAATAATTTGTAATAATCAAAGGAAATGCATAATAATTATCAAGCATTAAATTAAAAATATAAAATGGCAGCATGTTTTGAACAATAAATTTATTCAAACAAAAAAATTGGATTCAAATTATTTCAAGACTCATATCCAGTGACCTTGCAGAATGGGTGATATAACCTGTTGAAATAACATCAACTCCTGTTTCAGCATAATCTATTATGTTGTCCGGGGTAATACCTCCTGAAACTTCGATTAAAATTTTATCTCGTAAATTTTTATTTTCTAGTGAATTTAAAACATTCATAACCTCCGTTGGATTCATGTTGTCGAGCATGACGATATCTGCTCCTGTAATGACAGCTTCCAATGCATCCTTGGTACTTTCGACCTCCACCTCTATCTTTTTGGTGAAGCTAACATATTCCTTTGCCAATTCTACAGCCGTTTTAACGCTTCCAACAATTGCAATATGATTGTCCTTTATTAGTATACAATCATCAAGCCTGAATCGGTGCGTATCACCACCACCAACTTTTATAGCTTCTTTTTCTAAGAATTGTAGTCCAGGAGTTGTTTTACGTGTTCCTGCAATAATTACATCTTTATTCACTTTTTTAACTTCTTTAACAAGCTTTGAAGTAACTGTTGAGATACCACTCATTCTCATCACTATATTAAGAACTGTTCTCTCTAAACTGAGTATGGTCCTTGCATCTCCCTCTATTTCCATAACAAGATCATCGGCAACTACCTCTTCGCCATCAAATTTCTTTATGGTTGATTTGATTGAGAACTCTTTAAAAATAGAACTAACCATATCAACACCTGATAAAATTCCATCTTCCCTAACGATAATTCGGGCTTTTATCACAATATCTGGAGTTATTAAGGCATTGGTGGTTAAATCTTCAAAACCAATGTCTTGATATATCATTTTAATTATTTCATTTACATCATGCTTCATTTATATCACTTAACCATCAAAATCCCTTAAATAAGTTTTCTTTCACAATATATTTTAAAATTTTTTATGGATATTTCTATATAAAATAAAAGATATAAATGTTCATCAAGTTAACGGGTCATGAGAACCTATTTAAGAATAATAATGAGATAAAATGAAGAAATTTATCTATAGATCATAAAAGTTAACAAATTATACAATCTACAATATTTCAATAATAAATTACTCAAGGTGGAACTATGGAACTCATATTTCTTGGAACATCAGCAGCAATACCAACCAATCACAGAAACCACTCAGCAATAGCATTGAAGGGCTTTGGAGAAATCATACTTTTCGACTGTGGAGAAGGAACCCAGCGACAGATGACAAGGGCCAGAATAAGTCCTATGAAGATCAATAAAATATTCATAACACATTTTCATGGAGACCACATCCTAGGGGTTCCTGGAATAATACAATCCATGGCATTCAGGGGTAGAACAGAACCATTAACCATATTTGGACCACCAGGACTAAATGAATTAATTGAGAATATCAAGAATTTAGGCTATTTTGCACTATCATTCGAAATAAAGGTTTATGAAGTCTCAGATGGAAAAGTGTTTGATGAAGAAAACTATATGATAAGTTGCTGTAGAACAGAACACTCAGTATTAAATATTGCATATAGTATTATCGAAAAAAGATCCCCGAAGTTCATAAAAGAACTAGCATTGGAATGTGGAGTTAAACCTGGGCCTGATTTCGGCAAGCTTCAAAGGGGAATGCCTGTCAAGTTAAGGGAAAAAATCATTAATCCTGAACAGGTTCTTGGCCCAGAAAGGAAAGGACGTAAAATAGTGTATTCCGGGGATACCAGCCCTTGCATTCAGATGATAAATTTTTCAAAAGATGCAGATATCCTTATACATGAATCAACCTTCAACAACAGCCACAAAGATAATGCACTTGAAACAGGACATTCAACAGCTGCAATGGCTGCAGAAATAGCCAAAAAAGCTAATGTTAAAAAACTTTTACTTACCCATATAAGTACAAGATATAAAGAAACGAAAACTCTGGAAAACGAAGCTTTAGAAATTTTTGAAAATTCAATTGTTGTAGATGATCTAATGAGTTTAGAGGTAAAACAAAATGAATCTTGAAACAATTTTGAACAATCCTCTTCTAAAAGATATAATTAGTACTATCATCATCCTGATTGCATCACTGCTAATAATTAAATGGACTTCAATATTCGTAAACAAAACTGGAAAGAAATTTGAATCTGATCCAACTCTGATCCAAGTCATTAACGAGATAATCAAGTACACTGTATATGCGTTAGCAGTAACACTCATATTAAATGAAATCGGAGTAAATATAACCGCCATAGCCCTGAGCTTAGGTATTGTAGGTATTGCAGTTGGTTTTGCAGCACGAGACACCATATCAAACTTCATATCTGGGCTTTTTGTATTAGGTGATAAAAGTTTCAAGGTGGGAGATATTATTGAAATCTCCGATCAAAAGGGTAAGGTTTTAATCATGGGCTTCAGGGTCACAAAGTTGATAACTCCAGATAATAATATCATTACCATTCCAAACTCCAACTTTTCAAATAAAGTATTCATAAACCATACACCACTTGAAGAGAAGAGGGTAGATTTAGAGGTTAAAATACCCTATGATGTAGAGATGGAAGAAATATCTCAAAGTTTTGAAAAGCTTACATCCGGATTTAAATGGGTTTTAGATGAACCTAAAGCAAATGTTATTATAAACGAATTAACAGATACGGGTATAAAGGCCACATTGAGTGTTTGGGTAGACGATCCATGGAAGGTTGCAGAATATAGATCAATTATTGCGAATAAAATAGGGCCTCTTTTAGTGGTCAATCATGAAACAAGCTAAAATAGTATCTGGTGTAATATTATTAGGATGCATTTTTATCTCTTTAACCATAGTTATGGCTGGTTTCGAGCAGTCCAAGGACGTTACTAAGGCACAAAACAATTTAAAAATCTATCAACAGAAGATGAGCAACCCAGTCGATGCTTTAGATCCTCTATCTTATTCTGGAAGAGGTCCAATTGGGGAATTGATAATACCCAAACTGGGTGTTGATGCCACAATACGTTCTGATACTGTAAATGCATACGATGCTGTTTATCATTACCCAGAAAGTGTTTCTCCAGGTCAACCTGGTGAGTGCGGTCTTTTAGGGCATAGAACAACATATTCACATCTATTCATAAATATTGCTTCACTTAAAGTAGGTGATCTGGCCATAATAGTCGATCCTGTAATGAAGAAAAAGTATACCTACGCTGTTACCTCAAATGGTAACGATATCCGTTGGGATTATAAAACTAACCCTGTAAGATTTGCACAAGATGGTGAAGCACAACTTATGATCATGACTTGTTACCCCCCAGGCTTGAAAGAAGCAGCTTACATTACCCACTTTAAACTGATTTCAACAGAGAATACTTAATTTTTTTCTTTCAATTTTTTTACTGAACTAGTGAAATATGTCACATTATGTATTAAAATGTATAAAGCAGTGTGAATTAATCATAAAATAAATTGTAACAATGATCAAGGATATGGTTTTTTTTAGTGACTTTTATTAATAATGAGTAAGCCATATAATTAGATTAATAATGCATTGTCTAATTTAAAATAAATAAAAATGGAATGATTGGTCACTACAAAAATCTTTCCATAACTCAAAAAAAAGATTAAGAGGCGTAGAGATGGTAAAAATAGAAATAGACGAAAATGCGTGTGTTGGATGCGGTTCGTGTGTTGAAGATTGCCCCAACGATGTCTATGAAATGGACGAATCAAAGAACAAGACCAAAGTTGTAAATGAAGAAGACTGTATGGCTTGCCTGTCTTGTCATGAAATCTGCCCAGCTGAAGCAATGGAACATAAAAATATACATGTTGCCAAACGACTTTACATAGATAGAAGGGTAAATGGAATACTCAAAAAGATAATATAGGAGACTTTCATATGGAATATCAAATCGAAAGGGAAGAAAAAGAAGTATTGGGGGATTTCAAACCCGAGCTTATTCCTGATGAATGTGGAGGCGGAATAGACGATTACGAAGAAGCTCTCCATGTATTAATGAAATTCGTTGGTTCAATGTCGAGTGCTCTTGAACAGGTTTCAGGCCGTGGAGCAAACGCCATTGTTTACCAAGCAGGAAAGAGAATGGGTCACGAAGCTGGTAAACTGGTTGAAAAAACTGATGATCTAGAAAAAGCAATGCAAGAGTTGAGTGAAATACTGGGTGTTGAATTTTTCTTTGACATGTGGAAACCAACAGACCAGACAGAGTACACCGTTGAAAAGGGTGATGAAACAATTGTGAAACTCATATTCAGGGACTGTGTTGTAAGACAAACCCTTAGAAGAGAAGGGCTACCCCAAAAAGGACCTCTGTGTTATTTATTATATGGATACACTGTTGGTGCTGTTGAAGAGGTTATGGGAATTAAGGGAAAACTTGACATCGATCATATAGGACCTAATGCCTGTCTTAAAACGTTAACAATCAAATGGGGTGGTAAATAATGGTTAACATCGCCCTTGAACTGTTAGCAAGCTGTGCAGGTTGCGAAGTATCCATTCTCGATCTCCATGAAGATCTGATTGACGTACTTGATAAGGCTGATCTGGTTTATGCACCCATATTAATGGATGTTAAGGAAATACCGGATAATATAGATATTGCCATTGTTTCTGGATCAGTAAGAAACGAAGAAAATCAGGAAAGGCTCAAAGAAATTCGCGAAAAGGCTAAAACAGTTATCGCCTATGGAACATGTGCATGTTACGGTGGAATTACCTGTATGGCCGATCTTTACAGTCCAGAAGATGTTTCCGCCAGAAGTTTCAAAGACAACCCTAGTACAGAATCTTCTGAACAACCATCCGAAGTAGTCCCAAAGCTTTTACCAATAGTACATCCAGCAGGAGATCTTGCAGAGATAGATTTCTACCTACCTGGATGTCCTCCTAAGGAAAATGTGATCAAAGATGTGCTTGTACCACTTATAAATGGAGAACTTCCAGACATACCAAAAAAATCTGTATGTGCTGACTGCAGCCGTACAATGGAACACGTTGAATTTGACAAAATCCACAGGAGAATTGAAGGTGAACCAGATCCTGAAAAATGTTTCCTAAGCCAGGGATATGTGTGTATGGGGTCTGTAACCCTTGGAAGGTGCGGTGCACTTTGCTCGGCAGCAGGAGTTCCATGCCACGGATGTGGGGGACCTTCAATGGATATTTTAAGGGAACCCAGCCATGATGTATACAACTGTGTAATCAACCGTATAGCTCACATCTCAAAGATGCCACACAAAGACGTTGAAAACCAACTCTACGATATTGGACATATCATATATGGATTTGTAATTGGAAGCACAATAATGGAGGATAAAAAGGTTTCATTGATCCCACAGCTGATCAAGAAATAAAAGGTGATAACCATGAAACAGATAGAAATAAGCCCAATATCAAGAATTGAAGGGCATGCAAAAATCACCGTTCAATTGGACGATGCTGGAAATGTATCAGATGCCCACTTCCATGTAATGGAAATAAGAGGGTTTGAAAAGTTTCTAGAAGGTGCTGCTATTGAAGAAGCGCCTAGAATAACACCAAGAATATGTGGAGTCTGCCAAACAGCACATCACATAGTTTCAGCAAAAGCAACAGATGCAGTGTTCGGTATACAGCCACCAGAAACAGCACAAAAATTAAGGGAATTAACTCTGCTTGGCCAATACATACACTCACATGCACTTCACTTCTATTTTTTGGGTGGGCCAGACCTTGTTATGGGGCCAGACGCAGATCCAGCAGAAAGAAATGTAGTTGGAATCATTAAAAAGAATCCTGAACTTGCTAAAATGGCTATTAAAACTAGAAAGATAGGACAAGAAATTACATCCGTTGTTGGAGGTAAACCAATCCATCCTGTGACATCGATTCCAGGAGGCCAATCAAAGGGTTTAAGTGTAGCAGAAAGGGACGAACTATTACCAAAGGTAAAAGAAGGTATTGGACTAGTTGAATCGGGTTTAACTGTTGCTAAACCGATTTTTGAACAATACGCAGATGCAATTGAAGCACTTGGACCAATTGAAACATACTTTGGAGGTTTAACCAATAGAGGAGCACTTGAATTCTATGATGGACCAATGAAGATCATAGATAAAAATGGTGCATCAGTATCAGAATTTGACACAACAAATTACCTTGACTACGTAGAGGAAAAGGTACAGCCATGGTCATACATGAAATTCCCATTCTTGAAACAGGTTGGATTCCCTGAGGGTAACTACCGAGTCGGACCACTCGCAAGACTCAATATTGTAGATAGTGTTTCCACAGAAAAGGCTTCGGTATTATATGGAGAATACAAGGATAAGTATGGTATGGCACAAAATCCACTACTTTATCATTACGCACGTCTCATAGAACTTATGTACTCCGTTGAGAAAGCTGTTGAATTGTTGGAAGATGATGCAATAACAGGTACCGATATAAAAACCGGACTCAACGAACCATTAATGAGTGCAGATGATGCTAAATCTTCAGATAAGAGGATGAGAGGTGTCGGAGTAATTGAAGCACCTAGGGGAACTTTATTCCACGATTATGAAACAGATGGGGCAGGAATTATCCAGAGGGCAAATCTTATAGTTGCAACTGGCCAAAACAACCTTTCTATGGATATTGGAGTGAGGGAAACTGCCAAAGCCATGATAAAAGGTGAAGATGTCTCAGAAGGTCTTAAAAACAGACTTGAAATGATTATAAGAGCATATGATCCTTGTCTATCCTGTGCAACTCATATGATAAATGGAGAATCGCCCCTTTTAGTGGATATCCACGATAGTGATGGAATACTCTTAAAGAGACACATGATATAATTGGGAATTAAATTCCCTATTTTTTTTATTTTTTAAATTAATTAATGACCATTATTTATCTTGTAAATGTATAAAAACCTAAAATTTATACTGATTTAGTTTTATCCATATCATTTTTATTTACATCTTTAAATAATGAACTTTTTTTTAATTTAATTCGATCAAATAAAAACGATAAACATAATAGATTGAATATTGAGATTACTCTTGTAATTAACTATCTAACTAGTGATTCAATGAATGATAACAATTTGAATGTGGAACTTGAAAGGATCGTTAATGATCTTGTTAAAGTTGATGGTGTGGAAGGAAGCCTTATCGTAGACTATAATGGTGACATACTTAGCCATCGCATACTACAAGATGCGGATATAAGCCTGTTCGGACCAATGACCCACGTAATAACCAGTTCATCTAAAAGATTACTTAACTCCTCGAATCAAGGAGAAATTCAGCGGATTCTAGTTGAGTCTGAGCATGGAAAAGCTCTTTTTCTCCATCTTGGGAAGGTTCAATTCATAGTACTTATGAAAAACCGTGCCAACGTTGGACTAATCATGGTTTCATCAAAAAGGGCGGCAGAGAAGATAGTGGAATTAACCAAGGATCTTGAAACCTTGGTTGTAGAAGAAAAGGAAAAAATCACCGAACCTGAAGAAGTTTCTGTAGAAATAGAAGAACCTCCAAAACTTATTACCGGTGAAATGGAATCTGAAAAATTTAATACAGATGAAATATCTAAACCTGTTTCTGAAGTTAATATTGAATCAAAAATCCCTTCAAAAATTGAAGAAACTGAATTGAATCTGTTAGAGGTTTCAGATGCTGATCAGATTATGGTAGAGGCAAGTTCAGAATCAGATGGGATAGAAGAAAAAATTGATGAACTTGTGAAACCAGAAAAGTCCATTCCAGTTATAAAACCCCCGATTGCATTTCCGGAAATAAAAAAGGTAATAGTAATACCTGAAAACATAGAAGAACGTGCAGATCTAATTTTAGATATTTATGAAGCCATATTCAGAGCTATGTCAATTGGTGCAAGTAAGATTATGGGAGTTGCTCCTGCAAGAGGATTGACACAAAGATTTCTTCCCCTTGACCACTGCAAAAAATTGCTTGATGGTGTGAATGTTAAAAGCAATTCTACCATTGATTTCAACAAGATCAGAGAAAACGCAGCTAAAATACCTTTAGAGGAGAGAGAATCTCAATTTACAGAAGATTTCACCAAAATCATAGATGTAGTTACTGAGAATTATGGAAAGGTAATGGGTTACGGTGCATTCAGAGGTATGGTGAGACCAGAATTTAAGATAATTAGCAATTCATATGGACCTGTAATGAAAAAATTGGGAATCACTGAAAAAATGCACCCTGAAATGGCAGAACTCTTTGAATGATTACTTTTTGAATTATAATGTTGAAATTAATTACTAAATTTTTATAACTTATTATTTTTACTTTTTTTTCTTTATTTTTTTAATATATTTTATTTTGAACTAGTTTTGCAGTATTTTTTTCTGATAAAAGTTAATAATCATTGCAAACAATATGAAAGTGGTGATATGGATGAATGGACCATGGGTTGAAAAATACAGACCACAAACCTTAGATGAGGTTGTGGGTCAAGATCATACAATT